>ENA-OQCW01000951-OQCW01000951.1-human-gut-metagenome-genome-assembly--contig:-NODE-951-length-13394-cov-2.503279_pt1 | contig 13394 bp, 12 predicted proteins | sample MGYA00242767_ERZ504593 | MGnify/ENA primary metagenome ERZ504593 (study PRJEB26092, sample SAMD00036307) | human gut metagenome | host: Homo sapiens | study: EMG produced TPA metagenomics assembly of... | reverse complement strand
GAGTTCAAGTTTTCCGTTGTGATAAAATTATCGATATTTCAGAAAGTGAGTGCTATATACGAAGCAAGGCAGAACTTCTAAATCGTTCGACAAATATATTTAAGTCTGAAAATGCTACAGAATTTTGAAGTCAAATATTAGATAAAGGAGTGGATTTATTTTATAAAGAAAATTATCCTCAATGGAATTAGTCAAATATGATGGACAATATAAAATAAAAGGATTTTACAACGTAGGGGAAGAAAAGATTTTATTGCTGATTATTTCCTTTTCATATGGAAAAATTGATTAAGTACTTATTTATCCTAAGAGCAATTTAAAAAAACTTGTATCGAAACGAGCAAAAGAATTGTACCAATATTACGATAATCTATAAAAATAAGGCATATAATTTTATGTGTTTGTATGCTTATGAATTTATTTTACAATCTTCCAGTTGCTATCCTTATATAGCACAAGTTCAAACTGTGATACCTATGTTGTCTTTGTCTGATTATCAATGAATTTCATGGCAACTTTGACTTTCACATTATTCTCATGGCAATAAAATTCCCCTTTATTCCTCTTGATTATCTCAAAACAGCAAAGAAAAAAGTCCTGTCAAGAGTCTTACCAACGTAGGTGGTGCTTGCACTCTTGATCGGACTTTTTGTTTGTTGTATCTTCTGTGAGAGGATAAAGGATATTCATCTTGAACATCAAAATATTCATATTTACAATAACCTTGCGTTTGGCGAATGGAACATACGGGGGCATGCGCTTGTGTCCCTCTGTGCTTTCCCCGAACATATCAAGGCTGTAAAACTCATCATAGCGGTCTAAATCTTCTGAAATTTCAAATGCTTGACAAACTCTTTGATTGGGTAAAGGTTGGACGCTGTGATGTCTTTGCCATTGATATAATCTGTGACATATTCCCTTAACTGTTCTAATTCGTATTCCAGCCATTCTTCCTCGCTGTCAAAGAAGTTTCATAATGACCGTGTTTCAATTCAGCACTTAATCGTTCTTTCCCTCTGACAGACTTCTTTCTCTATATGAGAAGCAAATTTCCATGTACCTGACAGCATTTCATTCGGTGCAACTTCTAACACAACCATTATCTTTTCCAGTGTTTCAAAGGTAGGATAATACACACCTCTTTCAATCTTGGAAAGGCTTTGTAGGTTGATACCGATAGCATCGGCAAGTTCTTGCTGCTTCATCCCTTTTAGTTTCCTGAACGTCTGTATATTTGGTCCAAAATGCTTATCATTCATAGAACATCTTCTCCTTTCAATTGCTTTATAAGCTTATGATGATTATTAATATTGAAAATTCAAGAAAAAGTTCTTAAAAAGTAATTCTATTGGCGTTATTATCATAGCAGATAGAGCGATTGAAAACAATGAGGTCAATCACACGACTGAGTAAGCATTTAGAGAAGATATTTTCACTTTGATAGCATAAATGAGCATGGACTGTCAGACTGAAAAATCGTGGTTTCCAAAAGGGGCTGGCTGGACGGGGCACATCCTCCAGACGTGTTTCGGACAGACAGTTCCTTTTGGAAAGGGAACGCCGTAGGCGTTGGGCAAGGACGTATATGTAACACTGCCCTGCGTATACATGTTATAGTACCTAGAAACTGTGATAAATAAAGGAAAATTTGCAATTTATCCCCCGTAAAAAATCAGGAAGTACGAAAGGCGTAATGCAGTATCGTAACACACGAAAATTTATCCGTTAAGATTGATTACATCAGCATTGTATTTGAAACTGCAACCGCTGAAGATGTAATCACACACATTTTAGATTTACTGCCTGACATTTTCAATGTTTATCCAGCAACCGTAAAATTCAAGACATATCAGACACGCCGGGAGATTGGAGATATTTATGTATCGGGCGATGCAAAAAAGATAGAGGACAATACAAAAGGACTTGGCTGTTATCTTGTGATGACGGACAAAGGGTGTGATGATATTTTTTAAATCCTCGACAGCAGAAATTTAACTTTTGGAGATATGTTCAGACGCTGTGAAAGAAGATACGGGCTGTATAACTTTCATTTTACAAGGCTTGATGTTGCCATAGATGATAAGAACGAAAAAACCATTCTTTACCTTAGAGCAGATAAAGAAGAAATGCGAAAAAGAGGAATTTATAGCAAACAGTGAGGGCTATCACTTTGACGAAAGCAAGTTTGATGATTTTGATACCGCAAAGACGGGTTATATCGGTGCTGGAAAGTCGGGATTGTTCTACCGTTTTTATGACAAAGACAAGGAAGTTTGTTTAAAATACAACAAGACGCTTGATGAAGTCGGCAGTTGGAAACGGACAGAAATGCAACTGCGTGATGATAAGGCTCATGACTTTGCCATGACATCCATGACATTTAAGGATAGACAGGTGGAACTTGGAGAACTGGCTTTCGGTTTGCTGGCTGATAATATACGCTTTGTTGTGCCAAATAAAAATGAAAGAAATAAGAGTAGATGAAAAACGTGTCGGTTTTGGGAACGCTTTTTAGGGGCTGTGGAAGTCTTGAAACTGTATATACCCAAACAACACAATTCCTACAATACCATTAACAACCATAAACGCTCGTTAAAAGCGTCATTCTACATAGCCATACAAGATGATTATGTGAGGAAGAACCCCTTTGATTTCTAGATGGGAGTCAAGACCACCGGCTTAGCTGGTGGTCTTGACTGATACAGAGATTGGAAGAGTAATAGTTATAATTGCCATCCGGTGGCTTCTACACAGAATTTAAGGAAATTCCGGTAAATTCCGTCCTTTTTACTGAGCTGCTCATGGGTGCCCTTTTGCTTGACTTGCCCATTATCAATCACAATAATCTGGTCAGCTTTTTGTACAGTACTCAATCGGTGGGCTATGGAAATTAAAGTCTTATTTTTAGTCAGCTCCTCAATCGCAGATAAAAGAGCCTGTTCATTTTCAGGGTCAACACTGGAGGTCGCTTCATCTAAAATGACAATGGGTGCGTCTTTTAAAATTGCCCGTGCAATGGAGATTCTTTGTTTTTCGCCGCCAGATAATGTAGATCCGCTTTCGCCAATTATAGTCTGATATCCATCCGGCAAAGCCATAATAAAGTCATGACAGCAGGCTCTTTTTGCTGCCTCCATTACTTCTTCAAGTGACGCATCAGGCTTCCCAAACTTAATATTATTTTCGATTGTGTCATGGAATAGATAAACCTTTTGGAAAACCATACTGATACAGTCAAGCACACTGTCAGCGGTATAGTCTTTCACATTTTGGCCGCCAATACACACAGAGCCTTCCTGAACGTCCCAGAAACGAGCGATTAAGTTACATAATGTCGTTTTACCGCTTCCTGACGGACCTACAATCGCACATGTAGTATGTTCTGGTATGTTTAAGGAAATGTGGTCAATAATTCTGCGGGAACCATAGCCAAATGATACATCTTTTAATGAAATCTCATAATTGGAAGGATGGAGTTTATCTGTAGTGGTGTCCATCTGGGGAATATTTGTCACTTCCTCCAAACGGTCTAATTCGGTATTTATTTTCTTGCTCAAGAATGCACTGTTTCCCATAGTTTCCAAATCAGAATAAACGGTGAATGCACAAAACAAAAATGTCATACAGAATGGTAGGGAAATTTTTCCGTCCATGTATAAGATACCAGCAATAGCGATTAAGACGCAGCTCATCAATTTATAGACAAGGCCATATAGCCGGAGAACACCTGCGGTTGCCTTTTCCTGCGAATAATCAGCGTCCCATTTCTTTTGAAATGCGGTGTGTACCTCTTGCTGGCCGCTTTTGCCGTTTGAAAATGAACGGAGAACAGCAATCCCACGTATGTACTCTAAACATTTATTAACCAGATTTTCCTGGGCAGCCTGATAAATTGGCGAATGTTCTGCGGCCCGCTGTCTGACCAGGCGTAATACTGTCAGGCCAATTACTAAGCCTATCATACTTAGTGTCCCTATTATTGGATTAAAAAAGAACATCATGAAAGACATAAGGAATGCCATGGCAACACCACTGGTCATCTGTTCGATAGCCATCATTGAGTAACCTTCCAGATCCGCTATGGTAGTGGTTAAAATTGTTTGGATGGTTCCAAGGTTCTGCTCTGAAAAATAACCCATAGGTGCTTGTTTTAATCGCTCACCAATTTCTAAACGGTAATCACGGAAAATATCATAACCGGTTCCGCTCATGGTACGGTCACTCATCCATTGGAAAAAGAAACGTCCAAGAATACTAATAAGAATGATAATTACAGCTTTTAAAATTATTGAGGAGGTCAGTGTATCAAGGTTCAACATGATTAAAAATACACTGAGCATCATAAAGCTTTGAAAAAAGGATTTTAAAATATTGCACAGTATTCCAACTGTTATTTTTTTTCTGCTGGAGCCGGCGATTTGATAAATACGAGAAATCATTTCAAACATCTAAGATTCTCCTTTCGTTTTGGAAGTTACCGCATCTGAATAATTCTCCCACATTTCCTTATAAAGAGGGCAGTTCTCTAACAGTTCATTTTGCGTTCCGCATCCGGCTATTTTCCCATCAGCTACAACAAGGATTTGATCGGCATTGCGGATTGTATTCAGACGATGTGCAACAACAATTAGGGTTTTCCCGGAAATTAACTTACTGACTTGCTTCTTGTATCAGTGCTTCATTTTCCGGGTCTGCATAGGCAGTTGCTTCATCAAGAATAACCACGGAAGCATTTTTTAGCATGGCACGCGCTATGGTGATACGTTGGCGTTCTCCACCAGATAGGCGGTCTCCGGCATCTCCGGCCATAGTGTCGTAGCCTTTTTCTAATTGCATGATAAAATCATGGCAGTTTGCAGCTTTTGCAACGGTTTCTATTTGTTCGTCCGTTGCGGCTGGATTTCCCATGCGGATATTATCACGGATGGTTTTATCAAAAGAAAGTTATCCTGTGCAACATAACTGATTTCTCCCATCAGCTGCTCAAAGGGGATGTTGCGAATATCCTGTGAACCAAAAAGCACAGTCCCGGAGGTGGCATCCCAAAACCCCGCCATTAATTTGGCTATGGTAGATTTACCAGATCCGGATGGGCCGACAATCGCTGTCATTGATTTCGGTGACGTCTTAAATGAGATATCGTGCAGCACTTCACTTTTGTTATAACCAAAGCAAACGTGACTAAATTCAAATGTCGGTTCTGTGAGAGTAACCGGGTCCGCAGGCCGCTGCAGTTCAGGAGTTTTTAAGAAGGCAGTAACTTGTTCAAGGTTTCCTTTGATCATACTCACCTGCTCCATGGCTTCCGATACTTTCATCAGCGGCCCTGTAAAGCCAAGGGGGACAATAAGACATATCATCAGAACCGGTAAAGTAATCGAACCATTCATAAAAAGCAAAGCACCGATAGGAAGCGTGCCAAGTAAGGTGGAGGGAAGGACTGCGCGAGCGGCCGCATTCCATAGCCAGCACTCGCTCCACCATTCCATGGTGCAGTCGTGGAAGTAATTGACAGCTTTTGAGTATTGACCATAGGACGAGCTGGACCGGTTAAAAGCTTTAATGACCTGAATACCATTTACATATTCCACAAGAGAACTGTTCATTTCATTCGCAGAACACATATAGTTTTCCATACGGGAGGCATATCCGCGCATCATGGCAGCGAAAAACAAACCTCCCAACGGGACAGTAATTAAAGAGGCCAGCCCCATACGCCAATCCAAAATAAAGATTAATAGAATACTGCATAGAGGTGCTGTAATGTGGGACGGAAGTTCAGGCATAAAATGGGCCATAGAATCCTCTAGCTTTGCTACATTATCTACAATTAAGTTTTTAAAACTGCCGGAAGGGGTTTCCAACATGACGCCCATGGGAACCTTCGCCATTTTATCGGCAATTCTTTCACGTATATTTTGTAAAATAGTAAAGGAAATACGGTCGGGACAGAAGGGACGACCTCCATATAAGGAATGTCTTAATGCACTGGCAAAGTGCCGCGATTCCCGCCAATATCACCGTATCTTTAGTAGTAGCTGTTCCGAAATAGAGTGAATCTGCCAACATAGCCAGCATAAGGAATGGAACCATACCAAATAGTTCCCCTAAAACGGCCATAAGAATGGAAAATTTCATTTTCCCCTTGCTACTGCCAACAAACATAAAAAGCTGTCGGATTGCCCCCGGTTCTTTTGATTTCATATAAACATCTTCCTTTCTGCTAATCAGAATTGGTAAATGGGTATTGATTTTTTAGGAAAAGGGTGGTAAAATCTATATTACAGCGTAATATTACAGTGTAATATAGTATAGAATGGAGGGGAGGAAATGTCAAGGGATTTCCAGCAAACTCATGAAAAGCTTTTGGCCTGTGCAAAGAAACACTTCTTAGAATTTGGCTTTGAAAGAGCCAGTATTAGGGAAATCTGTAAAGACGCAAATGTAACCAATGGTGCCTTTTACAATCATTTTGCTGATAAGGAAGCTTTATTTGGTTCTTTAGTGGAATCAGTTGTTCAGACAATCCAAAAGATATATTCAGAATCAATAGATAAGCATTTTGATTTAGTAAAAACAGATGAGCTTAAGAATTTGTGGAGGCTGTCAGAAAGCACGATTATCCAGATAATTGAATATATTTATGAGAATTTTGATGTATTCAGGCTGCTTCTGATGTACTCGTCAGGAACAAAGTATGCAGGCTTTTTAGACGACTTGGTACGCGCAGATGTGCAGGAGACAATAAAACTCATTGCAGAATTAAAAGCACGCGGTGTACCTGTCAATGATTTAGATGAGGACGAGTGGCATATGTTGGTCCATTCTTACTATGCTTCAATTGCGGAAATTGTTATGCACAATTATCCAAAGCCAGCTGCATTGAAGTATGCCCATACGCTATCGGTATTTTTCAGCTCGGGCTGGCAAACTGTTTTGGGGATTTAATCCCCAAAAAAGTTTCCCTGACGGTTAGCTGCATCTAACTATAAAACATGAAATTAGTCATAACGAAAGGACGATTAAAATGCAAAATCTAATAAACTAAATGGAAAAGATCTTATCAATGTAGGAATTTATACTGCCATGACTCTTGTAATATTTTTTGTTTTCGGATTACTGACCTCACTGCCTGTAATATATCCATTCCTCCTGTTTATCTGGCCGTTTGTATGTGGCATTCCTATGATGCTGTACTACACAAAATCCAAAATTTGGGATGCTGACATTACAGGTGTCATCTGCGGTCTGTTTTTGCTTTCTTATAGGCTATACATGGATTGGGCTGGTGGGTGGACACTGGGCGGAATTCTTGCTGATATTGTGTTAAAGGCCGGCCAGTGATAAAATGCTTTAAAGTTACCTTCCTAAGCTATGCGTGTTTTTGTCTTGGGATGATGGGATGCCCTGCGAATCTTTGGATTGCCGGTCAGTCCTACTGGGAAAATATTCACAGCTCCATGGGGGACCAGTACGCAGAAACATTACAATCTATGATGCCATCATGGATGATGTATGCAGGATTTTTGATTTTGTTTGTCGGCGGGATTTGCGGTGCTTTGCTCGGTCATAAAATGCTGAAGAAGCACTTTGAGAGGGCGGGTATTGTTTGATGCACATGCTTGCTGTTACAGAGACGAAAGGATTCCATTTAGACCCACGGACAAAATTACTGCTGATGGCCGTTGTAGCTACCGCCGAGTTTTTATACGGCCATACTGCTTTTATGCTTGCAGTGGCTTTGATACCTTTTATTCTATTACTTACAAACAGGCAGTATAAGGCAGCAACCATTTTTATAGTTCTGTTTGTAGCTGCTTTGGTGGTTAAGGAAATCCAAAACTCAATTCGTTTTCATATGGTTGTCAATATGGTTGTAGTTTTATTGGTGGGATTGGTTTTAAGGCTTTTTCCTGCTTTTGCAATGGGAAATTACATAATTAAGTCTACTACTGCCAGTGAGTGTATTACATCACTGAGCAGAATGCATATCGGTAGGAATATTACCATTCCTCTTTCTGTATTATTTCGCTTTTTACCTACCATGCAGGAAGAGTCAGCAGCTATTAAAGACGCTATGAGAATGAGGGAAATCCAGTTTGGTACGAAAAAATTTTGGCAGAATCCAATGGCACTGCTTGAATATCGTTTCATACCGCTTATGATTTCGGTTGTAAAGATTGGTGATGAACTGTCTGCAGCAGCATTAACCCGTGGGTTGGATAATCCAGCGGATCGGTCAAGTATAACGAGAGTTGGATTTACCTGTTACGATGCCATTGCGGTAGTAATTTCAGGCGTTATGCTGTTTGTCACCTTATTTATTATTAAATGGTAGAAGGGGAAGTGAAATGATAGAAATAAAAGATGTGTCCTTTACCTATGAAAGCGGAGAATCAGAGAATAGCCTGCGTAATATTAATTTGAAAATCAAAGATGGAGAGACTGTTTTACTGTGTGGTGAATCTGGTTGCGGTAAAACAACTTTGACACGCCTGATTAACGGATTGATTCCACATTATTATAATGGACAGTTAACGGGACAGATTTATTTGGATGGGAAAGAGGTAAAGGATTATCAGCTATATCAGATTGCTCCCATGGTTGGCTCTGTATTTCAAAACCCGAGAACACAGTTCTACAATGTAGATACGACAAGCGAGATTGTGTTTGGATGCGAAAATATGGGGTTGCCGGTGCAGGAAATGCTGGCAAGGCTTGAGAATACAACAAAATGCCTTAAATTAGAAAATCTGCTTGGACGGAGCCTGTTTGCTTTATCTGGTGGAGAAAAGCAGAAGATAGCCTGTGCATCGGCAGATGCTATCTGCCCGAATACTTTTGTTTTGGATGAACCGTCCTCTAATTTGGATATTTCTTCGATAAAAGATTTAACAGAAGTAATTCGCCAATGGCAATCTGAAAATAAAACAGTAATTGTTGCCGAACACCGCCTTTATTACCTGGCTCCATATGCGGACCGAATCATATATATGAAGCGCGGAGAGATATGTAATGAATATACAAGAGAGGAATTTTTGGGACTAGACCCAAAAGAGTTAAAGAAAATGGGATTACGTGCATTAAATCCATTTGACTTGATGCCTGAAAAAACCCCTGAAGCAAATGAAAAAAGCCTGCAGATTGATAATTTTTGGTTTTCATATGAAAAACGGGGATATCCGATTGTAAACATACCGGATTTAACATTGCCGCAGGGAGAAATCATTGGAATCATTGGTGACAATGGAGCTGGTAAATCCTCTTTTGCCAGATGTCTATGCGGATTAGATAAATCTTCAAAGGGCACTTTGAAATTAAATGGCAATGCCCTTAATGCGAAGAAGCGCCGGCATATTTCCTATATGGTAATGCAGGATGTAAATCACCAGCTTTTTACAGAAGATGTTCTTGATGAACTTTTGCTGAGTATGGATGGAGAAAATGAGGAAGAGGACAAGGTTCGGGCACAAGAAATTTTGGCCGGGCTTGATTTGTCGGATAAACTGAAACTGCACCCAATGTCATTATCCGGTGGAGAGAAGCAGCGAGTTGCTATTGGCAGTGCGGTTGCATCTGGAAAAGAAATAATCATATTTGATGAACCCACCAGCGGGTTGGATTATAGACATATGCTTGAGGTTTCAGAAAAATTAATACAGCTAAAAGAAATGAAAAATGACGTTGTTTCTGATAACGCATGATCCTGAACTGATATACAAATGCTGTACACATCTTATGTTTATTGAGCATGGCCGTATATTATGGCATCGGCCTATGGATAACGAGGCTGTAAGACTTTTACAGGAATTTTTCTCCCACGAAAAGGGTAGTTCAGCAATGGCTATATAAAAACGAATGAGTACTTTGAAGTGAGCTGAGAGAAATGTTATATGTCATAAGGACTAAAGAGAACTTATTTCGGATAAAGAAAATGTAAGAGTAAGCTGTAAGTTAATATAATGATTCAGGCCGCAGTACTTTTTATAATAGATGACAATGTCGATTTATCAAAAAGTCTGCGGCAATTATTTTATAAATTTGTTAAAAAGTTATTTTGGGAGGAAACGTATGACCATAAAAAATCGGTATTTTCCATTTGTGTCCGAAAATGTAGCTGACAGTAATAAGGGGACTATCTTGTTTTGCTTTCATCATGCAGGAGGAACGGCGACAACATATCGGCCGTGGACTTTGAAATCTAATGATTCAGTGATCATTATGTGTGTCGAGCTGCCTGGAAAGGGAACCAGGCGGACTGAAAGAATGGCTGTTGATTTTAATGAGATTCTGCCGGAACTGTCATTGCAAATTGCTGATGTTAGCTGCGGCAGAAAGATTGTCCTTTATGGGCACAGTATGGGGGCAGCAATGGCGTTTTATACGGCACATTATTTGTGGAATCAATTAGACAGAAAATGTGAAAAAATAATTGTTGCCGGGCGTCAGGCTCCGGATCAGGAAAATCCCTATGAATTTAAGACCTATATGAATGATGATGCTTTAATTGAGGAGTTAGTTCGGTATAATGCCACACCAAAGGAAGTGCTAGAAAATAAAGAGCTGCTGAATTTTATTCTTCCGGGTCTGCGTCAGGATTATATATTAAATGAAAGTCTGGTTTATCATGGAGAAGTGTTGGATATACCGATAGTAGCGCATACTGGAAGCCAGGATTACGAGGCAAATGCAGAGATAATGAATTTGTGGAAACATATGACAACCAATATCTTTCAGTTGAATTTGTTCGAGGGTTCCCATTTCTTTGTTACAGATTTAGGCAATAAGTATAGGGATATTGTGATACAGGAAGCAATTAATAAACGGGAGGATTAAGCCTATGAAGGAAAACATTTCGATTATAAAAGGGATGGACACGTTAAGAACAATTGCAGAGGAACGGAAGGTATCGGTTAATGTACTGCTAAAGGGAATCGCAGTGGAAATATATTATCGTTGGTTTGCAAATGAAACAGCAATAGAATATGTGACGCTGAATGATTTGATTAGTGAGGTAATCGACAGGTCTAAGGATAAAGATACCATAGTTATCAATGATTACGTGTGCAGTGTAATGTGCAACAATGATAAGGCTGTTCTGTGCATTGAGTGTGAGCAGTTGGAATGTGATATGATGGAAGGCTTGAGTGCTTTTACTGAGGAAATTATTTTGGAGTGGGCAGATTTAGCTGATAATGCTCCAATGGTCCACCAAATTCCGAGAAATCAGATGGCTGTCAGGAAGAACAGGAATAGGACGAAAAAAACATTTTCAGATGAATGCCTACATCATGGATTTTTTGAAAATGCGGCAAATGCGCCTGGGAAAGCAGCACTTATATATTACAAGAATGGAAATAAAGAAGAAATTAGTTATTCCTGCTTACAGGATATGATTTTAAAGTTAGCTGGATATTTAAAGGAAAATGATGTAAAAAGCGGAACGCTGGTCGGTGTAAGTATACCCAAAGGCATTAATCAGGTTATTGCCGTTTATGGTATTTTGGCGGCAGGAGCAACATATGTGCCTATTGGCGTTCACCAGCCTGTAGAAAGAAAAAGAAATTATAGATACTGGAAGAATAAGGTATATCGTAACAAGCAATGAAATGAGGTCAGAAGAAGATTTAGGAGTATCTGTGATCTGCCTTGAAGCGGTTCTTCAGAAAGCGTTACCGGCAAAAGAACCTGGCTTTCCCGAAACGAACCAACCGGCTTATATTATTTTTACATCGGGTACAACTGGTATACCTAAAGGTGTGGTTATCTCCCATAGTGAGGCCCATAATACAATAGCCGATATAAATCAACGATTTAATATAGGTAGGAATCATACTGGGATCGCTATTTCAGACTTGGATTTTGATTTATCTGTTTATGATATTTTTGGATTGTTATCAGCTGGGGGAACCTTGGTGGTGTTGAGTGAGGAAACAAAAAGGGAGCCTGTATTTTGGAGAAAAGCAATTATTGATGCGGGCGTAAATGTTTGGAACTCGGTTCCGGCACTGTTTGATATGTTATTAACCACCTGTGAAACTGATAAACAAATGCTGCCGCTTCAACTGGTTTTATTATCCGGAGATTGGATTAAGATGGATTTATATGACAGGCTGAAAGCAATCAGTGAATGCTGTAAGTTTGTTTCTCTGGGAGGAGCAACGGAAGCGGCCATATGGTCTAATTATTTTGTTGTGGACGGTATTGACAGCAGCTGGAAGTCAATACCATATGGTGAACCACTAAGCAATCAGTATCTGAGAGTTGTTGATGGTAATGGATATGATTGTCCGGATTATGTAAATGGGGAACTGTGGATTGGCGGGGACGGTGTGGCAGAAGGCTACTTAAATGACCCTGAATTAACAGATGCGAAGTTTGTTGCAATAGATGGGGTAAGGTGGTATAAAACCGGCGATTTGGTCCGGTATAATTCTGCAGGGATTGTAGAATTTCTGGGTAGAATCGACAATCAGGTTAAGATTAATGGCTACCGAATCGAATTGGGAGAAGTAGAAAATGTTATTAAGCGTTCTCCGGACGTTTCTAATGTAGTGGTAGGTGTGGTTGATGAGAAAGGAAAAAAGGAATTAGGAGCTGTGATTGTTCCGAAAATAAATGCTGCTGTCAATGTACATATTACTTGTTGTGAGGATAACAACAAATATTCGGATTTCCATATGAAGGAACGTGAAAGAGTTGTCAGGCAGTTGATTCTTGAATTCTGTCATATGCAATCAAGGGTATCAGCAGAGTATAGGCCGATTATAGAATTTTGGGAGGGCTGGCTTGAATGCCATATGGAATATTCAGCAGATATATTTTACGCCAGAGAGGAAATGGAACCATTGCAAAAGGTTATGAATGCAAGGAATCTTTTTGCGGAGATACTCACGGGGAGCAACGTGTGGAGGAGCTGCTTCGGAGGGAGGAGGTTTCACCAGAGTTCTGGTCTTTAAAGGGGAAGATACGAAGTACTTTTTAGACAAGATACTGGCAGGCGATATAAGTAACAGGAAAATCGCAGTTTTGGGTGCAAGAACAGGAGAAATTATAAAGCAATACTGGGACGGATTCTGCCAGGCAGAGGAGATAACGTTATTTGATACTTCAGCGGGAATATTGAAGTTGGCACAGGAAAAACTGGGAGAAATGAATGCAAATATCCGCTATTGCAGTACATACAATGAGGGTGTGGAAGAATCGGAACTGAATAAATATGATATTGTTTTGGCGGTAAATCTATTGCATACCTATGAGGAACCTTTAAAGGAAGTGGAGTGGGCAGCGCTTCTGCTGAAGAGGGAAGGGGACTTTTATGCAATCGAGTATGAGGAGTTTGACCCCATGGGTATTCTTATTTCTGGCTTGCTGGAGAATGGATTTGTTAATAG
>ENA-OQCW01000950-OQCW01000950.1-human-gut-metagenome-genome-assembly--contig:-NODE-950-length-13395-cov-2.720531_pt1 | contig 13395 bp, 11 predicted proteins | sample MGYA00242767_ERZ504593 | MGnify/ENA primary metagenome ERZ504593 (study PRJEB26092, sample SAMD00036307) | human gut metagenome | host: Homo sapiens | study: EMG produced TPA metagenomics assembly of... | reverse complement strand
ACGGTGAACACCACGTCCGTGGGACGGCAGCGCATCGCCAGCATCTGAGCCGCCACCTGCATGTCGTCGACCGCGCTGATCCACGTCCCGTCGCCTGCGCCGAAGCGTGCGGCACGTCCTGCGCGGCATCGACGATGGTCATGGCGGAACGTCCGGGAAGTCCCGCTGCAGTTCGCGTGCGGGGAAGATGCCGGTGACGATGACGTCATCGGCCTTGGACAGCGCCTCGGCGAACTCGTGGGCGAACGTACGCGTGCGCGAGAACAGGTGCGGCTGGAACAGCACCCGGATGACGGAACGCGGGTACCGGCGCCGGGCGGCGTCGAGCAGCGCGCTGATCTCCGTGGGATGATGCGCGTAATCGTCGACCACCGTCACGCCGTTCTCCTCGCCGCGCATCTGGAACCGGCGCGAGGCTCCGAGGAACGTCGAGGCGGCCTGGGCTGCGGCCTCGGGTGTCACGCCCAACAGCATCGCGGCCAGGATGGCCGCGGTCGCGTTGCGCGCGTTGTGCATGCCTGGGATGGCGAGGCTGACCGGCAACGCCAGATCGGCGTCGCCGCAGCCGCAGACCGACGCGAGTGACGCCGGCACATGGACGGTGAAGGTCTCCCGGCCGCTGTCGGCGCTCTCATGCTCGGCATCGATGCGCACCAGCGTGGCGCCGCGCAGGTCCCCGATCTGGTCGGCATCCTTGGTGGCGTACACGATCGTTCGACGGGCCACGGACGGGTCGAGGTCGCGCAGCACGGCCACGGCACCCTCGTCATCGCCCGTCATGACGACATGTCCGCTTGCATGCCCCGCATGGTCGACGAACGCGGCGCAGTAATGCGCCTCGTCGCCATAATGGTCGAGATGGTCTGCGAGCGCGTTCGTGATCACCGCGATCGAGGGACGGTACTTGCAGAAGCTGCCGTCGGATTCGTCCGCCTCCGCGACCAATACGTCGCCGCGTCCGGCATGCCCGCCGTCCAGTACCGCTCCCCCGGGTGCCTGGATGGTGCCGCCGATGGCGTAGCTGGGATCGGCCAGCTCCCCGGTTCCGGCATGGACGAGGATGTGGGATAGCAGCGAACTTGTCGTGGTCTTGCCATGCGCTCCGGCGACGGTGACCGCCCGGCGGCCGTTCATCAGCAACGCCAGGATGTCGCTGCGATGCACGATGCGGATGCCCCGCTCGTGCGCCGCGACGATTTCGGGGTTGTCGGGCTTGATGGCGCTGGAGTACACCACGGTGTCGGCACCACGCACGTTGTCGGCCTGCTGGCCGATTTCGACGGTGATGCCGAGGGATCGCAGCCGTTCGGTCTTCGAGCCTTCCTCACGGTCGGAACCGTCAACGTCGACGCCACGCTCATGGAGCATTTCGGCGAGCACGCTCATACCGGCGCCACCGATGCCGATGAAATGGGTCCTTCCCAGTTGCAACACCGTCGCGTCGGGCGCGACGCGACCCTCATCGGGTCGAGGACGATAGGGGTGGCATTGGTTTGCGCTTCAGACACTGCAGATTCTCCTTGATGATTCATGCTGGTCACCATTATGGTCATACCCGACGCCAATCAGAGCGCCGCATTACGCCAGTTCAAGCACGCGACGGGCCATGGTGTCGGCGGCGTCGCGAATGCCGTACTCCCATGCCTTGTCGCCCAGCTCGCGCAGCCGGTCCGGTTCGGCGAGCAGCGACGGCACATGGGACTGCACCCACTGCGCGGTGAAATCCTTGTCGGCCACCATCAGCCCGCCGCCGGCCTTGACCACGGGAAGCGCGTTGAACCGCTGCTCCCCGTTGCCGATCGGCAACGGGACATACACCGCAGGCAGGCCCAGGGCGGCGAGCTCGGACACCGATCCCGCCCCGGACCGGCAAATCACCAGATCGGCGCATGCGAACGCCAGATCGATGCGTTCCAGATATTCGGCCGCATGATAGTCGCCCTTGCCGTATGAATCAGGGCCCACACCGGTGAAGACCCCGGCATTGGCGCGCTCTCCCACCAACGAGCGCACTTCGTCGATCTTGCCCTTGCCGGTCAGATGGACGACCTGCGCGTGTTCGAGCAGCACCGCGGCACTGGATGCCACCGCCCTGTTCAGGCTGACCGCGCCCAGCGACCCTCCGGTGACCAGCACCATGGGACGCGCTGGGTCGATGCCCATCGCCTCGGCCCCCGACTGGCGCACGGACGCGCGATCGGACGCGAACTGCGCCGCGAGCGTGCTGATCGCCGGCCGCAACGGCAGCCCGACGCGCTCCATACGGCACCCGGATCCCGGCTTGAGGCCGGTGTTCTCGTACGCCGTACCGATGAACGCAGCGTAACGCGCGCCGAGCTTGTTGGCCATGCCGGCTCGGGCGTTCTGCTCATGGATGACGACGGGTATGCCCATCCTGTGCGCCGCGGAATACACCGGAGCCGAGGCATAGCCGCCGAATCCGACCACAACGTCCGCGTGACGCGAACGCAGGATATCGCGGACCTTGCGGGTCTCGCGCATCCACTTGGCCGGAAACTGGAGCGCGGCCTTGTTGGGGCGCCGCGGGAACGGGACCTTTTCGATGGTGTCCAGCTCATAGCCGGCGCGGGGAACAAGGTCGTGCTCCAGTCCTACGGCCGTGCCGATGATGCTGATGGAAGCCTCGGGCCGGATACGGCGAATCGCATCCGCCACGGCCAGCAACGGGTTGACATGACCGGCGGTGCCGCCGCCTGCCAGAACGATATGCACAGGTGATGAACTCATAATCTCCGAGCTTAGCGTGAGTGATGAAAAAACGCGGCTTCGTCAAGCCGACTTTGACATATTTCGTCCTGTTGGAAGGGCCTTATGGCCACCCCAGCTGGCTTCGCCGACAGCCCCGCCTCCGGTCAGGCGCGGGACGAATCGGCCTTGATCTGAGGTTGGGCGCGCATGAGCGAGGCGGCCACGCCGGCCGCCGCCAGACACATGATCAGGGACGACCCGCCCGCCGAGACGAACGGCATCGGCACGCCCATGACGGGGAAAACCCCGACCACGACGCCGATGTTGATCAGCGCCTGCCCGACAAGCCATACGGTGATGCACAGCAGGCTGACCGACGCGTAACGGTCCGCGGTCTGCAGGGCCACGCTGATCATGCATCCTCCCAGCACCACGAACAGTATGATGACGATGGCCGCTCCGATGAAACCGGTCTCCTCGCCGATGATGGCGAAGATGAAATCATTGTGCGCCTCCGGCAGATAGTTCCATTTCTCGCGGGAGTTGCCCAAGCCTACCCCGAACAGACCGCCTTCGGCCAAGGCGTATTTCGCGTGTATCGACTGGTAGCAGACCTTTTGGGCATCGGTGCCGCTGCACTCCTGGTACGCGGCCAGAACGCGGTTCAGCCTGTTCGGACTGTATGCAATCAATCCCACGATGCCGATGATGCCCAGGGCGGCAAAGGCCGCAAGGACCTTGCCTGGATATCCTCCCAAAAGAAACGCGACGAATCCGATGAACAGGACGATCATGGCCGTGCCCAGATCCTTGCCCAACATCACGAATCCCAGGCACAGGAGATACAGAACCGTCAGGGGGGCGTATGCCCGCAACTTGCCGATCTTACCGCTGTGTTTCTTCGCCCAGTGCAGGGCCGCCGGAAGCCATATGCACAAGGCGAGCTTCATCACCTCGGCCGGCTGCATCGTGAACACGCCGCGCTTGCCGATCCAGCCGGCATTGCCGTTGACCTCGACGCCGAGCGGCGTGAATGTCAGCAGCTGCAGCAGCATCGCGAATAACACCACGGCGAAGCTGAAACGCCTGTACATACGAGCCGGAAGGCACATGAAAACCACGCCCACGACCAGACCCATCACGCAGTACATGCCCTGGCTGATGGCCTGCGAAAACGGCGATCGGCCGGCGGAGACCATCGACACGGTGGAACTGGAGAACACCATGATCACGCCGAAGCCGGTGAGCACCACAACGGCGGCCCGGAAGCCGTGATAGCACCACAGCGGGTTGAGCAGGCTGCGCAGTCCGGTGAACCTGCCGAGCCGTTGGGCGTCACGCTCTTCGACCCGCCGAGCTTCGGCCAGTCGGGAGGCGGACGAATCCTGCCCCGTGCGTCTGCCCGTGCCAGTGCCCGCGCCCGCGGAACCAGCATCCGACCGCGAAGGCTGGCCGGATCTTACGGAGCGGGCGCGTCGCCGCGGATCGTCACTTGCCATGCTGCGTCACCCATCGTGAGGACTCCCGCGCGAACTGGGTGCCGCGGTCCGCGTAGGAGACGAACTGGTCCATGGAGGCGCAGGCGGGTGCCATCAGCACCACGTCACCTGTGCCGGCGTATGCGCCTGCGGCATCGACCGCGCGCGCCATCACCGTGTCCGAGGGCTCGGGCTCGATCACGGTAAGAGGAATGCCGGGTGCGCTGGCGGCGAACGCCTCAAGCATCGGCTTCTGGTCCTTGCCGATGATGACGGCCGCCTTAATCGTATGCGCCTGATCCGCCACGAGCTGTTCGAAACGGCTTCCCTTGGCGAGTCCTCCGGCGATCCACACCACGCTCTTGGGGGCGAAGCTGCTCAGCGACGCCCGCGCCGCGTGGGCGTTCGTCGCCTTCGAATCGTCGATGAAGCGTATCGAGCCGCCGTCGCCCGTCGCGGCCGTCGCCACCGTCTGGATGCGATGGCCGCCGGGGGCGAACGCCTTCAGCGCGGCCAACGCCTTATCGAGGTCCACGCCCATTCCCAGCGCCAACGCCAGCGCGGTCATCGCGTCGGCGAGCAGGTGCGGGTACACGGTGCCGTCCGGCTCACACAGGTGGGGGAACTCCTGGACCGGCGCCAGGCGGGTCTCATCGCCGAATGCGCCGCCGGCCACGCCGCTGCGGTCGACGATCCAGCCGTCGTCCACGCCGATCTGGCCGGGATGGGGAACGCCGAGCGTGAATCCGATGCGCCGGCATCCCTCGGCGGTATGCGCCGCCGAGGCGAGCGCGCTGACGCGCCGGTCGTCGGCGTTGAACACCAGGGCGCGCCTGACGTTGCGAAACACCTTTGACTTGTCGGCGGCGTACGCTTCGATGCCGCCATGCCAGTCGAGATGGTCGTCGGCGATGTTCGTGATCGCCGCGCAATCCAGCGCCAGCGAATCGGTGAAATGCAGCTGGAACGAGCTGAGCTCCACGCACAGCGCGTCGTTGTCCGGATCGACCGCGGCGTGGGACACCGCCTTGCCGATGTTGCCGACCGCCGGTGCAACGAGGCCATCGGCGCACAGCATGGCCGAGGTCATCTCGGTCGTGGACGTCTTGCCGTTCGTGCCGGTGATGCCCACCCACGGGGCGGGGCGGCCGGTGCGGGCGCTGTCCACGCGCAGCCGCCACGCGAGCTCGACCTCGCTGTACACGGGGATGCCTCGGCGTTGGGCTTCGAGGATGAACGGCGTGCGCGGGTTGAACACCGGCGACGTCATGACGATGTCGGCCGAATCCCAGTCGATGTCGTCGAACGAATGCAGGTCGGCCTCCGGCTTATGCTCGTCCACGCCGATTACCCGCGCTGCGCGGGAACGCAACACTTCCATCATGCTGCGGCCGGATATACCCAGACCGGCCACCAGAACGGTCTTGTCACTGAGATCCATATCGTCTCCCTTGTCATTGCACCGCCGAACCGGCGGACGCTCTCATGCGAACCTGCCTATACCGCGGCGGTCACGCCACGCTGTGCGGCGCGGAGCCGTCACGGTACCGTTCAGACAAACAGCAACCCGGATCGGGACACCCAATCGACGTAGAACATCATCAGGCCCACGATCATGAACAGGAACTCGATCATCCAGAAGCGCACGACGACCTTTGATTCGCTCCACCCGAGAAGCTCGAAATGATGGTGGATCGGCGCCATCTTGAACACACGCTTGTGCGTGAGCTTGAACGAGGTGACCTGGATGATGTCGCTCATCACCTCGATTACGTACAGGCCGCCGATGATGATGGCGAGGAATTCGGTGTGTGTGGCGATGGACAGCGCGGCGAACAGGCCGCCGAGCGCCAGCGAACCGGTGTCGCCCATGAAGATCGTCGCCGGGTTCGAGTTGTACCACAGGAAGCCGAAGCAGGCGACGGCCGCGCAGCAGGCGATGATGGTCAGGTCGAGCGGATCGGACACCGCATACGAGAACCCTTCGTGCGTGCCGCCCTTGATATGGTAGCTTTCCCAGAACGCGATGATGGCGTATCCGGCGAACGCGATCATCGACGAACCGGATGCCAGGCCGTCAAGGCCGTCGGTCAGGTTGACCGCGTTCGTCCACGCGGTCATGAGGAAATTCACCCAGATGACGAATATGATCGCGGCGGCCACGCCGCCGGCGAACCGGAAGTCGAAGAACGGCTTCTCAATGAAGCTCATGCCTGCCTGAGCGCTGGGGAACCCCGATTTGGTGGGGATGATCAGCGCGAGAACCGCGTAGATCGTGGCGAAGATGAACTGGCCGATGAACTTGGCATGCACCGACAGGCCCAGATTCTGTTTTTTGCGCACCTTGGCGAAGTCGTCGATGAAGCCGAGCAGGCCCATCGACAGCATCGCGAACAGCACAAGCATCGCGGACAGGGAGGGAACCGCTCCCGAGCGGACGTAACGGTACAGTGCCGACGCCCCCCATCCGAGCACGATCGCCAGCACGATTGCTACGCCGCCCATGGTCGGGGTGCCGCGCTTGACCAGATGCGACTTCGGCCCGTCCTGACGGATGTACTGCCCGTAGTGCAGCCGATGCACCAGATGGATCAGCATCGGCGTGCCCGCGATGGTCACCAGAAGCGAGACCAGAATGCCAATGATTAACGCGATCAACTCAGATTCCCCGCTTCCTATTCGTGGTCGGACGGCTGTCCGTCCGCTGTCGTCCATCGTTGCGCCAGGGCGCTCAGGCCCGAGGCGTGCGACCCCTTCAGCAGCACAACCGTGTCGTCATGGTCTCCGGCAAGAGCTCGGACCAAGGTGTCGGCCTGATCGATGTCGTGAACCCAATGCACCTCCGGCGTGTTGCCGTCACTGTCGTCACGCCGCTTCCGCGCGCCCTTCGCAAGGGCGGAAGCCAGCGCGTCGAAATGCTCGTCATCGTTGCCCACCGCGATGACGGCGTCGATGGGCAGGCCGGCCGCGTACTCGCCGATGCCCTCATGCAGCGCGGACTCGTCACCGCCCAGCTCCAGCATCGCTCCCAGCACCGCGATACGGTACGGGTCTTCATCGGAACGCCACCGGGCGAGCCCGTCGAGACCGGCTCGCATGGAGTCGGGGTTGGCGTTGAATGAATCATCGATCAGCGTGAAAGACATCCCGCCGCGCCGGACCGTGGACACCGCCATGCGGTGCGGGCTGATGCGGGACTGACGCGACAGCGTCTCGGCGATCGACTGCAGCGGTACGCCCAGCAGGTGGGCGACGCTCGCCGCGGCGAGGGCGTTCATCACGTTGTGCGTGCCGCGAATCGCCAGTTGCACATGGGCGGTTCCGCCATCGGCCCGTTCCAAGGTGAACGAGGGGCGGTCGCCGTCGTCGGTCCGCACGTCGCTGGCGAACAGTGCGTCCGACTTCCCGGATGCGGCGTTGCCGGCGCTGGCTTCGGCGTCGTCGCCGGCCATGCCGAACCAGAATACGTGTCCTTGCGGCGCCAGGGGGGGACCATCGCCGCCACATGGGCGTCGTCGGCGTTGAGCACCGCCAGCCCATCGGGAACCAGCCCCTGGACGATCTCGCTTTTCGCCTGCGCGATGCGCTCGACGGAGCCGAATTCGCCGAGATGGGCGCATCCGACCTTGAGCACGACGGCGATGTCCGGAGGGGCGATCGTGGTCAGGCGCGTAATCTCTCCGACATGGCTCGCTCCCATCTCGGCGACGAAGAAGCGCGTGTCCCGGCCGACCTTCAACGCGGTCAGAGGAAGGCCGATCTCGTTGTTGAACGAGCCGACGGGCGCCACGGTGGAGCCGAGCGTGGACAGCAGGGCGGCCATGAGGTCCTTGGTGGTGGTCTTGCCCACCGAGCCGGTGATGCCGATCAGGGTGAACGGCGTTCCGGCCGCACGCCGAGCGGCGATGTTCGCCTTCGCGAGCAGGCCCAGCGCGTCGACCGTATCGGGAACGACTATCTGCGCCACCGGCGCATCCACTTCATGTTGTACGAGCGCCACGACCGCGCCGGATTCGCCGGCGCGAGCGACGAAATCATGACCGTCCACACGCTCGCCGGCGATCGCCACGAACACGGAGCCTTCACGGACCTGGCGCGAATCGCTGACCGCCGACGTGGCCAGTGCATCGGCTCCGTCTTCGACGCCGTCGCCCGTCTGCGGGACGATCAGCCTGCCTTGGACCGCCTCGGCCACCTGCCGAACGGTCATAGGCATCATCGTTGCCTCTGCGTTCATGCCTTGTTTTCCTCTCCATGAGCCAATTCGTGAGATACGCGCAGCGCACTGCGAATGTTGTTTCTGCGAATCCCCGCCGCCATAACCATGGCAATGGCGAGCGACAATTCACGGATACTGTCGCGGTCCGAGGCGAACGGGGCCTGCGCCGCGAGCAGGTCGGATTGCGCGTCGGCACGGGCGACGTGGGTCTGCTCGTCGACCTCGAAGCCGAAGCCCGCCCCCAGCTGCCGCGCCTGTGCGAGGTCGTCCCGGGCGTCGCCAGCCGACCCGGCGGGCTCCTCCCCGCTCGCCCACTGCCCGGACGGAGATGCCGCTTCGCCGCCTTCGCCAGCACGCGAATCCTCGCCGGTGCCGCTCGGCGTCGGCTGGCGCAGGTCTCGTGCCGAGTCCAGGCCGATGACGTCGACGTTCACGCTGGTCAGCGCATCGGATTTGAGTGTACGGTCGTTGAGCGCGAACACCATCGCCGCCGCGCCGTCCTCCGCGCAGACCGACAGCGTCTGCTGCACGTCGAGTATCGACAGCGGGTAGGTCAGGTCGAGCTCGCGCTCCAGCGACGTCGAGCCGGATGATTTCACGACGCCGACAGGATTGCCCAGCATGTGCAGGAAATCCGCTACGCATGACGCGTACCGTTCACTGCGTTTCGGGTCATCCGAGCCAACCACGAAAATGGCGAGTGCGTTGGACGGGGTGCCCGCGATGTCGCTGGCGATGTCACCCAGCTGCCGGGACGTCAGGCGCGCGCGCAGCAGTGGCATCTGCGCGGGGCCGTCCTCGTGCTTCATCGACGGGGGGACCAGCGCAGCGTACGCGCCGCGGGCCCGGGCCTCCTCCAGCCGCTTGACGTCCACGCTCTGCGCGGGAACATACAGGGATCCGGGAGCCACGGAATCGACGTCGTCCGCGATGGATGTGACGGTGACCCCCGAAGCGAAGTCCGGGTCGAGTTCCAGCCCGTACGTGTCGGCCAGATATCCCAACGTCATCCGCCGCGCGACGGCTTCACTGACTGCGCTCATCGCTTCCGCCTTTCTTCCGTATGTTCCTTGTCGACGCCCCGCCGGATTTCCGGCGCGGCCCCTTACCAGTCCACTGCAATAGCATCGTTGCGCGGGCTGGAGGTCGGCACGTTGTACTTCTGCATAAGGAATTCACCAATCTTGGCGAACACCGGGCCAGCCGTCATGCCGCCGTAGGTGCCCTGCGGATCCTTCATGATCACGGTGATGGCGAAGCGCGGGTTGTCCGCCGGGATCATTCCGGCGAAATCGGCGACGATCGAGGTCAGCCGGCCGTCGCTTCCCGCGACCTCGGCGGTACCGGTCTTCGCCGCGATGCGGTATCCCTTGACGTTCACCACCTTGCTGTATCCCTCGGCCACGGATTCCATGGCGTTCTTGACCTGGTCGGCGACCGACTCGTCGATGACGCGCGTGGCAAGAGCCCTCCTGCGGCGTCTCCACCGTGCCGTCGGCGTGGGTGACCGACTTGATCAGCGACTGCTGCTTGCGCACGCCCTTGTTGCCGATGGTCGCGACGACGTTGGTCAGCTGGAGCGCGTTCACGGAGTATCCCTGACCGAACAGGATCGTGTTGCCGGTTCGCCCGTCCCACGATTCCGGCGTGCCGAGCTGCCCGCGCGACTCGCCAGGGATGGACATGCCACTGGACTGGCCGATGCCGAACTTCGTGAGGTACTCGTACCGCTGCTTCTTCGTGTACTGCGACGAACGCCATGACCACGCCCATCGTTCGAGGAGGCTTCTTGATGATGCCGGCCCAGAGTCCAGTGCTCGTCGCGTGCGCCGGACGAGTCATGGTATTGCCTGCCCGTCCTTGGTGTATCGGAATAGGGCCACAGTGAACTTGTCGGTCGCCTTGTGCAGCCCGGTCTGCAGCAGTCCGGACATCGTGATGATCTTGCCCACCGAGCCCGGTTCGAAGCTTTCGCTGACGGCACGGGACGCGTTCAGCTTGGCCTGGTCGCTGCCCGCCTGGTATTCGTCGGTGTCCTCCAGGGCCAGTATCTCGCCGGTCTGGATGTCTTGGACCACCGCCATGGCCCACGTCGCCTTGGTCTTCTTCTGGCCTTCCAGCAGCGCCTGCTTGACGTACCAGTCGACGTCATGGTCCAGCGTCAGCGCCACGTCGGAGCCGTTCACGGCCTCTTGGGAACCGGTCAGCGTGCCGGGGATCTCCTCGCCGCCGTTACCTTGCTGGTAGATGACGTAACCGTCCGTGCCGGTCAGCGCGGAGTTCTCCATGCTTTCCACTCCGGCGACGCCCTTGCCGGAATCGTCCACGCCGCCGAGCAGCGCGCCGAGCTGGGTGCCGTTGGCGTAGATGCGCTGGCTGCTCAACTCGCCATAGACCACGCCACCCAGATTCAGGTCGTCGATGGCCCGCTTGACCGTCGGCGTCACGTCCTTCTTCAGGATCATGTACCGGCTGGTGCCGGTCAGTTTGGCGCCGAGCGTCTTCGCGTCCATCTTCAGCACGGGTGCCAGCAGACGGGCCACGCCCGCGGATCCCTTGACCCCGACCGGCTTGCCGTTGACCTTGTGGCAGAATCCGGCCTGCTTCGCCTTCTGCGTGTCGCAGTCGATCGGCTCGAACTGCGAGGCCGCCCACGGGTCGGCGATGATCGTGTATCGCTCGACGCTCTGCGCCAGCACGGTGCCGTTCGTGTCGGTGATCTTGCCGCGCATCGAGTGGACGATCACCTTCTTGGTCCGGGCCTGGGTCGCCGCCTGTGCGGCCATCTGGCCGTCTATCAGCTGGATGGAGGCCAGCTTGAACAGGCATGCGGAGGCGACCATCGCGAGTATGACGCCGATGGCGATGCACTGGAAGAGGAACTTGCGGCATCTGGCGAACCGTATCATTGCGGTTATTCGACCGATCATTGAGCGGACCCCTTACTGGGTTTGTACCCGTTGAGATCGATGGTGACGGAATCCTGCTGGGGCACCATGCCCATCTTCTGCGCCTTGTCGGGCAGCGACGAGATCAGCTCGTCAAGTTTCGCCTGATCGTCCTGCACGTCCTGGGTGAGCATGTTGATGTTTTTTTGCACCGTGTTGGATTCGAAGGAGTTCTGAACCATCTGCGTGCGCAGCATCAGGGTTATCAGCAACGTGGCGACCAGGAAGACGATGGCGACCGTGACGTGGATCAGTGACGCGCCGCGCGCCTGGGTCCAGGCGATGATACGGGCCAGGCTGCCGGTGGACCGGGAGCCGTTGCGCTGGGAGGAGCCGTCGATGACGTGCAGCTGCGGGCGGGCGGCGGGGCGTGCGGCGCCATCCGAGCCGCGCCCCGCCGGTGCCACGGGCGCCGCGTTGGAGCGGGCGGTTCGCAATGTCGAGGCCATCATCCCCTCCTTCTCGATGTCGTGTTTCGTGCCGTCATGTCGTCATGTCTGCCGCGGCCGCCGTGTCTGCCGTGGTTTTCACCCGCGTCCCGGGCCGACTCATGGTCCCGGGCGACTTGCGCGTCCTGCCGGAAGCGCTGGCGCCAGCGCGCAGGCAGGGGCCTGACCAGCTCGACGCCGCGCAGGCGCACCGACGCCGACCTGGGATTGGCTGCGATCTCATCCGGCCCGGCCTGGACGGCGCCGCGCGTCAGCGGCGCGAAGAACGGCTGCGCGTCGTCGGGGACGATCGGCATGTCGGCCGGCGCGTCCACGCGCAGTCCTTCGTTCATGAACGACTTCACCGTCTTGTCTTCCAATGAGTGGTACGACTCGACCACCAGACGGCCGTTCGGGGCGAGCCGGCAGGCTATCTGCGGCAGGGTGCCGGCGAGCTTGTCCAGTTCGCCGTTCACTTCGATGCGCAATGCCTGGAACACGCGCTTGGCGGGGTTTCCAGCGGGACGGTGCGCCTGCGGCACCACCTCGTCGACGAGCCTGTTGAGCTGGGCGGACGTCGTCAGAGGTTCCTGCGCGCGACGGCGCACGATCTCGCGGGCGATCTGGCGGGAGAACCGTTCCTCCCCGTATGCGCGGAATATGCGTACCAGCTCGCGCTCGGGGTACTCGGCCAGGACGCGTTGCGCGGTCAGGGGCTGGCTGACGTCCATGCGCATGTCGAGCGGCGCGTCGTGCGCGTAGGAGAAGCCGCGGTCCGTCTCATCGATCTGCAGGCTCGACAGACCCAGATCCATGAACACCGCATTCACCCGATCGATGCCCTGGTCGTCAAGCACCTGGCCGAACGCGTCGAATGCGGCGTGGACAGGTATGAAGCGGTCCGAAAGTCCTTCCCCGGCGATGCGCTCGGTGGCCATGGCGAGTGCTTCCGCATCCCGGTCGATGCCCAGCACGCGGGCCTGCGGCGCGGCTTTGAGGAAGGCGATGGTGTGGCCGGCCAGACCGAGCGTGCAGTCGACCGCGATGGATCCGGGGTCCTGCAACGCCGGGGGCGACCAGCGACACGCACTGCTCAAGCAGTACTGGCTGGTGAATCGAAGCATAATCAGTCATCAGAATCCCACCACCGGAAGCACGTCGTCGGCTATGTCGGCATAGCCTTGTTCCTTCTCGTTCAGATATCGTTCCCAAGCCTCGCGGTTCCAGATCTCGGCGCGGGTGCCCACGCCTATCACCACGATGTCGTCGCCGAGGTTCGCGTAGTCGCGCAGCATCTGCGGTACCAGCACTCGTCCCTGCTTGTCCGGGTCTTGGTCGACGGCTCCGGACAGGAACACGCGCAGGTAGTCGCGTGCGGCCTTGTCGCCCATCGACGTGTGCTGGATCTGGATGGCGATGCGACGGAACTCTGATTGCGGCAGGAGGTAGACGCACCGTTCCTGGCCGCGCGCCATGACGAGTCCCGCGCCAAGCTGGGAACGGAGCTTGGCGGGCAGGGCCATGCGGCCCTTCGCGTCGATTTTCGGGGTGTACGTGCCCAGCAACAGCGGGGGCAGGGCCATCGGCTCCGGCTGTGCGGAGGGGTTCGTGGC
>ENA-OQCW01000949-OQCW01000949.1-human-gut-metagenome-genome-assembly--contig:-NODE-949-length-13420-cov-2.858497_pt1 | contig 13420 bp, 11 predicted proteins | sample MGYA00242767_ERZ504593 | MGnify/ENA primary metagenome ERZ504593 (study PRJEB26092, sample SAMD00036307) | human gut metagenome | host: Homo sapiens | study: EMG produced TPA metagenomics assembly of... | reverse complement strand
GTCGCTTACCTCAATTTCTCACCTTATCTGCAAACAGCTGGCACTCTGGATGCTAAAACCGTGGCGATTATTTCTTTCGCGTTGTGCGGTTTCGCTAACTTTGGTTCTATCGGGGTGGTGGTTGGCGCATTTTCTGCGGTTGCGCCACACCGTGCACCGGAAATCGCCCAGCTTGGTTTACGCGCGCTGGCGGCGGCGACGCTTTCCAACTTGATGAGTGCGACCATTGCCGGGTTCTTTATTGGTTTAGCTTGAGTGTCATTGCCTGATGCGCAAGCTTATCAGGCCTACATTTACTTGCTGAAATTGCCTGATTTGTAGGCTGGATAAGACGCGTTAAGCGTCGCATCCGGCAACATTGTTACACCATTGGCACTAATGACAGCGCGTTATCGGCAGACAGGGTAGGGTTGTTTAAGCTGCCGCTGGCGCGTGAAATTGCCGCGCAGGCCATCGCAAAACGGGCGCTGTCACGGAAATTGTTTCCCTCCAGAAAGCTATATACCAGACCCGCCATAAAAGCCATCGTCAGCACCAAAACTGTCTACTGTCGTATGCGCTGGCGCTGTCAGCAAAAAGTTGCTCTCCATCCTTTTGCGCTGCAATAACTGACTCATCGGCAATAACAACAGTTGCTGAACGCCTTGCTGATGCAACGCATTCACTGCGGCATTACGGTCAGCATCGCTGGTGATCGCCTGTCCCCATAAATTTCCAGCTCCAGGTAAAGTGGGTTTACAGGGTTGTGGAATATGCGCCAGCCAGTGTTTTGATTTTGCCCCGCTTTGAATTCTGAAACGGTGTCGACAAACACCGGGATTTCATCAGCGAGGGTAAAGACCCACTCCAGCGCCTCGGCTGTCAGGTTGCAAATCAGGCCAGTACCACGCCCGCATGACGAAGTAAAATCGCGCGACCCGTTCAGTAGTTGCGGTGTCAACTGATCCAGCAGATGAGTATCGTTAATCGCCAGCACGGTTTGATCGTCTCGATTGGCAATTGCCAGATACGTCGATGTGCTTTGACCATGTAAACGAACGCAGCCGGAGACATTCACGCCGGCGCGGCGCGTTTCTTCCAGGAGCATTTCGCCATAAAAGTCATCGCCAATCACTGAAAGCAAATGGACGTCGCGGCCTAACAGCGCCAGATTGTGGGCGATATTGCGTCCAACGCCGCCTGCCGAGCAATGAATTGTACCGGGATGAGAAGCCGCTTGCGGGTAACGGATATCCGCCATCCCGCGAATATCCATATTGATTGTCCCCACCACTACGCAGTATTCCTGCTCGGTGAGAATGTAACCTTTGCCTTTAATCCGACCTTTGCGCATTAAATCCATAATATGCGCCGCAACACGCGAACGGCTGATTTGCAGCATATCCGCAATTTCGTTCTGCTGAATCAGCGGGTTACGCCTTAATATTGCAAGGATCTCCTTCTCCCGGTTATTCATCTTCAGGCTACCGCTTTTTCAGTTTGTTGCGCTTTCAGCCAGGCGATCTCTTCTGCCCAGATATCCGGGTTGATGGTTTCAAGGATCAGCGGAATGCCGTCGAAACGGTCGTCCTGCATGATCCAGCGGAACGCATCATGACCGATATTGCCTTCACCGAGGCTATGATGGCGGTCAACGCGGCTGCCAAAGGTGCTTTTCGCATCGTTAAGGTGCATCCCGCGCAGATACTTAAAGCCGACAATACGGGCAAAATCCGCGAACGTTTTCTCGCATTCGGCTGGAGTACGCAAATCATACCCGGCAGCAAAAGCATGGCAGGTATCAATGCAGACGCCGACGCGGGATTTATCTTCTACGCCGTCGATAATCGCCGCGAGATGTTCGAATTTAAACCCTAAGTTACTGCCCTGACCGGCGGTGTTTTCAATCACCGCTGTCACACCTTGAGTTTTATCCAGCGCAATGTTGATGGATTCGGCAATACGCGCAAGGCAATCCTCTTCTGAAATCTGCATCAGATGGCTGCCAGGGTGGAAGTTGAGCAAAGAAAGCCCCAGCTGTTCGCAACGCTGCATTTCATCTATAAACGCATCGCGCGATTTTTCCAGAGCTTCAGCGACCGGATGTCCGAGGTTAATCAGATAACTGTCGTGGGGAAGAATTTGCGCCGATGTGTAGTGATATTTTTCACAGGCGGCTTTGAATTCATCGATGGTTTGCGTCGTGAGCGGTGCGGCACGCCACTGACGTTGGTTTTTGGTGAACAAGGCAAACGCGGTTGCGTCGATTTCGGCGGCGCGAATTGCGGCATTTGCCAGACCGCCAGCAGCACTAACGTGCGCTCCAATGTATTTCATGCGAGGACTCCTGTTAAACCCGCTGGAGGAAAACGGTAATGATAGCGGGTTAACAGGAGCAAGATGTAGTGGTTTATGCGATGACGCTTTGAATCACATAGTTAATCGCACCACCACCAACAATCAGCCAGGCAAACAGTACCAGTGCCATCAGCAGAGGTTTCGCCCCGGCTTTTTTCAGCGCGCTGACGTGAGTGGTCAGACCCAGCGCCGCCATCGCCATTGCCAGCAGGAAGGTATCCAGCGTTACCAGCATGTTCACCACGCTCTGCGGTAACAGGTGGAACGAGTTAAAGATGGCAACTACGATGAACAAGATGGCAAACCACGGAATAGTGATTTTGCTTTTCTCGCCGCTGTTCGCCCCAGACAGCTGTTTAACACGCGCCGCCAGCAGGATGAGGAACGGAGCCAGCATCATCACGCGCAGCATTTTGGAAATAACTGCTGCGTTTTCCGCATCCGGGCTGATGGCATGACCTGCCGCCACCACCTGCGCCACTTCGTGCACAGTAGAACCAATGTAGATACCGAAAGTTTCCGGACTAAACCATTGAGACATCAGCGGATATATCGCCGGGTAGAGGAAAATCGCGACGGTCCCGAAGATAACAACGGTTGCAACAGCCACGGTTACTTTACTGGCTTCCGCTTTCACTACCGGCTCAGTCGCCAGTACCGCGGCAGCACCACAAATACTGCTACCGGCACCGATCAACCAGCTGGTGTGCTTATCCAGACCAAACACTTTCTGCCCCAGGAAGCAAGCCAGCAGGAAGGTACTGGACAGCGTCAACACGTCAATGATGATCCCACTGATACCGACATCGGCAATTTGCGAGAACGTCAGACGGAAGCCATAAAGAATGATACCCAGACGTAATAAATATTGCTTGGCAAACAGCACACCACCGTCACAGCTTTTCCAGATGTGCGGATAGATGGTGTTGCCTAAAACCATCCCCAACAAGATTGCGAGGGTGAGGGCACTAAACCCGGCACCCGCAACCGCGGGAATGGAACCACCCCACAGGGCGACCCCGGTGATAACTGCACTCAGGGCTAACCCCGGAATAAAATGCCACAGTGTACGATGTTGTTTCTGTAAGGTGATATTCGTCATAACCCTCTCCTTTAACCGGGCATAAGGTTACGACTAACTGGTTTAAAAAGTAAAATTGATTATATATTTATAATTAATCTTTATAAGTGGTAAGCGACTATGCACATCACCCTCCGGCAGTTGGAAGTTTTTGCAGAAGTATTGAAAAGTGGATCAACCACCCAGGCGTCGGTGATGCTGGCGTTGTCGCAATCAGCAGTGAGCGCAGCCTTGACCGACCTGGAAGGGCAGCTTGGCGTGCAACTGTTTGATCGCGTGGGGAAAAGACTGGTTGTTAATGAACACGGGCGGCTGCTCTATCCGCGCGCGTTGGCACTGCTTGAACAGGCGGTTGAAATCGAACAACTGTTTCGCGAAGACAATGGCGCGATTCGTATCTATGCCAGTAGTACTATCGGTAACTACATTCTGCCTGCAGTCATTGCCCGTTATCGCCATGATTATCCGCAGTTGCCGATTGAACTTAGCGTTGGGAACAGCCAGGACGTGATGCAAGCGGTGCTGGATTTCCGCGTTGATATTGGCTTTATTGAAGGACCGTGCCACAGCACTGAAATCATTTCTGAACCGTGGCTGGAAGACGAGCTGGTGGTTTTCGCCGCGCCGACTTCGCCATTGGCTCGTGGTCCGGTCACCTTAGAACAGCTGGCCGCTGCGCCGTGGATCCTGCGTGAACGCGGCTCCGGCACGCGGGAGATTGTCGATTATCTGTTGCTGTCACATTTACCGAAGTTTGAGATGGCGATGGAATTAGGTAACTCCGAGGCAATCAAACATGCGGTGCGTCATGGGTTGGGAATTAGTTGCCTGTCGCGACGGGTGATTGAAGATCAATTGCAGGCAGGCACATTAAGTGAAGTTGCGGTCCCTCTGCCGCGCCTGATGCGTACGTTGTGGCGTATACATCATCGGCAAAAATCACCTTTCCAACGCGCTACGGCGCTTTCTGGACTATTGCGATCCCGCGAATGTACCGCGTTAAGTTGCTGTACAAGAACATGCTGGTGCTGTGTCGATTTCGTGACGCAGCGCCCTCAGCATGCATTCGCCAGAAAAGAGATTGGCTGCTTTACTTATAATCCCTGGGCGATCATGAAGGTGTCTTATAACCGTGTATTTCTGCCGGAAGGATTGCCAATCGTCTGCTACAATCGCGCCTCATTTTTAAGATGGATAGCATTTTTGTATGGTTTCCCGAAACTAAACCACAGAAGCGCCGGGCTTACGCCGTGAATTAAAGGCGCGTCACCTGACGATGATTGCCATTGGCGGTTCCATCGGTACAGGTCTTTTGTTGCCTCTGGCGCAACGATTTCTCAGGCAGGTCCGGGCGGGGCATTGCTCTCGTATATGCTGATTGGCCTGATGGTTTACTTCCTGATGACCAGTCTCGGTGAACTGGCTGCATATATGCCGGTTTCCGGTTCGTTTGCCACTTACGGTCAGAACTATGTTGAAGAAGGCTTTGGCTTCGCGCTGGGCTGGAACTACTGGTACAATTGGGCGGTGACTATCGCCGTTGACCTGGTTGCAGCTCAGCTGGTCATGAGCTGGTGGTTCCCGGATACACCGGGCTGGATCTGGAGTGCGTTGTTCCTCGGCGTTATCTTCCTGCTGAACTACATCTCAGTTCGCGGCTTTGGTGAAGCGGAATACTGGTTCTCACTGATCAAAGTCACGACAGTTATTGTCTTTATCATCGTTGGCGTGCTGATGATTATCGGTATCTTCAAAGGCGCGCAGCCTGCGGGCTGGAGCAACTGGACAATCGGCGAAGCGCCGTTTGCTGGTGGTTTTGCGGCGATGATCGGCGTAGCTATGATTGTCGGCTTCTCTTTCCAGGGAACCGAGCTGATCGGTATTGCTGCAGGCGAGTCCGAAGATCCGGCGAAAAACATTCCACGCGCGGTACGTCAGGTGTTCTGGCGAATCCTGTTGTTCTATGTGTTCGCGATCCTGATTATCAGCCTGATTATTCCGTACACCGATCCGAGCCTGCTGCGTAACGATGTTAAAGACATCAGCGTCAGTCCGTTCACCCTGGTGTTCCAGCACGCGGGTCTGCTCTCTGCGGCGGCGGTGATGAACGCAGTTATTCTGACGGCGGTGCTGTCAGCGGGTAACTCCGGTATGTATGCGTCTACTCGTATGCTGTACACCCTGGCGTGTGACGGTAAAGCGCCGCGCATTTTCGCTAAACTGTCGCGTGGTGGCGTGCCGCGTAATGCGCTGTATGCGACGACGGTGATTGCCGGTCTGTGCTTCCTGACCTCCATGTTTGGCAACCAGACGGTATACCTGTGGCTGCTGAACACCTCCGGGATGACCGGTTTTATCGCCTGGCTGGGGATTGCCATTAGCCACTATCGCTTCCGTCGCGGTTACGTATTGCAGGGACACGACATTAACGATCTGCCGTACCGTTCAGGTTTCTTCCCATTGGGGCCGATCTTCGCATTCATTCTGTGTCTGATTATCACTTTGGGCCAGAACTACGAAGCGTTCCTGAAAGATACCATTGACTGGGGCGGCGTAGCGGCAACGTATATTGGTATCCCGCTATTCCTGATTATTTGGTTCGGCTACAAGCTGATTAAAGGAACACACTTCGTACGTTACAGCGAAATGAAGTTCCCGCAGAACGATAAGAAATAAGTTTCCTCCCTTCCTTGCTAAGCCCTCTCAACCGAGAGGGCTTTTTCAATTCCATTTCCCTGACAAATCATGCGGATATAAAATTTAACATTTGGATTGATAATTGTTATCGTTTGCATTATCGTTACGCCGCAATCAAAAAAGGCTGACAAATCAGAGGCTGTTCCGGCTTTCTGGGATGATCACCTGCATACAAATAAGTCCACCGCGATGCTGCCGTACGCAAGGGGACGTAAAGAAGATGTGAGCGATACCCATTTTATTTTCGTAGTTACCTCATGGAGATATGGAATGTTTAGGTTGAACCCTTTCGTACGGGTCGGGCTGTGTTTGTCCGCTATTTCTTGTGCATGGCCTGTGTTAGCGGTCGATGATGATGGCGAAACGATGGTTGTCACTGCATCTTCCGTTGAGCAAAACCTTAAAGATGCACCCGCCAGTATCAGCGTCATTACCCAGGAAGACCTGCAGCGAAAACCGGTACAGAATCTGAAAGATGTCCTCAAAGAAGTGCCTGGCGTACAACTGACGAACGAAGGGGATAACCGTAAGGGCGTTAGTATTCGTGGTCTGGACAGCAGCTACACCCTGATTCTCGTCGACGGTAAACGCGTTAACTCCCGCAATGCCGTCTTCCGCCACAATGATTTCGATCTGAACTGGATCCCGGTCGATTCCATCGAACGTATTGAAGTGGTCCGTGGCCCGATGTCGTCGCTGTACGGTTCCGATGCGCTCGGCGGTGTAGTGAATATCATCACCAAAAAAATCGGTCAGAAATGGTCGGGTACCGTTACTGTCGATACCACCATTCAGGAACATCGCGATCGCGGTGATACCTATAACGGTCAGTTCTTTACCAGTGGACCATTAATTGATGGTGTGCTGGGAATGAAAGCTTACGGCAGCCTGGCAAAACGTGAAAAGGATGACCCGCAAAACTCAACGACCACCGATACCGGAGAAACGCCGCGTATTGAAGGATTCTCCAGCCGCGACGGCAATGTCGAATTTGCCTGGACACCGAATCAAAATCACGATTTTACTGCCGGATACGGTTTCGACCGTCAGGATCGTGATTCCGACTCGCTGGACAAAAACCGTCTGGAACGCCAGAACTACTCCGTCAGCCATAATGGGCGTTGGGATTACGGCACCAGCGAACTGAAATACTACGGTGAGAAAGTCGAGAACAAAAACCCTGGCAACAGCAGCCCGATAACTTCCGAAAGCAATACGGTCGACGGCAAATACACGTTGCCGCTGACGGCGATTAATCAGTTTCTCACGGTTGGCGGTGAATGGCGTCACGACAAACTTAGCGATGCGGTGAACCTGACCGGGGGAACCAGTTCCAAAACGTCTGCCAGCCAGTACGCGCTGTTTGTGGAAGATGAATGGCGGATCTTCGAGCCGCTGGCGCTGACGACCGGCGTACGTATGGACGATCATGAAACCTACGGTGAACACTGGAGTCCGCGTGCCTACCTGGTTTATAACGCCACCGACACCGTAACGGTGAAAGGGGGCTGGGCGACGGCATTTAAAGCACCTTCTCTGTTGCAACTTAGCCCTGACTGGACGAGCAATTCCTGCCGTGGCGCATGTAAGATTGTGGGTAGCCCGGATCTGAAACCAGAAACCAGCGAAAGTTGGGAACTGGGGCTTTACTACATGGGCGAAGAAGGCTGGCTGGAAGGGGTTGAATCCAGCGTTACCGTTTTCCGTAACGATGTGAAAGATCGTATCAGCATCAGCCGTACGTCTGACGTCAATGCTGCACCAGGCTACCAAAACTTTGTCGGTTTTGAGACGGGCGCTAACGGACGACGCATACCGGTATTTAGCTACTACAACGTTAACAAAGCTCGTATTCAGGGCGTGGAAACCGAACTGAAAATTCCGTTCAACGATGAATGGAAACTGTCGATCAACTACACCTATAACGATGGTCGTGATGTCAGCAACGGCGAAAACAAACCTTTATCCGATCTGCCGTTCCATACTGCTAACGGTACGCTGGACTGGAAACCGCTGGCGCTGGAAGACTGGTCATTCTATGTTTCTGGTCACTATACCGGGCAGAAACGCGCCGACAGCGCGACGGCTAAAACACCGGGCGGTTATACCATCTGGAATACCGGCGCGGCCTGGCAAGTGACCAAAGACGTTAAACTGCGTGCGGGCGTGCTGAACCTGGGTGACAAGGATCTCAGCCGTGATGACTACAGTTATAACGAAGATGGACGTCGTTACTTTATGGCAGTGGATTATCGCTTCTGATGAGAAGATGCCCGGCGAACCGGGCGGACTTTCACTTCAGTAAATATTGCGCATGGAAGCGCAAATGATCCTCTATAAAAGAGGCGATGAAGTAAGTAACTGTGATCATATCCCGGCTGAATACGCAGCGTCATCGGCCACGCTTTCTGGCGCGCGGCTTCTGCCAGCACTGCGGGTTGCAGCTGGTCGGCAAGAAACTGATCATTATCACCCTGATCGATAAGCGTCGGGATCGCATCCTGCGCGTTACTGGCATACATCAGCGCACAACTGTCCCATTCCAGCCATGCATTTTTGTCCTCACCTAAATAGCTGCTAAACGCTTTGATTCCCCACGGGACGCTGCACGGATTCACAATTGGCGCAAAGGCGGAAACGCTGGTGTATTTGCCCGGGTTTTTCAGCGCCATAATCAGCGCACCGTGACCACCCATTGAATGACCGCTAATAGCGCAGCGGTCGCTGACATTAAATTGCGACTGAACCAGCGCCGGTAATTCATCGCGCAGATAATCATACATCCGGTAATGCGTCGCCCACGGCGGTTGCTTGGCATTAAGATAAAAGCCTGCGCCCTGGCCTAAATCGTAGCCATCATCGTTGGCAACCTGTTCGCCGCGCGGGCTGGTGTCTGGCATCACCAGTACAATCCCCAGTTCGCCGCTACCCGCTGGGCACCCGCCTTGGTGGTGAAGTTCTCGTCATTGCAGGTTAATCCGGAAAGCCAGTACAGCACTGGTGGCGGGGTGTGATCACGAGGTGGTGGGAGAAAGATACTAAACGTCATCGGGCAGTTTAAGGTACTGGAGTCGTGTCGCCAGCGTTGCTGCCAGCCTTCAAAACAGCGGTGCTCTTCGAGCATTTCCATGCGTGGCTCCTTGTTGTGTTGTTTGCAATTTCTTCATCATACCGTTTATTCAATGTGCTGTGAGTAACTTTCACTTCCGTATTTGCATAACGATGTTTTAACATCTGCTGATGAAAGGCAGCGGCAATTACAATAATTATCGCTGTGAATACTGGATTATGTGCGCCGCCTCACGCACAATAATCAGGCTGTAAATCAGCTTAATAACTTTGCCCCCACGCAGGGCGGAGGCGTCACACCTGCAGGAGAAATCATAAATGCCATCACTCAGTAAAGAAGCGGCCCTGGTTCATGAAGCGTTAGTTGCGCGAGGACTGGAAACACCGCTGCGCCCGCCCGTGCATGAAATGGATAACGAAACGCGCAAAAGCCTTATTGCTGGTCATATGACCGAAATCATGCAGCTGCTGAATCTCGACCTGGCTGATGACAGTTTGATGGAAACGCCGCATCGCATCGCTAAAATGTATGTCGATGAAATTTTCTCCGGTCTGGATTACGCCAACTTCCCGAAAATCACCCTCATTGAAAACAAAATGAAGGTCGATGAAATGGTCACCGTGCGCGATATCACCCTGACCAGCACCTGTGAACACCATTTTGTTACCATTGATGGCAAAGCGACGGTGGCTTATATCCCGAAAGATTCGGTGATCGGTCTGTCAAAAATTAACCGTATTGTGCAGTTCTTTGCCCAGCGTCCGCAGGTACAGGAACGTCTGACCCAGCAAATTCTCATTGCGCTACAAACGCTGCTGGGCACCAATAACGTGGCTGTCTCTATCGACGCGGTGCATTACTGCGTGAAAGCGCGCGGCATCCGCGATGCAACCAGTGCCACGACAACGACCTCTCTTGGAGGATTGTTCAAATCCAGTCAGAATACGCGCCACGAATTTCTGCGCGCTGTGCGTCATCACAACTGATTAAAAGGCAGGAACCATGGAGCGCAACGTCACGCTCGATTTTGTTCGCGGCGTCGCCATTCTGGGGATCCTGCTATTAAACATCAGCGCCTTTGGGCTACCAAAGGCGGCTTATCTCAATCCCGCCTGGTACGGCGCTATTACGCCGCAGGATGCATGGACCTGGGCATTTCTCGATCTCATCGGCCAGGTGAAATTCCTCACGCTTTTTGCGCTGCTGTTTGGTGCGGGCCTGCAAATGTTGCTGCCCCGTGGCAGACGCTGGATCCAGTCGCGGTTAACGCTGTTAGTCTTGCTGGGCTTTATTCACGGTTTATTGTTCTGGGACGGCGATATTCTGCTGGCTTACGGGCTGGTGGGCTTAATCTGCTGGCGGCTGGTGCGCGATGCGCCATCGGTAAAAAGCCTGTTTAATACCGGCGTCATGCTTTATCTGGTAGGACTTGGCGTTTTGCTGTTATTGGGGTTGATTTCCGATAGCCAGACCAGCCGCGCCTGGACACCTGATGCATCGGCTATTTTGTATGAAAAGCACTGGAAACTTCACGGTGGTGTTGAAGCGATCGGTAATCGTGCCGATGGTGTTGGCAACAGTTTACTGGCACTGGGCGCACAGTATGGCTGGCAACTGGCAGGGATGATGCTCATTGGTGCCGCATTGATGCGCAGTGGCTGGCTGAAAGGACAGTTCAGCTTACGTCACTATCGTCGTACTGGTTTTGTGCTGGTGGTGATTGGGGTGATAATTAACCTTCCTGCCATCGCCCTGCAATGGCGACTGGACTGGGCGTATCGTTGGTGCGCCTTCTTACTTCAGATGCCGCGGGAACTGAGTGCGCCGTTTCAGGCGATTGGCTATGCGTCGCTGTTTTATGGTTTCTGGCCGCAATTGAGCCGCTTTAAGCTGGTGCTTGCGATCGCCTGCGTCGGACGGATGGCGCTGACCAACTATCTATTGCAAACGCTGATTTGTACCACGCTTTTTTACCACCTCGGTTTGTTTATGCATTTTGACCGCCTGGAGCTGCTGGCGTTTGTTATTCCGGTATGGCTGGCGAATATCCTCTTCTCTGTTATCTGGCTGCGTTACTTCCGCCAGGGGCCGGTGGAATGGCTCTGGCGTCAGTTAACTTTGCGTGCTGCCGGACCGGCAATATCTAAAACATCAAGATAACGATCTGGATCACATTCGTTAACAAAACGGCTGTAACCGTTTCCATTGCTGTGACTCGATTCACGAAGTCCTGTATTCAGTGCTGACAAAATAGCCGCCAGCAAGCAGTCATTTACTGCAATCTCATAACAGGTAGTGAATATGATCACCATTCGTGATGTAGCGCGTCAGGCTGGCGTCTCTGTGGCAACGGTTTCCCGGGTGCTCAATAACAGCACGCTGGTCAGTGCCGACACGCGTGAAGCAGTAATGAAAGCCGTGAGTGAGCTGGATTATCGGCCAAACGCCAATGCCCAGGCGCTGGCAACTCAGGTTAGCGATACCATTGGCGTGGTGGTGATGGACGTTTCTGATGCGTTTTTCGGCGCGCTGGTAAAAGCGGTGGATCTGGTCGCCCAGCAGCATCAGAAATACGTGCTAATCGGCAATAGCTATCATGAAGCGGAAAAAGAGCGTCACGCCATTGAGGTGTTAATTCGCCAGCGTTGTAATGCGTTGATTGTTCACTCAAAAGCATTGAGTGACGATGAACTGGCACAATTTATGGATAACATTCCCGGTATGGTGTTAATCAACCGCGTTGTGCCGGGGTACGCCCATCGTTGCGTTTGCCTGGATAATCTCAGCGGTGCCCGAATGGCGACGCGCATGTTGCTGAATAACGGTCATCAACGTATTGGTTATCTTTCTTCCAGCCACGGCATTGAAGATGACGCAATGCGTAAAGCAGGCTGGATGAGCGCGTTGAAAGAGCAGGATATTATTCCGCCGGAAAGCTGGATTGGCACTGGCACGCCGGACATGCCGGGCGGTGAGGCGGCGATGGTTGAACTGCTGGGGCGCAATCTACAACTTACCGCTGTATTTGCTTATAACGACAATATGGCTGCTGGCGCACTGACAGCATTAAAAGATAATGGCATTGCGATTCCGTTACATCTCTCAATCATCGGTTTCGATGATATTCCCATCGCCCGTTACACCGACCCGCAATTAACGACCGTGCGTTATCCCATTGCTTCAATGGCTAAATTAGCCACCGAACTGGCCTTGCAGGGGGCAGCAGGCAATATTGATCCTCGTGCCAGCCACTGTTTTATGCCGACGTTAGTGCGTCGCCATTCTGTCGCAACGCGCCAGAATGCGGCGGCGATCACTAACTCAACAAATCTGGCGATGTAACCGCTTTCAATCTGTGAGTGATTTCACAGTATCTTAACAATGTGATGGCTATGATTGCACCGTTTTAACGTTGTAACCCGTATGTAACAGTGAATAATCACTTTCACCGAGGTAATAGCGTCATAACAACAATTAAAGCCGTTTTCTGGAGCATTACCGGGCATGGAAGAACGAATTTTAAAAAGTGAGCTTCGGCGTTCAGTAACACTTCATTAACTCTACTGCCCCGCCGAGCATTTATCTCAAGCACTACCCTGCATAAGAAAAACCGGAGATACCATGAATAAGAAGGTGTTAACCCTATCTGCTGTGATGGCCAGCATGTTATTCGGTGCCGCTGCACACGCTGCTGATACTCGCATTGGTGTAACAATCTATAAGTACGACGATAACTTTATGTCTGTAGTGCGCAAGGCTATTGAGCAAAATGCGAAAGCCGCGCCAGATGTTCAGCTGCTGATGAATGATTCTCAGAATGACCAGTCCAAGCAGAACGATCAGATCGACGTATTGCTGGCGAAAGGGGTGAAGGCACTGGCAATCAACCTGGTTGACCCGGCAGCTGCGGGTACGGTGATTGAGAAAGCGCGTGGGCAAAACGTGCCGGTGGTTTTCTTCAACAAAGAACCGTCTCGTAAGGCGCTGGATAGCTACGACAAAGCCTACTACGTTGGCACTGACTCCAAAGAGTCCGGCATTATTCAGGGCGATTTGATTGCTAAACACTGGGCGGCGAATCAGGGTTGGGATCTGAACAAAGACGGTCAGATTCAATTCGTACTGCTGAAAGGTGAGCCGGGGCATCCGGATGCAGAAGCACGTACCACTTACGTGATTAAAGAATTGAACGACAAAGGCATTAAAACTGAACAGTTACAGTTAGATACCGCTAT
>ENA-OQCW01000948-OQCW01000948.1-human-gut-metagenome-genome-assembly--contig:-NODE-948-length-13426-cov-2.824423_pt1 | contig 13426 bp, 14 predicted proteins | sample MGYA00242767_ERZ504593 | MGnify/ENA primary metagenome ERZ504593 (study PRJEB26092, sample SAMD00036307) | human gut metagenome | host: Homo sapiens | study: EMG produced TPA metagenomics assembly of... | reverse complement strand
AAGGTGAGCATCACGGGCAAAAAGGCTTTTTTGCCTGGTTTAACCAGATGTTTAACCGCAACGCCGAACGCTACGAAAAAGGGGTGGCGAAAATTCTCCACCGTAGCCTGCGCTGGATTGTGATTTATGTCCTGCTGCTTGGCGGCATGGTGTTCCTGTTCCTGCGTTTGCCGACGTCGTTCTTGCCACTGGAAGACCGGGGCATGTTTACTACCTCGGTACAGTTGCCCAGCGGTTCAACCCAACAACAGACCCTGAAAGTCGTTGAGCAAATCGAGAAATACTACTTCACCCATGAAAAAGACAACATCATGTCGGTGTTTGCCACTGTTGGTTCTGGCCCTGGGGGTAACGGGCAAAACGTGGCGCGAATGTTTATCCGCCTGAAAGACTGGAGCGAACGCGACAGTAAGACCGGCACCTCGTTTGCCATTATCGAGCGTGCAACGAAGGCGTTTAACAAGATTAAAGAAGCTCGCGTTATCGCCAGCAGCCCGCCAGCAATTAGCGGTCTTGGCAGTTCTGCGGGTTTTGATATGGAGTTGCAGGACCACGCCGGGGCAGGTCACGATGCGCTGATGGCAGCACGTAACCAGTTGCTGGCGCTGGCGGCGGAAAACCCGGAGCTAACCCGTGTGCGCCATAACGGCCTCGACGACAGTCCGCAGTTGCAGATTGATATCGACCAGCGTAAAGCTCAGGCGCTGGGCGTTGCTATCGACGATATTAACGACACACTGCAAACCGCCTGGGGTTCGAGCTATGTGAATGACTTTATGGATCGCGGTCGCGTGAAGAAAGTCTATGTGCAGGCAGCTGCGCCATATCGCATGCTGCCAGATGACATCAATCTCTGGTATGTCCGAAATAAAGATGGCGGCATGGTGCCCTTCTCTGCTTTCGCGACCTCACGCTGGGAGACAGGCTCGCCGCGTCTGGAACGCTATAACGGTTATTCTGCGGTTGAGATTGTTGGGGAAGCCGCACCGGGGGTCAGTACCGGTACGGCGATGGATATTATGGAATCGTTAGTGAAGCAATTGCCAAACGGCTTTGGTCTGGAGTGGACGGCGATGTCGTATCAGGAGCGGCTTTCCGGCGCGCAGGCTCCGGCGCTGTACGCCATTTCCTTGCTGGTGGTATTCCTGTGTCTGGCGGCGCTGTATGAAAGCTGGTCGGTGCCGTTCTCGGTAATGCTGGTCGTGCCGCTGGGGGTTATCGGCGCGCTGCTGGCAACCTGGATGCGCGGGCTGGAAAACGACGTTTACTTCCAGGTGGGCCTGTTAACGGTCATTGGTTTATCGGCGAAAAACGCCATCCTGATCGTCGAATTTGCTAACGAGATGAACCAAAAAGGCCACGACCTGTTTGAAGCGACGCTCCACGCCTGCCGTCAGCGTTTACGCCCGATTCTGATGACCTCGCTGGCATTTATCTTCGGCGTATTGCCAATGGCAACCAGCACGGGTGCCGGTTCCGGTGGTCAGCATGCGGTGGGTACTGGCGTAATGGGCGGGATGATTTCGGCCACTATTCTGGCTATTTACTTCGTGCCGCTGTTCTTTGTGCTGGTGCGCCGCCGCTTCCCGCTGAAGCCGCGCCCGGAATAAGCAATAAAAAGGCGACATGCCAATGTGTCGCCTTTTTCAACTTTCCGATTAAGAACCTGCTCAGCGGGTTCTTGCTGTTTGTACTTTGTCTCAGGAATTACTTACGAAGCATAACTTCGATAAAGTCTTTCCAGTTCCCCAGTTCACGTTCAATCATAACAACCTCTCTTATAATTATGGGTATTCTACGGAAACAATATACCGTGGTGAAGCTAATTTACTCGATTGCTGCGATGACTACCTCCGGGGGACAAACCTTATGTAAATACTATGGTCCTGCGGTGATGATTTGTATGTGATACACAGCACCATTTCGAGATATTCATACGGCATCTAATACTGATTTAATTCTGGTTAAAATACAGACAGATAACAAGATGAATATTCTTAATGTTTACGTTAAAAATGTTTAATATTATTTAATAGTTGTTAATTTGAATACTTCGATAATGTTATATTTCCTGATAATCATTTGCAGGCAAAATGTTTTCACCCTTAAATGAGTATTTATTCTCATAGATCGAAAAAGGATTCATTATGGTTACACTTTACGGCATCAAAAATTGTGACACCATTAAAAAGGCTCGCCGTTGGCTGGAAGCCAATAACATCGACTATCGTTTTCATGATTACCGCGTCGATGGGCTGGACAGCGAATTATTGAACGGTTTTATCAACGAATTAGGCTGGGAAGCGTTACTCAACACCCGTGGTACAACCTGGCGTAAACTGGACGAAACCACCCGCAATAAAATCACCGATGCGGCCTCTGCGGCGGCATTAATGACTGAAATGCCTGCAATTATCAAACGTCCATTGCTCTGCGCGCCTGGTAAGCCTATGCTGCTGGGTTTCAGTGATTCCAGTTATCAGCAATTTTTCCATGAGGTGTAGTCTATGTCGTGCCCGGTTATTGAGCTGACACAACAGCTTATTCGCCGCCCTTCCCTGAGTCCTGATGACGCAGGATGCCAGGCTTTGTTGATTGAACGTTTGCAGGCGATCGGTTTTACCGTTGAACGCATGGATTTTGCCGATACGCAGAATTTTTGGGCATGGCGTGGGCAAGGTGAAACGTTGGCCTTTGCCGGGCATACCGACGTGGTGCCGCCTGGCGACGCCGACCGTTGGATCAATCCGCCGTTTGAACCAACCATTCGTGACGGCATGTTATTCGGGCGCGGTGCGGCAGATATGAAAGGCTCGCTGGCAGCGATGGTGGTAGCGGCAGAACGCTTTGTCGCACAACATCCCAACCATACGGGACGACTGGCATTTCTGATCACCTCTGATGAAGAAGCCAGTGCCCACAACGGTACGGTAAAAGTCGTCGAAGCGTTAATGGCGCGTAATGAGCGTCTCGATTACTGCCTGGTCGGCGAACCGTCGAGTATCGAAGTGGTAGGTGACGTGGTGAAAAATGGTCGTCGCGGATCGTTAACCTGCAACCTTACTATTCATGGCGTGCAGGGGCATGTTGCCTACCCACATCTGGCTGACAATCCGGTACATCGCGCAGCACCTTTCCTTAATGAATTAGTGGCTATTGAGTGGGATCAGGGCAATGAATTCTTCCCGGCGACCAGTATGCAGATTGCCAATATTCAGGCGGGAACGGGCAGTAACAACGTTATTCCGGGTGAACTGTTTGTGCAGTTTAACTTCCGCTTCAGCACCGAACTAACTGATGAGATGATCAAAGCGCAGGTACTTGCCCTGCTTGAAAAACATCAACTGCGCTATACGGTGGATTGGTGGCTTTCCGGGCAGCCATTTTTGACCGCGCGCGGTAAACTGGTGGATGCGGTCGTTAACGCGGTTGAGCACTATAATGAAATTAAACCGCAGCTACTGACCACAGGCGGAACGTCCGACGGGCGCTTTATTGCCCGCATGGGGGCGCAGGTGGTGGAACTCGGGCCGGTCAATGCCACTATTCATAAAATTAATGAATGTGTGAACGCTGCCGACCTGCAGCTACTTGCCCGTATGTATCAACGTATCATGGAACAGCTCGTCGCCTGATGAGTGGTTCTGCAAGAGGAAATAAGCATGGACTGGCTGGCTAAATATTGGTGGATTCTGGTGATTGTCTTTTTGGTAGGCGTCCTGCTGAACGTAATTAAAGATCTCAAGCGCGTCGACCATAAGAAATTTCTCGCCAACAAGCCGGAGCTTCCCCCGCATCGTGATTTCAACGATAAGTGGGACGATGACGACGACTGGCCGAAAAAGGATCAACCGAAGAAGTAAGCTGAGTGGCCGGATAAGGCGTTAACGCCGCATCCGGCCATGATGCCTGATACGGTCTTATCAGGCCTACCCGGTTATTATTACATCATTTCAATCACATCATCATCGCCAGGCTTACCGCCGCTTAGCGCTTCGTCGAAATAATGTTTCGGAATGGTATAACGCAAGTGATCCAGGGCAAATTGCATACTGCGATTGTCGATCGCATGGCCTAAATCCTCCACGATATCCAGCGTCACGTCACCACCGGCACTGATTAACGCTTCCTGCGCCGCAACCGCATGCGCCAGATCGATAACCGGATCTTCACCGCCATGAATCAAGTGAATTGTCGTGGCTGTAGACGCGGTTTCCGGCAGGCTCGCGTAGCGTCCGTTGAAGGCAATGACGCGCGAAGCAAGGCCCGGTTCGGCTTTAATGCTCTCCAGCGCCATAATCGCGCCTTGTGAGAAACCGATTAGCGCCGTGGCGTTAGCCCCTACTCCGCTCTGTTTCTGCCAGTAGCGTACCGTTTCAATAAACGTCGGCATGATGGCATCCACACGCTCCTGGCGATTATCTTCCGTAATACCCTGCACCGAAAACCACTGACGCCCCGCCGGATTACCGCTCGGCTCCACGCCTCCGACACTCACCACCAGCGCATCAGGAAATAGCGGCGCAAACCAGCTGCCTATTTCCCCCATTGCCACCGGGTTATCCCCGACACCGTGGAAAAGCAGTAACAACTGTTGCGCAGGTTTATCCGGGCTTTGAACAACAAAATGGTCATGTTTCATGGCGAACTCCTTAACTGATGTCATTAATTTTACGCCGCTGACTCACAATGACCATGGGAGAAAATTGAAGGAGTCAGTGAAAAAATTGCCATTGCGTTATGCGATCGCGCAGACGCTCAGTGCGAACATTATCAAGTGCGTATAGCGCCTGCGCGGCTTCTTCGCGTTGACGGACCAGTAACAGCTTACGGCCTGAAAGTTTAAGTGTGGTACATAACTGCGCGTCACTGGCGTTTTTCTGTAAACGCCCACGCAGCGCCGGTAATGCCAGTTCGCTGGTTTGTAACAGACGCATTAAGCAACCTAACGACGTTAATAGCGGACGATGAGCGAAAGCAAAACCGGCCAGTTCAAGCCAGTCGTCGTCAGAAAGGATGACATCGTTTAGTGGATCAACAGGAAGCATTTCGCCATTCCACTGCGCGAAAGCTTGCGCATCGCGACGTAAACGGTAATGCTCACGTTCAGCCAGCTGTTTACCCGCATCACTCATCGGTAACAGCGCCATCGCCGTATAGCAACCGCTGCTGGCTTCACGATGATTACCCATTCGCACCAGCACAAAACCACAGCGTTGCCAGAAACGCCATAACTCCCCGGTGTAACCAAAACTCACCGAAAGATAGTCGAGGTCTTGCGTATATTGCAAAGCACCAGCAATAAGTTGCTGTCCTGTGCCTTCCCGCTGACGAGCCGGATGAACTGCTATCCGGCTGACCCGCCGTCCGCGCAATGTCGCCGCCAGTGGATTGCTGCCGTGCGCCGCCAGCGACTGGGCCACCAGATTACCCCGCGGGCGACGAAAACCTGCCCATACCGCCTGACTGAGTTCTTGAGATAATCCGCCCTCATCCACCAGCCACAGCGCCCCGGCAATCGCGTTTTCGCCAGCCGCCTGTAAAAAATGTTGCCCTGGTGCATCCATCATGCGGCGTAAATCCAGCGGCGAAGTCCGGTAGTGCGCACCAGACAATAACTGATAAACCTTTAACGGCGTTTCTGGATCGCTTCGCCATAACGTCTGTTCAAATGCGGAAATGACAATATTGCCTTGTGGTGTATGGGTGAAGTTTTCATCGTCAAAAACCAGTGCATTACTAACCATTTTTTCCAGCGGGCATCCCTGTGCCCAGCGGATCGGCTGTTGCAATTCAAAACGGTGTAAATTGCGGAAAAGCGAGCGCAAAATTTCAGCAAAAAAAGCCACGATCCGGTACCTTCGTAGCCCTGCACCGTAGTGGTTAACAACGTTCGAGGAAAACGCGATACCAGTTGATGCAACAACGACGCAGGTATGGCTGCGGCTTCATCGACCACCAGCCAGTCGGCTTGCTCATCGCTGGCTAACAAGGCATCCGGTGCAATAAAGCGAAACTTCTCGCCCGCAAATTGTGCCAGTACATCCGTTGCCGCTTTTGCGGGCGCGGTGACAATCGCACTGCCCGCAATACGAGAAATGAGTTGCCCTGCCAACGCCGATTTACCGCGCCCACGCGCAGCAGTTACCGCTGCCACGCCCGGCGGCATGGTCAGTAACTGCTGTAAGAGTTGCTGTTGTTCTGGTTGTGGTGTGCCGGTCGCGGGGGTGCCAGTCAGTACGGGGAGTAAAATGCGCCAACGAGAACGGCTGGTTTTGCCGCCAGAGAATAGCGTCGTTATCCGCCGTAAGTACGCGTTTGAGATGCTGGACAAAATGCGGCGTCGCAATAGGGTCAGGGCAATCACTCCAGCGCAGCGAGTCGGCATCAGGTTGGTTTTCCCACTCTTCCCATACAGGGAGTAACAAAACCAGCCAGCTTCCCGCTTTCAACGTTCCGCTAAGTGCGGCAAAGGCAGCGGCATCAAAGCCGTGACGGGCGTCGAATACCGCATGCCGGAACTCGCGCCCAAGTAAAGTTTGTAGCGCCGAGGGAAAACAGTGGTTTTCAGCATCTGGCTGCGGCGAAATCCACAGCCAGTCGCCAGGTAAGGCATCACGCAACTTAAGCGCATGATCAAAACACCAACCCTCTTCCCCGCTCAACACCAGCAAGCGGCGGATCCCTTCACGTTTCATTTGCGCTGTTAATGTGTGAAGCGCAGTCAGTTCAGCCATCCCTGCCCCGGAAGTTAAATGCTTTTACCAAAAGTATTGCATTGTGCCGGATCGCCGCTGTCGAAACCACGTTTAAACCAGCTGTAGCGTTGCTGAGAAGTGCCATGAGTGAAACTGTCTGGTACTACTCGCCCCTGACTTTGCTGTTGTAAACGGTCATCGCCGATGGCCTGCGCCGCGTTCAGCGCCTCTTCCAGATCGCCGGTTTCCAGAACGCCTTGCTGCTGCATACTATGCCCCCAGACACCAGCAAAACAGTCGGCCTGGAGTTCCATACGCACAGATAAGCGGTTCACTTCCGCCTGCGTCGCGTTTTGTTGCAGTTGACGAACTTTCGGCTCGATGCCTAACAGTTTCTGCACATGATGACCGACTTCATGGGCGATAACGTACCCCTGGGCAAAATCGCCATCCGCGCCAAGTTTGTCTTTCATGTCATCATAGAAGGAGAGATCGATATAAACCGTGCCATCCGCCGGGCAATAAAACGGTCCCATAATGGACTGCCCCGCCCCGCAGCCGGTACGCGTCATTCCACGGTACATGACCAGCTTCGGTTGCTGATAGGTTTTACCCATCTTCTCGAATTGCTGTCCCCAGGTGTCTTCCGTGGTTGCCAGAATCACCGAGGTGAATTTTGCGGCTTCGTCTTCATTAGGACTAATTGACCGTGTTGATTGCTGTTGGGAAACCGGCTGTCCGGTCATCAACCCGGTTAAATCAACACCATAGTAGCCTGCAACCAGCACAACTATCAGTAAAATCAGCCCGCCTTTACCGCTTGGCAGGCGAAAACCGGGACCGCCCATTGACGGACCACCAGAGCTGTTGCGCCTGTCTTCAACATTGTCACTTTCACGTCGCCCTTGCCAACGCATAGATACCTCAACAATATATTCATTATAGAAATGATCGTAGGTGGTTCAGAGGAAGATTACCACAGGAAAGCGGGATGAAATGGCGGAGGAATGAGCGTTCAATGCACATCTTCCGAGAGCGGTTGTCTTGCCGTGCCAGCTGCACGGCAAGATGATGAAAAGAAAAATCAGTCCAGCTGTACACCCAGGCGGCGGGCGACGGCTTCATAGGCTTCGATCAGGCCACCGAGGCTCTGGCGGAAACGGTCTTTGTCCATTTTCTCCAGCGTTTCTTTGTCCCACAGGCGGCTGCCGTCCGGGGAGAACTCATCGCCCAGTACCACTTCACCTTTGTACAGGCCAAACTCCAGTTTAAAGTCGACCAAAATCAGACCAGCATCATCGAACAGTTTTTTCAGCACGTCGTTCGCTTTGTAGGTCAGCTCTTTCATACGCGCCAGGTTCTCTTTGCTCACCCAGCCAAAGGTTTCGCAGTAAGATTCGTTGACCATCGGATCGTGCATGGCGTCGTTTTTCAGGAACAGATCGAACAGCGGCGGGTTCAGCTCAATACCTTCTTCGATTCCAAGACGTTTCACCAGAGAGCCAGCAGCACGGTTACGCACGACACACTCAACCGGCACCATATCCAGCTTTTTCACCAGACATTCGGTATCGGAGAGCAGACGCTCCATTTGAGTCGGGATACCCGCTTCAGCCAGTTTGCTCATAATGAAGTAGTTGAACTTGTTGTTCACCATACCTTTGCGATCAAACTGCTCAATGCGCGCGCCATCCCCTGCTGACGTATCATTGCGGAATTCGAGCACCAACAGGTCCGGGTTTTCCGTGCTGTATACGGTTTTCGCTTTACCACGATACAACTCAGCTTGCTTTTGCATCTTTATCACTCCTGGGTGTGAATTAACGTTTTAAAATCTTTTGCTGTCTGGTGTGCCGGATGTTTTGTCGGATGCGGCGTGAACGCCTTATCCGAACGACGTCCGACAAACAAATTTCGTGCGAATTACCGCTAAAATCGCGTTTTCCTGCCGACGCACACGTTTGCGTATCATATCAGAAAAAAGGGCCGGATGACTCCAGCCCTGTATTTTTACTTGCTAAACGCAGCCTGGAAGACAGCTACCAGCGCGTCGTTCTGACTCTGAGTCAGAGTATGACCTTTCGGATCGATGAACTGTAGGCTGCTGCGGTTATCTAAATCGCCAACCTGCAGTTTATAGTCACCGGATGCCAGGCCTGGATCGCTCGCGCCCAGCTCCTGCCAGTCGCTGTCAGACAGCGGCTTGTAAGTTACGGCCATGTTGCCCTGCGAACGGGTGCTGTCGGTCACTTTCATGCCCACTTTTTCCAGCGCCGCTGGCAGACGTTGCCAAACCACATTGAACGGCCCGCGTACGACCAGCATTGGTAAACCGGTGTCATCAGCTGCACTTTGTACGTCCATAGTGGTGGAGGCACGATTTTGCGCAGCGTTCGCGGCGTCAGTGGCAGATTTATCCAGACCGGCGGAAATAACGTTCATCATCTCCGTGCTGTAACGCTGCATGGAAGCCGCGTCTGCAACCGGTTTGCCCGCCTGTTCCAGGTTCAACAGTTTAACCGTAACCGCCTGCTGATAACCCTGCGGCTTAACAGAGATTTGATAACGACCACGATACTGCTCGTCTTCGTCCAGACGGTTCCATTGTACCCAATCGGTGGTCAGTGTCTGACCAGCATCATCACGTTGGGTGATGGTGTAGTTTTTCGCCTGCAGCACGCTAACCACCTGCGGCCACAGAGTATTGCCACGACCATTTTCCACCAGCAATGAAGCGGTATCGCCCGTGAACTGGGTACGCGCGCCAGAAACCAGTGCCAGCGGCTGGGCTGGTGGACGAATGTCCAGCGCCTTACCGACAGCACCACTACCGTTGGTCACCGGGATTGCATAATCACCGGAGGTCACCGGCAAAATCATTCCAGCCGGGGCATGAAGCTCCGCAAGCGGTGCCGCTTCCAGGTAGGCTTCATCACCACTGACCTGACGCTTATAGCGTGAGTCAGAACTACAGGCAGCGAGTAATAAAACAAGCGAAACACCCGCAACCTTTGCCAGGCGCGACTTTTGAACAGAGTAAGCCATCAAATCTCCCTAAACTTTACAGCAAACCGGCATGCTTAAGCGCCGCTCTGACCGTCTCACGACCACTGTCGGTGATTGGTGTCATTGGCAGGCGCAGCGTATCGGTCGCCACAAGACCCAGTTCCTTACATGCCCATTTCACCGGGATTGGATTGGGTTCGACAAATAGTTTGTTGTGTAATGGCATCAGACGCTGATTAATAACGCGTGCCTCGGCAAAATGCCCTTCTGCTGCCAGTTTGCACATCTGGGCCATATCACGCGCTGCGACGTTAGCCGTAACGGAAATAACCCCATGACCGCCTAATTGCATGAAGTCCAGCGCGCTCGCATCATCGCCGCTCAGCAGAACAAAATCATCTGAAACCAGCTCTTTGATCTGGTTTACACGCGTTAAGTTCCCTGTTGCCTCTTTGATTCCGATAATATTTTTTACTTTCGCCAGACGGCCCACCGTTTCCGGGAGCAGATCGCAGCCAGTACGGGACGGCACATTATACAGAATTTGCGGCAGGTCAGTATGTTCAGCGATGGCTTTGAAATGCTGATACAAACCTTCTTGCGACGGACGATTGTAGTAAGGGGTTACCGTCAGGCAGCCGACGATACCACTGTCATTGAAGCGCTGCGTCAGGCTAATGGCTTCCGCAGTAGCGTTAGCGCCGGTCCCGGCAATCACCGGAATGCGCCCGTCAGCCAGCTCCAGCGTCATCATCACCACATCAGCATGTTCGTCATGATTTAAGGTAGCGGACTCGCCAGTGGTGCCAACAGAAACGATCGCCGAAGTACCGCTGGCGACATGATAATCAATCAGTTTTTTCAAGCTAGCCCGACAGACATTACCTTTTTCATCCATCGGAGTAACAATCGCGACAATACTTCCCGTGAACATGGGCCATCCTCTGTGCAAACAAGTGTCTCAATGGTACGTTTGGTATGGCATTAAAAGCAAGCAGACAGAACCGTTCTGATTGTTGTATGCATGTTTTTTTTATGCTTTCCTTAAGAACAACTCACCCCTTAAAGGAATAACCAGTTTGACACTGTCATCGCAACATTATCTGGTGATCACTGCGTTGGGTGCCGATCGCCCTGGAATTGTGAACACCATCACCCGTCATGTCAGTAGTTGCGGCTGTAATATTGAAGACAGTCGCCTGGCGATGCTGGGAGAAGAGTTCACGTTTATCATGCTGCTTTCCGGTTCATGGAATGCCATTACTCTGATTGAATCAACGTTACCGTTGAAAGGTGCCGAGCTGGATCTTTTAATCGTGATGAAGCGCACGACGGCGCGTCCGCGTCCGCCAATGCCAGCATCTGTCTGGGTTCAGGTCGATGTGGCAGACTCCCCGCATTTAATTGAACGCTTCACAGCACTTTTCGACGCGCATCATATGAACATTGCGGAGCTGGTGTCGCGCACGCAACCTGCTGAAAATGAACGGGCTGCGCAGTTGCATATTCAGATAACCGCCCACAGCCCCGCATCTGCGGACGCAGCAAATATTGAGCAAGCGTTCAAAGCCCTATGTACAGAACTCAATGCACAAGGCAGTATTAACGTCGTCAATTATTCCCAACATGATGAACAGGATGGAGTTAAGTAATGAATCCACTGAAAGCCGGTGATATCGCACCGAAATTTAGCTTGCCGGATCAAGACGGAGAACAAGTTAATTTGACCGACTTCCAGGGACAGCGTGTTCTGGTTTATTTCTACCCGAAAGCCATGACCCCCGGCTGTACCGTACAGGCCTGCGGCTTACGCGATAACATGGATGAGTTGAAAAAACGCGGGCGTTGATGTGCTGGGTATCAGCACCGATAAACCCGAAAAACTCTCCCGTTTTGCGGAAAAAGAGCTGCTTAACTTTACGCTCCTGTCTGATGAGGACCACCAGGTGTGCGAACAATTCGGCGTCTGGGGTGAAAAGTCCTTCATGGGCAAAACCTACGATGGTATTCATCGCATCAGCTTCCTGATTGACGCTGATGGCAAAATCGAACATGTCTTTGACGATTTCAAAACCAGCAATCACCACGACGTTGTGCTGAACTGGCTGAAAGAACACGCCTGATTACTTTGCTCCATTCCGTGCTGGCTGCGCTTGCGGTCAGCACACCTCACTTCTCGTGATCAAGATCACATTCTCGCTTTCCCCTGCGACACGGGTGTCGAATTCATTTTTTGCTGAACGTTAATGACCATCATTTTTGTACCGTTCAGAATACAGTTAATTCATAACTTATTGAATATATTAAATTAATCAGACTGGCATCCTTTATGCAATATGAAATGCAATGTTTCATATCATTTTCAAGGAGCCGACATGAACCGCTTTGTGGTGGCCGAACCACTGTGGTGTACAGGATGTAATACCTGTCTCGCTGCCTGTTCGGACGTGCATAAAACGCAAGGTTTACAGCAACACCCGCGCCTGGCCCTGGCGAAGACGTCAACACTCACTGCCCCTGTCGTGTGTCATCACTGTGAGGAAGCCCCTTGCCTGCAGGTCTGCCCGGTCAATGCCATCTCCCAGAGGGATGATGCGATCCAACTCAACGAAAGCCTCTGTATTGGCTGCAAGCTTTGTGCCGTGGTCTGCCCATTTGGCGCAATCAGCGCTTCAGGAAGCCGTCCGGTGAATGCCCCTGCGCAATATGTTTTTCAGGCTGAGGGCTCACTCAAAGACGGAGAAGTAAACGTGTCGACCCAACATGCGTTGCTGCGCTGGGAACCGGGTGTCCAGACCGTCGCGGTGAAATGCGACCTGTGTGATTTCTTGCCAGAAGGTCCGGCATGCGTTCGCGCTTGCCCGAATAAGGCGTTACGGCTGATCACCGACGATAGCCTGCAACGCCAGATGAAAGAAAAACAGCGCCTTGCCGCAAGCTGGTTTGCCAATGGCGGGGAGGATCCCCTTTCCCTCACTCAGGAGCAACGCTAATGGATGCCCTGCAATTATTAACCTGGTCGCTGATCCTCTATCTGTTTGCCAGTCTGGCTTCGCTGTTTTTACTCGGTCTGGACAGACTGGCTATTAAGCTTTCCGGCATCACATCGCTGGTGGGCGGCGTGATTGGCATCATCAGCGGAATTACGCAATTACATGCAGGCGTAACTTTAGTCGCCCGTTTTGCCACGCCTTTTGATTTTGCCGATTTAACCCTGCGAATGGATAGCCTCTCGGCATTTATGGTGTTGGTTATCTCCTTGCTGGTGGGGGTTTGTTCGCTCTATTCATTGACTTATATGCGCGAATACGAGGGCAAAGGCGCGGCGGCAATGGGCTTCTTTATGAATCTTTTCATCGCATCGATGGTTGCCCTGCTGGTGATGGATAACGCTTTTTGGTTCATCGTGCTGTTTGAAATGATGTCGCTGTCTTCCTGGTTTCTGGTCATTGCCAGGCAGGATAAAACGTCAATCAACGCTGGCATGCTCTACTTTTTTATCGCCCACGCCGGATCGGTGCTGATTATGATCGCCTTCTTGCTGATGTGGCGCGAAAGCGGCAGCCTCGATTTTGCCAGTTTCCGCACGCTTTCACTTTCTCCGGGGCTGGCGTCGGCGGTGTTCCTGCTGGCCTTCTTCGGTTTTGGCGCGAAAGCCGGGATGATGCCGTTGCACAGCTGGTTGCCACGCGCTCACCCTGCCGCACCATCGCACGCTTCGG
>ENA-OQCW01000946-OQCW01000946.1-human-gut-metagenome-genome-assembly--contig:-NODE-946-length-13438-cov-2.941477_pt1 | contig 13438 bp, 17 predicted proteins | sample MGYA00242767_ERZ504593 | MGnify/ENA primary metagenome ERZ504593 (study PRJEB26092, sample SAMD00036307) | human gut metagenome | host: Homo sapiens | study: EMG produced TPA metagenomics assembly of... | reverse complement strand
CGTTAATCTGAAAGGAGTCGCTATCAATCAACACCACTTTGCTGTCACGGCCTACCATAAAGCTGTTCTGGTTTACGTCACCCACGACATGCCCGTGCTCGTGAACCGTAGCAAAAGATGAAGCAATATTGCGCGCAACATAGAGTAGAAAATCCCACGCACAATGAGGGTAACGTTGGCGACGATGTGCCGGGCTATAGATCATATGAATCGGTTCTTTACCAGAAACTTTTGGCATCATAAAACCGATAACTTTTCCGCCTCGTCCACCGTGAAGCGTTGCCTGCGGCCAGGCGACATAATTCAGCAACTGCGCGCCAGCTGTCGCAGCCATAAAGGCAAGTTTGTCCTGTTTTAAGGCGGGTGGCGGCGTGTGATAAATCTTGGCGACGCTATCGACAAACTCCTCGATATCATAAACCGCGCCTTCGCCACCTTTGCCCAGTTCACGCCCGAGAGTGGTCAATTCACCTGTCGATGTAAATACTTTTATATTTGTCTTCATAATGTTTCAAGGGCAGTCATATTATATTTAAATGAATAATAACACTGCCCATTATAATTATTTCTATATTGGAAGAGTCCCACTCAAGAATAAAAATGATAATGCAATTTCATCAGGATACAATTCAATTCCAACCTGATAATGATTCACTTCCACAGGTTTTTTTGCTAACTTTTACTACACAGGGATTCTGGAGAAAAAATGAAAAAGATATTACTTATGTTGAGTCTGCTATTTTTTACTACCGCGGGCTTTAGTGAAGTTTCGGATACGTTAGTGACGGGAGGTTATGATAAACAAGCGATGTCTGACGCCATTCAACATGCGCGGAAAGAAACCGATCAATTCATCGAAATTATGAATAAAAAAGATGCCGATACTTTCGCGGTCAAAGCCCCGATAACCGATCACGGAAGAACAGAGCATTTCTGGCTTACGGATGTCACTTATTTTAACGGCATGTTTATTGGCGTAATAAGCAATGACCCTGGTATTGTTACAAACGTAGAATATGGTCAGGAGTGGAAAATCAAGAAAGAAGATATTTCAGACTGGATGTATACGCGCGGGGATAAAATTTTACGGCGGTTATACCATTGATCCTTTATTGGTCACCTATCCAAAAGAAGAAGCCGACGAGCTAAGAGCAAAATTAGTTCGCTAACCAGCCATTATATTGATTGCTTAAACTGGCGGTTGAACTGTTGTCTTCAACCGCCATGCGATGTTCATTCTGTCCACAGCGCCAGTGCCAACGTTTTATCATCATCGGTACGCTCGTTTACCGCTGGGCTGGACAAAAACTGCTTAACAATTCAGGTAATAAATCGAGTTGTTCCTGCGTTGCTGACGCCAGCCCATTGAAAAACGGGTAAAGAAAGGCACATGGGGAGAATTATCCAGCATATTTAACGCCAGCCGCTGGATACCATCCGTAAATGCTGCAACTTTGTGCGCACGCTCAGTGCTGGTGAAAGTTTCCAGTCTGGAAACCGCATCTTCATCGGTAATGAAGTGCGTCATGTTGGCATATTCACCCACCATCGGCGTGAGCGGCAGTTGCAGACCGTGCCCCAAATCTACCACCACGCCGCCATCGCCAATCTGCATAATCAAGGTGCCGTTAGGCGATGAAATCAGTCCCAGAAACGTGCAGGCAAAAATCACGAATTGCTAATTCTTTAGCTTCCGCCTCGGCCAAAAAGTCGCTGACGAACGGTCAGCACAATATCCGTTGCGAGGACATCATTAAGCCCCAATTCCCCGCCCTGCACTTTTTGCATCATATAAGCCATCGCTTCATTGACGGCAAGCATCGCACCTTCGCCACCCTGCGAGACGCTGCCTGCGCCATCAGCGACAAATACCGTCAATAATGGCTGCTGGTCATTTAGCCAGGCAACCTGCATCTGGCAGGCATCCTGGCAAGGCAAGTCCGCGCTGATGTGCGACGTTCCAACAACGGATGCATAAACCAGACGCCAGCTCACACTGACGTCCAGCCTTTTGGCGCTTCCAGCACAACTTCCGTTCCCGGCGTGGAGCGGGAAACCGAACGCAGTGAACTGGATAACCAGCTAAACAGTTCACGGAATTGTAATCCCTGCAGAGACAAAGGCTGACGGACGCTGATTTGGGCCAGCGTCTTCATATCCGCCCCCTGAACACCGATGGAAAAGAAAGCAAACTTCTTATCTTCTTCCCCCTGAAACACTTTGTTGGCGGCAGCCTGCCACTCATCGGTTGGTGCACCATCGGTGATCAGGAAAATCCACGGGCGATAATACGAAATACCATTTGCGCGGTACTCACGTTTCCTCTCTTCAACCATATCCAGGGCTTTGGTAATGGCGGCCCCCATTGGCGTATCCCCCTGGGCAAACAGGATGGGCGGGAAAAAGTTAGCGGCGCTGGTAAAGGGTTGTTCCACATGCACCGGGCCGAACGTCACAATACCGAGTTCCACTCTTTTTAAGGCCAGCGGGTCGGCAAGCAGTTCATCGCGAAAGGTAACCAATCCGGCGTTAAGTTCATTAATAGGTCTACCACTCATCGAACCAGAAACATCCACAGCAAAATGCAGGGGCAACGTGGTTCCGGGTTACTGGCAAAATCGCTGGTGGCAAACGTGATTTGTTCGCTCATAAGAAATCCTTTCTTAGAGAATTATTGAGGCCCGGTATCATACCGACCGCAACAATGAAATAAGAGCAAACGAAGAAACTTTCAGAATTAGGCCCGGCGGCGCAGAAAATTTTGCTATTCGCCTCGCAAGAACGGAGAGCCGTCGATTGACACTAAGGGCGGAGTGACATAATTTCAGGAGTGAGGGTTAGGGAGAGGTTTCCCCCTCCCCCTGGTGTTCTTAGTAAGCCTGGAAGCTAATCACTAAGAGTATCACCAGTATGATGACGTGCTTCATCATAACCCTTTCCTTATACAAGGCCCCTTCTTCGGGAGGGGCTTTCCCGTTTCAGCCCCTTGCTGACTTCCCGATTGTTGATGAACGCCGGACCCCGCGCAATGCTTACCCAGAGGCAGTTTTGCCTTCCCCGAGCGGTCACGCAAAATGCTGCAACAGCCCGATCATTTGCACTTTTTATCGGAACGCAGATATAAAGAATCCCCGGCTTTTTGGGCCAGGGATGTTCATAGTTGAAAATTTATTCTACGTTTTCTGCGACGGGAGTTGTTGAGGTTAAGGGGGAAGTCAATGCCGCCAGCGAGCCGCCTGAAACGCCAATTTCATTGAGTAAGGAGTCAATCAGCGGTGCTTGTGTGCGGTAAGAGAGTGCGGCTGATAACGCTTGTTCCGCCAGGTTTCCGCCCCCCACATTACCCGTGTTTGCATCACCCGCAGCGCTGCCACGATTCAGACCATCGACCTGAATAATCTTGATACCGTCAATAGATTTCATCGGCTCAACGGATTTTTCTATTACCGCAGGTAGCGCCTGCAACAAGGCCAGTTTGAATTTAAGGCTGGTTTGTTCATCAGAAAGTACGTTGATAGCATCGTTCAGCGCACGTTGTGCTTCTGCTTCCGCCAGACCCTTTTTACGTGTAGCTTCGGCTAACTCAACGATAGCCGCCGCCTGCATCTCTGCGGCTTCTTTTTCTGCTTTTGCCCGGACAGTCAGTTCAACTGCTTTGGTTTCTGCATCCTGCGCGGCAGCGATTAGGGCAACTTGTTTAGCACGATCGGCTTCTGCGGTCTGGCGAGTGGTTTCTACGTTTTGCTGGGCGCTTACCGCTTCTGCAAGTGCAAGGTTGGCACGCGCTTCCGCTTGTGACTGCTGTTCCGATTTGGCGGCAATAGCGATCGATTTCGTCTGGTTGGCGATTTCGGTGACCTGCTGCTGTTCGATCTCTTTAATGCGAACTTCACGTTCAGCTTCAACTTTTCTGGAACGGACGGCCTGTTCGCGGTCGATTTCCGTTTCCTGAATCTGTCGTTCAGCCAGAATTCGCGTCTGCTCTGCTTCCCGACGACGCTCGGCCTCAAAAGCCGCAATTTTCGCATTCTGCTCAGCGGTACGGGTTTTAACCTGCTGCTCCTGCTCAAGCGTCATAAACGCTTCTTGTTGTTCAATCTCCAGCTTGCGCGAAAGCGCATCACGGTTTTTCTCACGCACCGCAACTTCTACATCCTGTTCAACTTCGTTACGTTCGCGACGACGGCGCTCCGTCTCCTGCGTCAGCTTGGTTAAACCTTCGGCGTCAAAGGCGTTGTTAGGATTGAAATGTTCTTTCGACGTCTGGTTAAAGTTGGTAAGTGAAACGCTTTCCAGTTCCAGGCCGTTTTTCGACAGATCTTCAGCAACGGTATTTTGTACGCCCTGCACGAAGTTCTCGCGGGTATCCTGTAACTCATGCATGGTCATTTGTGCAGCTGTTGCACGGAGGGCATCGACAAATTTATCTTCAACCAACATACGTAAGTCTTCAGGCGACAGGGTGCGTTGCCCCAGCGTCTGGGCGGCGGTGGCAATACCTTCCACTGACGGTTTTATCCGCACAAAGAAAGCGACAACGACATCGACGCGCATACGATCTTTCGTAATCAGGCTATCAATGGTTGAGCGGCTGACTTCCAGCTTCAGAGTATTCATATTGATGGGGATTATTTCATGAAAGATCGGCATCACGATTGCGCCACCGCTCATTACCACTTTTTGCCCACCTAAACCAGTACGAACAAAAGCTTGCTCTGCTGAAGCGCGACGATAGAGCCTGGCGAAAATAATTCCAATAATAAACAGAATGCATACGGCAATAATTGCGGTAAACATCCAGGAGGGCACAGAATTAACAATATCATCCATTATTAAATTTCCTTTTGATTAATAAATTACAATATTTGGGGCCAGGGATTGTTTTCCGCCAAATATCGCGTTGCAGAAAGTCGGCAAATAATTAACACTTTGTCTCCTTTAGTGAAAATTTTTCCTTCTTCAGGCTCCAGTAGTAAATAATGTATTTGGCCAAATTGATCGGTGAGTTTTCCTTCGCAGGGATTACCTGAAGTGGCCTGATGACCGGTAATTAACGCCATGCTACCAATATATTCTTCTTCTGTAATAGCTGAACTATGGTCGCGTGGAATCCAGGGCGCAACTATTTTACCGGTATAATGCACCGCAATAATCGTAAACAGTAAACTGACAGGAACCACGAACAGGTTCGAAAGTGGTGATTGCCAGACCATGATGCAGGCATGCTGCAACAGGATGCCAATAAGACCAAAAAAAACCAGCCAGTAAGCAGAGAACGACGAGAGCTGGCAATCTTCCGATATTGAGATAATGAAGTGCCTGGCTAATATGACCTGTGGTTATGGAATCATAATGGTCAAGATGTGCATCAAGAGCACCGGAGAGCATGTGACCGCAGATAAGCGCAAAAATTTCTAAAAGGCCGATCAACAGTACAAAGGAAATAGCGAAAAGATAAGGGGTATTATAGTCGGCGAATAAAATCATATGTCACTCCAATGTCCATTTAGTGACGCAATATTTACTTTGGGATAGTTTCCTTGCTTACATTTATCTTTGTTAATAATAACACATGTTAGAGAAGTTCTGGAAGAGAAAGTCTTTTAATATGGTTTTTATTTTCACTAAAAAGTGTGATCGGGGACAATATATTTACGCACGTTATGTTTAAAGGCACTACACTGATTGGGGAATACTGAAATCAGAAAAAGCATATGGCCTTAAAAGGTATGCGATAACCGGAGGATGTGCTTATGGATCATAGTCTTAATTCTTTAAATAATTTCGATTTCCTGGCGCGTAGTTTTGCCAGAATGCACGCAGAAGGTCGCCCGGTCGATATTCTGGCCGTTACTGGTAACATGGATGAAGAACATAGAACCTGGTTTTGCGCACGTTATGCCTGGTATTGCCAACAGATGATGCAAACCAGAGAACTTGAATTAGAACACTGATATTACGGGCCGTCTGGCCCGTTTTTGTGTTGCTTTATTCTGCTTTATCAATAGGCGGGATAGCCGGAGGAGATTGAAGATCTGCTACCGAATTATTGCGCGCTTCCAGTTCACTGATGCGCTGCTCTAGTAATGCCAGTTTCTCACGAGTCCGTAACAGGACTTGCGTCTGTACGTCGAATTCTTCGCGGCTCACCAGATCGAGACGCGTCAGCTGCGCTTGTAGGGTTTGGCGGATTTTTTTCTCCACATCTTCCCCGAACTCCCTGATTCCTTTAGGCATTGATTCGTGAACCTGGCGAGCGATTTGCTCAACTTTTTTTCGGGTCAATCATTGTAGTTTCCCTGTACTGATAGGTGTTGAGTGCCATTGTAGTGCGATAAGGGTAAGTCATAAACCAGAATTATGTGAAGCTATGCGTTGCTGCCGCTAATCATTAGCGTTATAGTGAATCCGCTTATTCTCAGGGCGGGGCGAAATTCCCCACCGGCGGTAAATCAACTCAGTTGAAAGCCCGCGAGCGCTTTGGGTGCGAACTCAAAGGACAGCAGATCCGGTGTAATTCCGGGGCCGACGGTTAGAGTCCGGATGGGAGAGAGTAACGATTCTGTCGGGCATGGACCCGCTCACGTTATTTTGGCTATATGCCGCCACTCCTAAGACTGCCCTGATTCTGGTAACCATAATTTTAGTGAGGTTTTTTTACCATGAATCAGACGCTACTTTCCTCTTTTGGTACGCCTTTCGAACGTGTTGAAAATGCACTGGCTGCGCTGCGTGAAGGACGCGGTGTAATGGTGCTTGATGATGAAGACCGTGAAAACGAAGGCGATATGATCTTCCCGGCAGAAACCATGACCGTTGAGCAGATGGCGCTGACCATTCGCCACGGTAGCGGTATTGTTTGCCTGTGCATTACTGAAGATCGCCGTAAACAACTCGATCTGCCAATGATGGTAGAAAATAACACCAGCGCCTATGGCACCGGTTTTACCGTGACCATTGAAGCGGCTGAAGGTGTGACTACCGGTGTTTCTGCCGCTGACCGTATTACGACCGTTCGCGCAGCGATTGCCGATAGCGCAAAACCTTCTGATCTGAATCGTCCGGGCCACGTTTTCCCACTTCGCGCTCAGGCTGGTGGTGTACTGACGCGTGGCGGCCATACTGAAGCGACTATTGATCTGATGACGCTGGCAGGCTTTAAACCGGCTGGTGTGCTGTGTGAGCTGACTAATGACGATGGCACGATGGCGCGTGCACCAGAGTGCATTGAGTTTGCCAATAAACACAATATGGCGCTCGTGACTATTGAAGACCTGGTGGCATACCGTCAGGCACATGAGCGTAAAGCCAGCTGAAGACCGCTGCTTAATTTACTGCCTTAATCAAGAAACCGAAGTTGTAGCTGGCTTCGGTTTTTATTTTGCCCTGCTATGCAAGATGTTAATTCCGCTTCTCTTTCTATGAGAAAATTTCATTAATATCAGGCATTCTTTTTCATTATGATCAAAATCATATAATTGTTCCGTTATTATGCGACCATATGAATATATCCGAAAAAGGATATGTGAAATTTATGCGCTAAATGTTTAGTATTGTTAAATATTAAGGGTAAAAGGATGTTTATCGCCTGGTACTGGATTGTATTGATTGCTCTGGTTGTGGTGGGTTATTTCCTGCATTTGAAACGTTATTGTCGGGCGTTTCGCCAGGACAGAGACGCACTGCTTGAAGCGCGGAACAAATACTTAAACAGTACGAGAGAAGAGGCAGCCGAAAAGGTAGAATAAGACTTTAGTGAAGCTGACAGAAGTTGTCCATGCGCTGGACAACTTCTGATGTTGCTTTTTAACCAATTCCCGCCGTTTGTAGCAGCACTAAACTGAATCCCATCACTGACATTCCACATAGTACGCCATAGCTGGGGTTATTATTGGGGTCAATCTCTTTGGCGAGCGGCATTAATTCATCAACCGAGAGCGCCACCATAATTCCTGCAACCGCCGCCATGATTGCCGCCATGACCACCGGAGAAATCATGCTACCGAGGATTAACCATGCCAGCACACCACCAAGAATTTCTGCCAGTCCGGAAATCCCCGCCCACAGAATCGCGGTACGTTTCGATCCTGTTGCAGCGTAAACCGGCCCTGCAACCGCCAGACCTTCAGGAATATTGTGCAACGCTACGGCCAGGGCGATACCAAATCCCAGCTCCAGGTTGCTGCTCGCCGTGACAAAGGTGGCAATCCCTTCCGGGAAGTTATGCAGACTGATGCCGAGAGTGAGCAGAATGGCTGTGCGCTTGATCGATTTTGGCAACGGCTGCACCGATTTTTGCATTAAATCCTGCGGATGTGCATGTGGCAACATGCGGTCTAGACCAAAATAGCCAAGCAGACCGAAGATAAACATTCCATAACCCAACACAGGCGACATTCCTTCGGCGGCTAGTGCGGCAGGAAGCATTTCCATTAATGAGATGAGCAACATGATCCCCGCCGCAAATCCTAGCGAAAACGCCAGTAAGCGGTTCGAGGGTTTTTGCCCGAGAACGCCGAGAAACGCGCCAATAAACGTGGCTGCCCCCGCCAGTATGGTCAGAATGAGAGGTACTGACATCGACAACTCCTTATAAATCTTCACCTTCAGGCAGATCGTCAAAATAACTGATGATCATCATCATTGTTATCCGGGTTCTTACTCCGCCGAACAAGCGTATTGTGAGGATATCAAAATGACACCTTTAGTTAAGGATATCATCATGTCTTCAACACGTATGCCAGCATTGTTTTTAGGTCACGGTAGTCCGATGAACGTGCTGGAAGATAATTTGTATACCCGCAGCTGGCAGAAGTTGGGGATGACATTGCCACGCCCGCAAGCGATTGTGGTGGTTTCGGCTCACTGGTTTACCCGTGGAACAGGAGTGACCGCGATGGAGACGCCGCCCACGATTCATGACTTTGGTGGCTTCCCGCAGGCGCTGTACGACACCCATTATCCGGCTCCTGGATCACCGGCTTTGGCTCAGCGATTGGTTAAGCTGTTAGCGCCAGTGCCTGTCACACTGGATAATGAAGCCTGGGGCTTTGACCACGGTTCCTGGGGTGTGCTGATTAAGATGTATCCTGACGCCGATATTCCGATGGTGCAGTTGAGTATCGACAGTAGCAAACCTGCCGCCTGGCATTTCGAAATGGGGCGCAAACTGGCAGCGCTGCGGGATGAAGGAATAATGTTGGTCGCCAGCGGTAACGTGGTGCACAACCTGCGTACGGTGAAGTGGCACGGTGATAGTTCACCGTATCCGTGGGCGATGTCGTTTAATGAGTATGTGAAAGCGAATCTGACGTGGCAAGGGCCGGTAGAGCAGCATCCTCTGGTGAATTATCTCGACCATGAAGGTGGCGCGTTATCGAACCCAACGCCGGAGCACTATCTGCCGTTGTTGTATGTCTTAGGTGCGTGGGATGGGCAGGAGCCAATTACCATTCCGGTCGATGGTATAGAAATGGGCAGTTTAAGTATGTTGTCGGTGCAGATAGGCTAATAATTACCGGATGGCGAGTGCCATCCGGTATCATGGCTTATTCAACAAAAATATGTGGATAAAACCGAGACATATCCTGGGTGATCAATGCACGGTCTTCACGAATGCCAATTCCGGCTGGTTGATCGTTCACCAGCCAGCTACCAATCAGCATATAGCTGTCGCCGAATTTCGGTAACGGGTGGAATTGCTGAACAATCATCCCTTCTTCGCCATACGGACCTTCCGCTGCTTCAATGGTTTTGCCGTTCTCAATGATCGACACGTTTGCGCCTTCACGGGAGAAGATCGGTTTAACCACATATTTTTCCATTTGCGGATGATCATCTTCCGCAAAATAAGCGGGCAGCAGGTTCGGGTGATTCGGGAACATCTCCCACAGTAGCGGTAGAAGCGCTTTGTTGGAGATAATGCTCTTCCACGCCGGTTCCAGCCAGCGTACGCCTGCATCCTCCAGCTTGGTGGAGAACATCTCACGCAGCATAAATTCCCACGGATACAGCTTGAACAGGTTAGAAATCACCTGATCCTGTAAATCCGTGAACTGACCTTTTTCGCCTAAACCGATATCGTCGATGTAGAGGAATTCAGTAGCGATTTCAGCTTCTGTCGCGCAGTCCTGCAAATACTGAATGGTTCCGCGATCTTCCACCGTGTCGCGACAGCAGGTGAGATGCAGCAACTGGAAGCCATACTGTTCACGCAGCTCGACAAAGCGATCGATCAGCTTCTCTTGCAGACTGTTAAACTGGTCGCTGCCTTCCGGCAGGTTACCGGCGTTAAGCTGATCTTCCAGCCAGATCCACTGAAAGAATGCGGCTTCATACAGTGACGTTGGCGTATCGGCGTTATTTTCCAGAAGTTTAGGTTCGCCAGTACCATCCCACGCCAGATCAAGACGCGAATAAAGCGATGGCTGGTGAGTCAGCCATGACTGGCGCACAAAACTCCAGGTGTGTTTTGGAATGCGGAATTTGGTCATCAGCTCATCGCTGGCGATCACTTTTTCCACCACTTTCAGGCACATCTGGTGCAGTTCGGCGGTGACTTCTTCCAGCTTTTCAACCTGGGCGAGGGTCAACTTGTAGTAAGCATCTTCACACCAGTACGGCTCGCCGTACATGGTGTGAAAATTGAAACCGTATTCGTGGGCTTTTCGCGCCAGTCCGGGCGCTCGGTAATACTGACTCTTTCCATCGGTATCAGCCACCCATTGAACGAGAAGAGGTGCCGGTTGCGCTACGCTGCATAGTGCTTTGTTTGGCAACAGATTCACCAAAACCGCCACGGGTAACAGTAGTAGTGGTCGCCGGTTTTGGTGCCATTGCCGTCTTCGGTACGGTCATGGTGCGGCCTGGCTGGGCTGCGCCATAGTTTTTACCCGTCGCGTCGGTATATTTACCGTAAGCCGGGCTGGCTGGGTTTTTCGAGGAGAACAGCGGCTGCTGTGCAAATCCCGCGCCGCCGCCCATCAGACGCCCCATCATGTAACCGGCCATCAGCGGCATCCAGAAACTCCCGCTGGATTGCTGGGCCTGCGCCTGGTTTTCTGGTGCCATACCAGCCTGGGCTGGTGCCTGCTGGCACTGACCTTCACCAAATTCAGCAACACAGTCTTCACGGGTGGCGTATTTCGGCGCAGTACGTTCGGCTTCTTTCAGCGCATTGTTGTACGCAGTGGTACATTCGGCGCTTTTGCCTGGGTTTGCAGCTGAACAGTCGTCAGCATTTTGATAGAGAGACACTGTTTCATCACCCTTTTCACAGCCAGCCAGCATAAAAACAGTGGCAACCGCGAGAGCGACTGGTGTCAGATGGCGTGCGCTCCAGTTTTTGCGGAACGATGCGTGGCGTATGGATTTTGTCCGTTTCATTTTTGTCTTCCGGGACCAGTGGTAAATACCCATCAGAATAGAGGATGGCTGGTCGAAATTGAAGCGAGAAGGGGGAAGAATGCGGCAGATAACCCGTATCTTTACGTTGCCTTACGTTCAGACGGGGCCGAAGCCCCGTCGTCGTCATCAGTTACGGAAAGGGTTATGACCGTTACTGGTGGTAGTGCGTGCGGATGTTTGCTGAACGACGGGTGCCGGGCTATCAGGCGCATAACCATCAGCAATAGCATTCTGTTCCGGCGTTTGCGGGGCAACGTTTTCCGGATTAGTGGAAACCGGTTTGCTCAGCGCATTGTTCAGTGCCAGCAGATCCTGCTCGTTCAACGTACCCAGAGCTGACTTAATATTCAACTGGTTAATCAGGTAGTTATAACGCGCATTTGCCAGCTCTTGCTTAGCGTTGTACAGCGTGGTGGTTGCATCCAACACATCAACAATGGTACGCGTACCGACCGAGTAACCCGCTTCCATCGCGTCTAATGAGCTTTGAGCGGAAACTACGGCTTGTTTGTAGGCGTTAATGCTACTGATAGAAGCATTAATGTTGTTGAAGGAGGAACGTACGGTTTGCACGACGCTACGATGCGCGCTTTCCAGTTGCTCGCTGGCACCAACAAAGTTGTACTGGGCCTGTTTCACTTGCGAGTTAACCATTCCGCCCTGATAAATCGGCAGCGAGAAGCTCAGGCCAACTTTGTTCTGGCCCATATTGCTATCGTCATACTGGGTACCAGCGGCACCACGGGTTTTCGAACCGCTATATGAGGTGTCAGAAATCCCGGTAGAAGCCGTTAAATCCAGAGTCGGTAAGTGACCATCCTGCGCCTGGCGAATTTGCTCGCGCGCCAGGTCCTGGCTCAAGCGTGCCTGTAACAGCGACAGGTTGCGTTTTTCGGCTTCTTTCAGCAGCGCGTTAACCGGCTGTGGTTTGTCGGTTTTAAAGTTTTCGACATTCAGCGCCGCCAGTTCCGGATAGTAGTTACCGGTGATCTGGCGCAGCTGCTCTACCGCGTTATCAAGGTTATTACGTGCGGTCACTTCGTTAGCCAGCACGGTATCGTACTGTGCGCGGGCGTTCTGCACGTCGGTGATCGCTACCAGGCCCACGTTAAAACGTTGGGTGGTTTGATCTAACTGACGGTAGATCGCTTCTTTTTGCGCCTGTGTATAGGAAAGAACGTCAATAGCATTCAACACGTTGAAATAAGCGGTCGCGGTGTTGAGGATCAAGGTTTGCTGATCGGTCTGATACGTGACGTCCTGAATCCCTGCTGCTTTTTCCTGCAGCGTTACGCACGCCATTTCGACATATCAAAAATGGATTGAGTTAACTGCAGGGACGCACTGGTCGCGTTAGAGTTGATGCCGTTCGCGTCGCGGTAGCCGTTGCTATAGGTGTAATCTGCACCTAAACCTAGCTGTGGCAGTAATGGACTGCGCGCTTCATTAATTTTTTCAAAGGCAGCATCACGATCGGCGGCAGACTTACGCAATTCCGGGTTACTAAGGCGTGCTTGCTGATAAACTTGCATCAGGTTCTCGGCCTGGCTCAACGAACTGAACCCAGAAAGGCTCAGGCCGATAAGAATGGGGAGCAATTTCTTCATTTGCATTCCTTGTGGTGAAGCAGTATTTAGCGCGATCAAACTGTAAAATTATTGCGGATTCTAGCAGAAGCCGCTACCGCAAAAGGTTGGCGTTACGTGCCATAGGGCGTTAATGTGCCTCAATTTAACACATGACTGCTCAAACGGCAGTCAAACGTCGCTGAAATTCACATTTAATTCACTATTAGTGCCAGGACATTAACAATGCTTAAGCCAGACAACCTGCCCGTTACATTTGGCAAAAACGATGTAGAAATTATTGCACGAGAAACACTTTATCGCGGCTTTTTTTGCATTATGGGCGCGCGGCTGCAGCAGGATCATACTGACCTGATGGCCGCCGTGCGGCACCGCCAGACGCTGCGATTCCAGCATGGTCAGCGCACGGTCGAGTGCGTCGGGCAGCATACCGAACCCGTCCATCG
>ENA-OQCW01000945-OQCW01000945.1-human-gut-metagenome-genome-assembly--contig:-NODE-945-length-13449-cov-3.406846_pt1 | contig 13449 bp, 13 predicted proteins | sample MGYA00242767_ERZ504593 | MGnify/ENA primary metagenome ERZ504593 (study PRJEB26092, sample SAMD00036307) | human gut metagenome | host: Homo sapiens | study: EMG produced TPA metagenomics assembly of... | reverse complement strand
TCTGGGATGTGAGGTGGTTGTGGTGGACAATTCCATGGAAAAAATTCAGGAAATCGCAGACAAGGTATCATATGCAATGTGCGCCAATATTGAGGATCCGGAAGTGATAAAATCACTGGGAGCAAGAAATTTGGATGGCGCAGTGATTGCAATCTCTGAAAATTTTGGAACAAGTATTATGGCTACGATCATGGCGAAGGAGATTGGAATACCATATGTACTTGCAAAAGCACAGAGCAGTCTTCATGCGACCGTATTCAAAAAAAGTAGGGGCAGATGCTGTCGTCCATCCGGAAAAGGAGATGGGACGCCGTATTGCAAGAACGATGGTGTCAGGTAATTTTGCTGACTGGATAGAGTTGTCGCCGGATTACAGTCTGGTGGAAACAGAAATTCCGGATGAATGGATCGGGAAAAGGCTTGTTGATCTTCAAATTCGTGAAAAATACGGGATTAATGTAGTAGGAACTATTGAAAATGGTGTTGTAGATGTTACAATTAATCCGCAGCGGCCGTTTAATAAGAATCTAATCGTGATATTGATCGGTTCGAACGAAGCATTACAAAAGTTGAAAAAGGAATAGGGAATATGATTACAAGTACAAGCAATCCGCAAGTAAAAAATTTATTACAGTTACAAAAGAAAAGTAAGGTGAGAAATGAGGAACAGGTATTTATTGTAGAAGGACTTCGGATGTTCATGGAAGTGCCGCAAGACCAAGTAAAAAAGTATATGTTTCTGAATCACTTTATAATAAGAAGAAAGAAGAATTACATTTGGAGAGATTCCCAGTGGAAGTGTTAGCGGACAAGGTATTTCAACATGTGTCTGACACAAAGACACCGCAGGGGATATTATGTGTTGTAAAGCAGCGAAAATACGAGATAGAGGACCTGATTTCCAAGGAAAATCCGCACTTTATCGTGCTGGATAACCTACAGGATCCAGGAAATTTAGGGACGATTGTCAGGACAGCGGAAGGAGCCGGAGTGACGGCCGTTTTTATGAGCAGTGACTGTGTGGATATTTATAATCCGAAGACAATTCGCTCTACAATGGGATCGATTTATCGTGTGCCGTTTGTGTATGTGGATAATCTATTAGCGCTTTTGGATAAATTTCAAAAGAAAAAGGTAACAACTTATGCGGCGCATCTTAAGGGAAAAAATACTTATGACAAGGAGAATTATCAGTCAGGGACAGCAATTCTCATTGGAAATGAGGGAAATGGACTGAGAGACGAAGTGGCAGAAAAAGCGGATGTCTGGGTTCAGATTCCGATGCAGGGAAAAGTAGAATCGCTCAATGCGGCAATTGCCGCATCAATATTGATGTTTGAGGTTTATCGCCAAAGGCGATAAACCTTTTTTTTCTTTTTAGGGGTTGACAGGTTGGCAAATAGATGTTAGGATATCACTTGTGTTTGAAAGATGTAACAAATACGTAACATTTGTAATAAAAATGAATTAAATACGTATACTATTGTAATAGTCAATAAGGTTATTGCAACAAACCAGGAGGTAATTTATGAGACGAGAGAAAAAGAGAGTGATTATAAGCTTCGCGCTGACAGCTTGTATGGTGTTTACCACAGAGTTCGGCAGTTTGGCAGCTGATACACAATCTGATGCTCAGCCAATCGAAACAATAAATCACGAAACGACAATTTCACCATTAGCGGAGACATGGAATGAAATTCCAGAGACAGCAGCAGTTGCGGAGGCTACACAGGTGTGGCATGGAAAAGCGTTGGCAAATGTAGAGTCAGAAGCGGATGTGCTTGCGGAGGCAGTTGATGGCGGTGAAGTAGTCGGAAAGATGTATACAAATACAATCTTGACTGTGGAAGAAAGAGGAGATGTATGGTCAAAGGTTTCTTCAGGTTCGGTTGTAGGATATGTAAAAAATGAAATGCTTGCATTTGGGTCAGACGCAGTAGCAAGAGCAGCAGCGATTGATATGACAAATCCGCAGGATGCAAAGACGTTGGAAGAGATTGCTGCCGAGGAAGCAGCAAAGAAAGCGGCAGAAGAAGAAGCTGCCAGAAAGGCTGCAGAAGAAGCCGCAAGACAGTCAGGAAGCAGTGTAAGATATGATGAGGCAATGTCAGCGTCCGCAGACGACCAGACATTATTGGCAGCAATTATTTACTGTGAGGCAGGGAACCAGCCACACGATGGAAAAGTAGGGGTTGGGGCGGTTATTTTGAACCGTGTAAGAAGTGGGTCTTTCCCGAACTCAATCAGAGAGGTTATTTATCAGGCAGGACAGTTTGGTCCGGCAATCACAGGAAAGCTTGACAGAGTATTGGCAAGTGGCAATATCCCGGCAGAATGTTATCAGGCAGCAGCTGATGCACTTGCAGGATATAACCCAATTGGAGATGCATTATATTTCGGAAATGGAAATTATGGTCAGTTGATTGGAGATCACTATTTCCACTAGAGGGAGTATTTTTAAATAGAAAGACAGTGACCGAAGGGCTTTTATCACCTTTCGGTCACTGTCTTATTTATTCTAAATTGTCGAGATACCGATAGTTACTTCCTCCAGGACATCGAGCAGTACGCGCACGGTGTCAAGTGAGGTGAGCATGGTAATATTGTTTTCGGAGGCACATCGACGAATTGCAACACCATCTTCATAGTGGATACCGGAAAGGATGGCACGTGTACAGATGACGTAGCTGACATATCCGGCGCGAATAGAATCAAGTACTTCTTCGCTGCCCTCAGATGGCTTGCGCAGGATACGGGTTCGAATACCCTGCTCTTTCAAAAAGAGTGCAGTGCCGACAGTTGCCTCGATATTAAATCCCATATCGTAGAAACGCCTTACCAGTGGCAGAGCCTCCTCTTTGTCTTCGTCGGCGAGTGTCACAACGACAGTACCGTAGTTTTGTACTTTGATTCCGGAAGCAATCATTGCCTTATACATTGCACGGTGCAGTTTGTTGTCGTATCCAATTGCCTCTCCGGTTGATTTCATCTCCGGTGACAGATAGGCATCCATACCGTGTAATTTTGAGAAAGAGAACGCAGGTGCTTTTACATAAAAACGTTCTTTCTCTTTTGGGTAGAGAGTATGAATACCTTGTTCCGGAAGACTTTTGCCAAGTATTGCAAGGGTCGCGATATCTGCAAGGCTGTATCCGGTTGCTTTCGATAAAAATGGTACCGTTCTGGAGGATCTTGGGTTTACTTCTATAATATAGACGTTTTCGAATTCATCGACAATAAACTGGATATTGAACAGTCCGATGATTCCGATGCCAAGTCCCAGTTTTTGTGTGTAGTCAAGAATCGTTTCTTTTACTTTCTCGGAAATACTGTGCGTCGGATAAATGCTGATAGAGTCTCCGGAATGGACTCCGGTACGTTCCACCAGCTCCATAATACCTGGTACAAACACATTTTTCCCATCGCAGACAGCATCTACTTCCACTTCTTTTCCACGGATGTATTTATCTACAAGTACTGGTTTTTCCTCGTTGATCTCTACTGCAGTTTTTAAATAATTCCGAAGAGCCTCTTCTTTTGCGACAATCTGCATCGCTCTTCCTCCGAGTACAAAGCTTGGGCGCACAAGTACCGGATAACCAATCTCGTTTGCGGCTCTTACGCCGTCTTCGATACTTGTGACTGCCTGTCCCTTTGGCTGTGGAATATGTAAAGAGGCGAGGAGCTTTTCAAAGGAATCACGGTTTTCAGCACGCTCAATTGCATCGCAGTCAGTTCCGATAATATTTATCCCTCTTGCCCGGAGCGGCTCTGCAAGGTTGATCGCCGTCTGTCCGCCGAGGGTGGCGATCACGCCGTCTGGCTGTTCAAGCTCAATGATATTCATGACATCTTCCACACAGAGCGGTTCAAAATAAAGCTTATCTGAGCAGGTGTAGTCAGTGGAGACGGTTTCAGGGTTATTGTTAATAATAATTGCCTCATAGCCGGCAGACTGAATCGTCTGAACAGCATGTACTGTGGAATAATCAAATTCTACACCTTGTCCGATACGAACCGGACCGGAGCCAAGTACGATGATCTTGTGCTTGTCTGATACAATGGACTCGTTTTCTTCTTCGTAGGTAGAGTAAAAATAAGGAATATAACTGTCAAATTCAGAGGCACAGCTGTCAATCATTTTATAGACAGGAAGGATGCCGTGCTGCTTTCTGATGTGAAAGATATCCTCCTCGTCCATTTGCCAAAGCAGACCAATCTCTTTATCAGAAAATCCGGTTTGTTTTGCCATTTTCAAAAACTTGCTGTCGCCAGGATGTTCCTGAAGAAGCTGCTCCATCTGAACGATATGAGAAAGCTTTTGAAGAAAGAACGCATCAATGGCAGAAACAGAGTGAATGCGGTCAATATCACAGCCAAGGCGCAGCATTTGGGCGATGGCATAGATACGGTCATCAGTGCCAATCTGAATATAATCGAGCAATTGCGTTTCCGTCATATCATCGAATTTTGCGTCATACAGGTGAAAAAGTCCGATCTCAAGAGAACGAACAGCTTTCAGAAGGCTTTCCTCTACAGTTCTTCCGATGCTCATGACTTCGCCGGTTGCTTTCATCTGGGTAGAGAGTGAGTTGTCTGCATCGGCGAATTTGTCAAATGGAAAACGTGGCATTTTTGTCACGACATAGTCTAAAGCAGGCTCAAAAGAAGCCGGTGTATTTGCAAGTGGTATCTCATCTAATGTCATGCCAATACCGATTTTAGCCGAAACGCGGGCAATTGGGTATCCACTCGCTTTTGAGGCAAGCGCAGAGGAACGGGATACACGTGGATTTACTTCAATCAAATAGTATTGGAAAGAATGTGGATCCAGTGCAAATTGTACGTTGCAACCGCCCTCGATGCCAAGCGCCCGAATAATTTTTAAGGCGCTGTCGCGCAGCATTTGGTATTCTTTGTTTGTAAGTGTCTGCGAAGGGCAGACTACAATAGAGTCACCGGTATGGATACCAACCGGGTCTAGATTTTCCATGTTACAGATTGTGATGGCAGTGTCATTGCTGTCGCGCATCACTTCATATTCAATCTCTTTATACCCTTTGATACTTTTTTCGATAAGAACTTGATGAACCGGCGATAGAGATAAGGCATTTTTCATCAGTGCCACGAGTTCCTCCTCGTTATCTGCAAAACCGCCGCCGGTACCGCCAAGTGTGAAGGCAGGGCGAAGAACAAGGGGGTATCCGATTTTTTCTGCGACCTTCAATCCCTCCTCGATAGAACTTGCAATGTCGGATGGAAGTACGGGCTCTCCGAGTTCTTCACAGAGCTCTTTGAAGAGCTCCCTGTCTTCAGCACGTTCGATACTGCTGATTTTTGTTCCAAGAAGTTCTGTGCGACATTCCGCCAGAATTCCCTTTTTTTCAAGCTGCATGGCAAGGTTGAGTCCGGTCTGCCCTCCAATACCAGGCAAGATGGCGTCTGGGCGTTCGTAGCGAACGATTTTTGCCACATATTCCAGCGTGAGAGGTTCCATGTAAACCTTATCGGCGATGGAAGTATCTGTCATAATTGTGGCAGGATTGGAATTGCAGAGAACAACCTCGTATCCTTCCTCTTTGAGAGCGAGGCATGCCTGCGTTCCTGCGTAGTCAAACTCCGCCGCCTGACCGATGACAATCGGACCGGAACCAATGACAAGTATTTTTTTAAGATCTGTTCTTTTCGGCATGTTGGCATCCCTCCTTGATAAGTGTAATAAATTGATCAAACAAATAGGTGCTGTCCTGTGGACCAGGAGCACTTTCCGGATGATATTGAACGCTGAATACACGATCTCTTTCGCATACTACGCCTTCTACTGTCTGGTCGAGCAGATTGATGTGTGTCACAGAAAGCGGTGTCTCTAAGAGACTGTCTGCATTCACCGCATAGGAGTGATTCTGCGATGTAATCTCAATTTTATTCGTTTTTAGATTTTTTACCGGATGATTTCCGCCGCGATGTCCAAACTTTAATTTATAAGTTTTGGCACCATAGGCAAGTGAAATGATCTGATGTCCGAGGCAGATTCCGAAAATCGGATATTTGCCGATTAATTTTTTTATAGCTGTAATCGTCTGTGGTACGTCGGTTGGATCCCCGGGTCCATTGGAGATAAAGATGCCGTCAGGAGAGAGAGTTTCAATCACTTCTGCAGGCGTGTTCCACGGAACGCATGTCACTTTGCAGTCACGTGCATTGAGAGAACGAATGATATTCATTTTGATACCACAGTCGATTGCAACAATATGGAACTTTTCGGTATCTGATGGATAGACCAGCGTTTGCTGACAGCTTACGCGAGCGACTGAATCATGTGCAAGCGCTGTAGCGGCTAAGATGTTCAGCCCTTTCTCAACAGGTGTTTTTACGTCTGTCAACAGAACCTTTTGCGAGCCATGATCGCGTATAGAGCGGGTCAGTCTGCGGGTGTCGATACCGTAAATACCGGGGGATCTTATAGGTACTCATAACTTTCCCAAGTGTTGATTCACTTCGGAAGTTAGAGGGAACGTCGTTATATTCTCTTACAATGAGAGCACCGATGGTCGGTGTGATGGTCTCATAATCATCTTTTGCCATTCCGTAATTTCCTATTCAGTGGATAAGTCATTACGACAGCCTGTCCGGTGTAGGACGGATCAGACAGGATTTCCTGATAGCCGACCATTGAGGTGTTGAAGACAATTTCACACACGCTGTCGTCAGTGTCGCCAAAGGCGTATCCATAATATTCCTGTCCGTCCTCTAAAATTAGTTTTCTATTATATTCCATGATCATTTTGAGGACTCCTTTATATCTGATAAACGTTTTTCAAAACGGTCTTTTCGTGTGTCATCTGGGATGGCGGTAGGGTAACAGCCGTCAAAGCAGGCGCTGCAAAAGCTGCAGTGAGACGTAAGCTCTCCAAGTTTTTCTAATGGAAAATATCCAAGAGAGTCCGCACCGATAATCTCGGCAATCTCGGAAACCGTATGTTTGCAGGCAATCAGATGATCTTCTGAATCAATATCTGTGCCATAATAACAAGGATGTAAAAACATCGGAGAAGAAATACGGATGTGTACTTCCTTTGCACCTGCATTGCGCAACAGTTGGACAACACGCCCGATTGTGTTTCCGCGGACAATGGAATCGTCAATTAGCACGACACGCTTCCCGCGGATACTTTCCTCCACGGCAGAGAGCTTGATTTTTACACTGTCAAGCCTTGCTCCCTGTCCGGGAGAGATGAAAGTTCTGCCGATGTATTTGTTTTTAATCAGACCGATACCGTATGGAATTTTAGATTCCTGACTAAATCCAAGGGCGGCATCCAGTCCGGAATCAGGCGCACCAATGACGATGTCTGCGTCGGTTGGGTGTGTCTGTGCTAAAATTTTTCCGGCAAGTACACGGGAAGCATGAACGGAAATACCGTCAATGACCGAATCCGGGCGTGCAAAATAAATGTATTCAAAAATACAGAGCCGTTTTTCTTTTTGATTACAATGTTCTTTGCGGGAAACTGCACCATGTTTGGAAAAGACTAGGATTTCACCCGGTTCCACATCCCGAATGACTTCTCCGCCGACTGCTTTGATCGCGCAGGATTCAGAAGCGACGATATATGTGCCGTCAGGAGTCTGCCCGTAGCAGAGCGGTCGAAAACCATAAGGATCTCTTGCACAGATTAATTTTTGTGGTGACATCAGTACGAGAGAGTAGGCTCCGTCCAACGTATTCATCGCGCGGCTGAGTGCATCTTCGATAGAAGGCGCATTCAGCCGTTCGCGGGTGACGATGTAGGCGATTGTTTCCGTATCGCTCGTAGTGTGGAAAATGGCACCGGATAATTCCAGTTCATTTCTGAGTTTGGTGGCATTTGACAGATTACCGTTGTGCGCAAGCGCCATCCGTCCTTTCTGGTGATTGACTTCAATCGGCTGACAGTTATTTCGGTTTGTTCCGCCGGTTGTGCCATAGCGGACATGACCGACCGCCATGGTGCCGGATGGGAGCGCTGACAGGATATCATTTGAAAAAACATCGCCGACCAGCCCCAGGTCTTTGTGGGAGACAAATACGCCGTCATCGTTCACAACGATTCCACAGCTTTCTTGTCCCCTGTGTTGCAGGGCGTATAGCCCGTAATAAGAAATATTAGCGACGTCTACAGGTTTTGGTGAGATGACGCCGAATACCCCGCATTCTTCGTGTATACTCATAAATTACCTCCGCTTTGATGTGAGAGAGCTGCCTGAATAAATCCTTTGAAGAGAGGATGTGGTCTGTTCGGGCGGCTTTTGAATTCCGGGTGATATTGAACACCGACATGGAATGGTCGGTCAGTAATTTCAACGGTCTCAACAAGTCTTCCATCAGGCGAAGTACCGCTGACTGTCAGACCGGAAAGAGTGATCTGTTCTCGATAGTCATTGTTAAATTCATAGCGGTGTCTATGACGTTCGCTGATTGTGTCAACACCGTAGCAGCGATGCATAGTTGTTCCTGCCTGGATGTTACATGGATAAGCGCCAAGCCTTAATGTGCCGCCTTTGTCGATGTTGTCATTTTGTCCGGGCATGAAGTTGATCACTTTATGCTTACACTGCTCGTCAAATTCACCCGAATTTGCATCTTTGATTCCGACAACATTTCTTGCATATTCGATTACGGCGATCTGCATTCCGAGGCAGATTCCAAAGTATGGAATCTGGTGTTCTCTCGCGTATTTTGCAGCCAAGATCATGCCCTCAATTCCGCGGTTGCCAAAGCCTCCCGGAATGAGGATACCGTCCAGATCAGAGAGAGTTTCTTCTATATTAAAGTCTGTCAGATCCTCTGAGTCAATCCAGCGAATCTCTATGGCTGTATTATGAAAATATCCGGCATGTCGAAGCGATTCTGCTACAGAAAGGTAGGCATCGTGCAGTCCCACATATTTTCCGACAAGACCAATTGTGACATTGCCGGTATGATTTTTGATATGTTCTACCATCTCTGTCCATTCGCTCAGATCAGGCTCTTGTGTCTCAATACCAAGTTCACGGCAGACAACAGATGAGAAATTTGCTTTTTCGAGCATAAGTGGAGCTTCGTAGAGACTCGGAAGTGTAATGTTTTCGATGACACAGTCCGGCTTTACGTTGCAGAATAAAGATATTTTCTGGAAAATGGATTCTTCTAAAGGTTCGTCACAGCGTAGGACGACAATGTTTGGATTGATTCCCATTCCTCGCAGTTCTTTTACGGAATGCTGAGTTGGTTTTGACTTATGTTCATCTGAGCCACGGAGGAAAGGTACGAGTGTGACATGAATGAACAAACTGTTCTTACTGCCAACTTCCAAAGAAATCTGACGTACTGCTTCCAAAAAAGGCTGGGATTCAATATCGCCAATTGTGCCGCCAATCTCGGTGATCACCACATCGGCATTGGTTTTCTTCCCAACACTATAAACAAATTCTTTGATTTCGTTTGTAATATGAGGAATGACCTGTACTGTAGAGCCTAAGTATTCGCCACGGCGTTCTTTATTCAGCACATTCCAGTAAACCTTACCGGTAGTAAGGTTCGAATATTTATTCAGATCTTCGTCGATAAAGCGTTCATAATGTCCAAGGTCAAGATCTGTCTCGGCGCCGTCTTCTGTAACGTAGACTTCGCCGTGCTGATAAGGGCTCATTGTGCCCGGATCGACATTGATGTAGGGATCAAGTTTCTGAGCCGCAACTTTAAGTCCTCTTGCCTTCAGAAGGCGACCGAGCGATGCGGCGGTGATGCCTTTTCCGAGACCGGACACAACACCTCCTGTTACAAATATATATTTCGTCATAATATCCTCCGTTAAATAGCTTAGATATGTTCGTTTAATCGTTTCATAATTTCCTGATAAGCGTCTTCCACACCGCCAAGGTCGCGACGGAATCTGTCTTTATCAAGTTTTTTCTCCTGTTTTAGAATCCCAAAGACGACATGTATCCGGACTGATTTCGTCGGCAAGCACAATTGTACCGTCGGAAAGTCTTCCGAATTCCAGCTTAAAGTCGACGAGTGTGACACCACATTCTTTCCAGAAAGCTTTTAACTGTTCATTGACACCAAAAGCATATTTTTCAATTGTTTCGATTTCTTCTTTGGTTGCAAGTTTCATTGCGAGTGCGTGATATGTATTTAGCAGTGGGTCGCCGAGATCGTCATTTTTATATGAAAATTCGATGGTAGGTGATTCGAAGACAAGCCCTTCTTCTACACCATAGCGTTTAGAAAATGAGCCTGCAGCAATGTTTCTTATGATTACTTCCAGGGGAACAATAGAGACTTTTTTGACAAGAGTTTCGCGGTCGTTGATTTCTTCAATGAAATGAGTTGGGATTCCCGCTTTTTCGAGACGCTGCATGAGTAAGTTACTCATTTTGTTGTTGATAACTCCTTTGCCGACAATGGTTCCTTTTTTGAGACCGTTAAATGCAGTCGCGTCATCTTTGTAAGAGACGATCAAAACCTCTGACTCCTCTGTTTTAAACACTTTCTTTGCTTTTCCTTCGTAAAGTTGTTCTGCTTTTTGCATGACTTATGTACCTCCATTTTCATTACTGTTTGCAATAAAAAGGCAATGATGCCTTAATGTGTAAACATTAAAGACGCCATTGCCTTTCCAGCCGATATGATACTCTTTTTTCGGATTATTGTCAACTAGTCTTTGAAAGGTTTTATAATTATTTTGGCTTATTTTCCGCTGTCCCCGTAGTTTGCAAGAACTCTGGCAGAAGGTTTCTTTTTCCGTAGATATTTTGTTTGAACGATGGATCTAATGCCATGACATATTTCACAAAATCAAGATCTCCGAAAGGAACTCGCGCCTCCAGTGAGTTTACATTAAATAACAGGAAAGGCGCCCTCAATGTTTTTCACATTTAAGACGCCTTTTCCCTTATCAAACAAGTAGGATTTAATTAAGATTGAAAAACAAAAAAGCGTCTCTGAGTGCTTTCACTCAAAAACGCCTTTGTCTTTACGAATTGCACTATACACCTGAAAAAAATATTTGTCAATCTTTTTTTGAAAAAAATCAGCTTGATAAGCAAGTGGAAAAAAGTATATTTATACTATCGGATATGATATCGAAACAGTTTTGGGGGCGCCGTTTACGGTCGTAACATGGGACAGCAAAAATCTGTATCGACAGATGTATGTAGCCAATTAAGAGTGTTTTTCTGTGATTTTTGTTAATGACTCTGTAATGATATTGTAATCTTATGGACGCTGAATTTAGTTGTAATATTGGGGAAAGTATAGTAAGATAAAAAAATAGAAACACTAATGGAAATAATAAGGAAAGAGGCGATTCGTAATGCAAACAATTTTCTGGCTTATTTTGTTCGTAGTGCTTGTAGTGATTGAGATTGCTACGCTTGGACTGACCACGATATGGTTTGCCGGGGGTTCCATTGTTGCCTTTATTTTGGCGATAGTAGGATTTAGCTTACCGGTACAGATTGTGGCATTCCTCGTATCTTCTATCTTACTGCTCGTCCTGACAAGACCAATCGCAATAAAATATTTTAATCAGGAACGAAAGCTTACGAACGCAGAGAGCCTGATCGGACAGAAGGCGGTTGTCATTGAGACAGTAGATACACTTCATAATGTCGGAAGAGTGGAAGTAAACGGACAGCAGTGGTCTGCAAAGACGGATGAACCGCACGAAGTGATTGAGAAGGACGCGGTTGTATCTATCGAAGGGATACAAGGAGTGAAACTGATTGTAAGACTAAAGGAGGCGTAAAATTATGGATGCAGGGAGTGTAGGAAGTATCATTACAAGTGTTGTGTTAGTGGCTATCATAGTCATTGTAGTAGGTCTTTTGATATCGTGTGTAAAGATTGTTCCGCAGGCGCAGGCTCTTGTTGTGGAGAGACTGGGAGCATATCAGGCGACATGGGCAGTTGGCTTGCATTTTAAGATTCCGATTATCGAAAGAGTGGCAAGACGTGTGGATCTCAAAGAACAGGTTGTAGATTTTGCACCACAGCCGGTTATCACAAAAGATAACGTAACAATGCGGATTGACACGGTTGTATTTTATCAGATTACAGATCCAAAGATGTTCTGTTACGGAGTTGCCAATCCGATCATGGCGATTGAGAATCTGACAGCGACTACACTGCGTAATATTATCGGTGATTTGGAATTAGACCAGACATTGACATCCAGAGAGACAATCAACACAAAGATGAGAGCATCTCTTGATGTGGCCACAGATCCTTGGGGAATCAAGGTTAATCGTGTGGAATTGAAAAATATTATTCCGCCTGCAGCGATTCAGGATGCGATGGAGAAACAGATGAAGGCAGAACGTGAAAGACGTGAAGCGATTCTTCGTGCAGAAGGAGAAAAGAAATCTACAATTCTTGTAGCAGAAGGTAATAAAGAATCTGCAATCCTTGATGCAGAGGCAGAAAAACAGGCGGCAATTCTCCGTGCGGAAGCTGAAAAAGAAAAGATGATCAGAGAAGCTGAAGGTGAAGCTGAGGCAATCTTAAAAGTGCAGCAGGCGAATGCCGATGGTATCCGTTTCCTGAAAGAGGCTGGTGCCGATGAGGCGGTTCTTACGATGAAGAGTCTGGAAGCATTTGCAAAGGCGGCTGACGGCAAGGCGACGAAGATTATTATTCCATCTGAGATTCAGGGAGTTGCAGGACTTGTGAAATCCTTGGTAGAGGTCGGAGCGGAAAAAGACGGTTAGATGTTGAGGGGTGTGCGAGAGCATGCCCCTTTTGTGGTATCAGGAGGGAAGAAAACGTGAAAGCGAAGATAGACTTGACGAAAGAGTATGGATTGATTTTAGATGGCGGAGGTGCAAGGGGAGCTTATCAGATTGGTGCGTGGAAGGCGCTTGTGGAGGCAGGTGTGAAAGTGAATGCGGTAGCCGGGACCTCGGTTGGCGCATTAAATGGAGCATTGATCTGCATGGGAGATGTAAAGCAGGCAGAAAAAATCTGGAGTGAGATGACATTTTCGCGTGTGATGGACGTAGATGACGCATGGATGGAACGGTTGTTCAACAAAGAAAATACACTCGGTGAAGTGATTTCAGAGATGAAAAAGAGACTGTCAGACGGTGGGATTGATATCACTCCGCTTAAGAATCTGATCCATGAGATGGTGGATGAGAAGAAGATAAGGGAGTCTGGAATGGAATTTTGTCTGCTTACGTTTTCCATATCGGATATGAAGGAGCTGGATCTTAGTATTCATGATATTCCGGAAGGTCTTTTGGAGGATTTTCTGCTTGCAAGTGCATACCTGATTGGATTTAAGAATGAAAAACTGCACGGAAGAACGTATGTGGATGGCGGAGTCATCAACAATGTGCCGACAGGCTCACTTGTGAAAAGAGGATATAAGAACCTGATACAGATTCGTATCTATGGTCCGGGAAGAGAACCGCGGGTTAAGC
>ENA-OQCW01000943-OQCW01000943.1-human-gut-metagenome-genome-assembly--contig:-NODE-943-length-13474-cov-4.315352_pt1 | contig 13474 bp, 12 predicted proteins | sample MGYA00242767_ERZ504593 | MGnify/ENA primary metagenome ERZ504593 (study PRJEB26092, sample SAMD00036307) | human gut metagenome | host: Homo sapiens | study: EMG produced TPA metagenomics assembly of... | reverse complement strand
GACAGGGGGAACGAATCTACAAAGCCGAAGGGTTAAGTTGTACCCTGACTTCCGGAGCGGGAGGCGTTGGTGGAAAAACCGGATTATATGAGGTTGGTGTTCCTATCAAAGAGAATACCAAGCAGGGATATAAGATGGCGTATCCGGGAGACAGCATTGACCTGGGATATGCAGGAATGAACACCCGGAGAGGGCGTGTGGGGCATCAGATTGCCCATACCCTGACCACAGGAATCCAGCAGGGGACACTTCATTTTGTGGATTTGTCTCCGCCACCTCTGGTGACAGAGCATTGCAGATGTCTGAATACCAGACAGTCCGGCATCCATAATCACAAAGGAGAATGCTCCGGTGTATTAAAAGAGGAAGGTGCCAGAGCAGTGTTGACGCCCGGAAGAGAGGAAACCCGGCAGAATGGCCGGAGGATGAAGGAACCGGAAGAGCCGATGTTCACCATTACTGCCACAGATCGCCATGGAGTTGCTTATCGGGGCAGAATCCGAAAACTGGTGCCGCGGGAGTGTCTGCGCCTACAGGGCTTTTATGACTGGCAGATTGACCGCATCGAACAGGATACTTCCGACAGCCAGTTGTATAAACAGGCTGGAAACGGAGTAACCGTCAATGTGATTGAAGCCATCGGAACACTTCTTCGTCAGACAGATGCAGAGATCCGGGCAGACGATGGAAAGGTAACGGTGTAAAAAGGTATGTCTATTGGAATTCAGGATCAATACTTTGGTACAGAGATTGAGATGACAGGGATTACCAGGAAACGGGCTGCGGAAGTAGTTGCAGAGCTGTTTGGAACAAGGGCAGTTTATGATGGCGGATATTATGGAACGTGGTCAGCTATGGATCAGGAAGGAAAGAAGTGGAAATTCATGTATGATGGGAGCATTGATACAAGGCGAAGGGATCATGGACGCATAGTTTGTGCAGGAGGTGAATACAGCACCGAAATGGTTAGTCCGAAACTTTCCTATGAAGAGATGGAAAAACTGCAGAAAGTGGTGCGGTGTCTCAGGCATCATGGAGCAAGGGTGAATGAGTCCTGCGGGCAGCATGTTCATGTAGACGCTTCCAACCATACTCCAAGGAGTCTGAAAAAATGCCATGACGATTATGTATTCGAAAGAGGATATTCTGTTCAAGGCATTGAAAGTACAGACTTCCAGAGAAAGCCAGTATTGTCAGAAAGTACGCCCTATTGTGTTGGAAAAAATCCGCAGGATGCCAAACAGCACCATTTCCATGGAAAAGCTGAAACAGATGTGGTACGGAGGCAGGGATGGAAGTCATGATCATTATGACAGTACCCGGTATTATGCATTAAATCTGCATGCAGTGTTTTCAAAGGGAACGCTGGAATGGCGGTGTTTTGAAAGCACCCTCCATGCAGGAAAGGTGCGGGCAAATATCACCCTGGCGCTTGCCATTTCCGCCCAGGCCATTAATCAGAAATGCACCCAGATGAGGGAAAACAGAGATTACAGAAAATCCGGCATTTACCTTTCGCACCTTTTTACTGCGGCTTGGGCTCATTGGACCAGAATATAAAAATGTCCGGGAACATCTGCTTGCCAACCTGGAAGGGAATCGGGCGTGGAGGTATGACCGGAGCCAGTATGAATGTTTGAACAGAAATCATCGGGCAGAGGATGCTCGATAGGAGGTAGAGATGAAAGAAACGTATTATTTTGCCTATGGCAGTAACATGAACTTAGACCAGATGGCATACCGCTGTCCGGTAGCTTCTGTAGTAGAGCCTGTCCATTTGGAAGGGTATCGCCTGACCTTTTGTGGCAGGGGTAAGGGAAGCGGTGTTGCCACCATTCTGCCGGAAGAGGGAAGCCGGGTGGAAGGTGTACTTTGGAAGATTACACCGGAGTGTGAAAAGAGCCTGGACCTTTATGAAGGGTATCCTCATCTTTATGGGAAGGAGCCTGTTCTTGTTCAGGGCAAGGATGGCATGAAAAGGGAAGTCATGGCATATACCATGAATGCTCCGTATAAGGATCAACCAGCGATTCCTTCTGATCTTTATTTTATGGGGATTGTGGAAGGCTGCCATCAAAATGGGATTTCCAGCCGCTCTGTGACCGATGCGTTAAAACGTACAAGACAGGAAGTGGGCAGACAGAAACCCAGTCAAAAGAAAACAGAAGTCAGCAGATAACAAAGCCGCAGGGGAAAGCCTCTGCGGTATTTTTAACGAAAAAAGGAGAATGCAATGAAGAGCAGAAATATCAAAACAAGACTTGCAGCCTTCGGGCTCGCATTGCTCATGGGCCTTAGTCCGCTTGGAAATTTGGCGGATGTCCATGCGGCAGAAAGTGAAATTTCACAGAATGCTGTGACAGAAAAAGAAAGTAAGACAGAATCGGATCATCCGGTGTCGGAAATTTCTGAGCAGACAGTGACTGCAGAGGATATCACCAAAGATGTTTCCGACAAGGAATTTATGGCAGAGACCTGCATGGAAGGGATTCAGTATGATCCAGAAAAAGAGGATGTGACTTTGGAACGTATCGAAGCAGAGGATGGCAGTGCGTATCATCCAGACCAGGCAGGGACTTATGTCGCAACGTACTGGGTTGTGCCAAAAGATGAGCGTGACAGCTACTCTATTACCCGTAAGATTATTCTGACCGATACGGAAGGGCAGGCCCATGCAGAAGAAAACGGTGGGCAGAAACAGAAGGAGGATACGAAATCCGAAGAAGATTCGGAGACGCCTGTGCAGGAGATCCCGGATGTGGAAGTAACGATATCCGGGGAAGATGCAGATGCACAGGCAGCAAAGGGAACTGGAAGAAAAGATTGAGGATGGGGAAGTGATGATGTTTTCCGGTGCAGAGAATACCTTTACTGCAAGAGAAACGGTACATCTGGAAAAAGGAGAGACCATCTACTATCCAAGTTATATTGGAAATTATCTGACCTGTTGGTTTACCGTAAATGGAAAGATTGCCTATTGTCTGGAATCCCATCGTTCTTCACCGCCAAGTGGAGATTATGTGGCACAGGTATTGGACAGCAATAAAAACCTGCAGAAAGTGTTGTATTATGGCTATGGCGGTGCGGGGGATATTACCGGAAGTTATCTGTCTGGTAAGACAAAAGAAGAGAAGTATGTATATACGCATATCGCAGCCAGCTATGCTTACGCAGGTGAGGCAGGATTTACGGGATGCAAGTATGAGGATCTGGTAAAAGCAGGGGTGATTGCCTATATTGACCATCTGTTTGCTATGGAAGAACCGCCGAAAGGGGAGATTTCCCTTTCTAAAACATCCGTAAAAGCAGTCCGTGATGGAAATGTGCAGAAAACACCGGATATCACATTGTCCGGGGATCATCGAAACTATATTTCTGTCAATGTGCCAAAAGACATCGCCATTTATAACAAGACAAAGGGAACTTCTGCAGAGAATGGTACGTTGAAGATTTATGGCGGTGATACGTTTTATCTGACTGCACCGATGCTCCATACCGGAACCTATTCCTCCGGAGAACTGCACGGTTCTGTGGGAGAGACTTGGAGAACTTTGGTGTTATCTACTGGAAACAATAATCAGGATATCGGAGTGTTTGAATCAGAAAAGGCGAATCCGGTCAGCTTTACAGTCAACTGGCTGGAGATGACAAGGATTGAACTTCTCAAAAAAGATGCAGATACCAAGAACCCATTGGATGGCGCAGTCTATGGCATTTATACAGACAGCAAGTGTGAGCATCTGTTAATGGAAATGCCAGCTACTGGGGAAGATGGAAAGGCAGTCAGTGATTACTTTGAGGCAACCATCAAAACCGTATATGTGAAGGAAATTAAGGCTCCAGACAGCTATGCGCAGAGTGATGTGATTCATAAGGTGGATGTGGAAGCCGGAAAGACGGTTACGATCACTGCAACCGATGAGAGGGTAAAAGGCGCTGTCCATATCAAAAAGATTGATAAGGAGACACAGGACTTTCTTCCACAGGGAGACAGTTCCCTTGCAGGAGCCGTGTATGGTCTGTATGCCAGAGAGGATATTGTCCACCCAGATGGAAAGACGGGCGTTTTGTTCAAAAAAGACAGCCTCATCGCGCAAGGGGTAATCAAGGAAGATGGCACCTTAGATTTTTCTGAACTGTATCTGGGAAAAATGTATGTGAAAGAGATCACTCCGCCGGAAGGCTATACGGTGGATCCAACAGAATATGAGGTGACCCTTACCTACGAAGGACAGGAAGTGGCAGAGGTAACCAGGGACCTGACCGTACAGGAACAGGTGAAGAAACAGGCGTTCCAGCTCATCAAGATCAGTGAAGATGGGAATCAGACAGAAACAGACCTTGTGGAAGGGGCTGGTTTTAAAGTGTACCTGGTTAGCAGCCTTTCCAAAGTAAAGAGTGGGGAATTACAGCCGTCCAATGGGGATCAGTTTACTGCGGAAGATTTCCGTGGCTATGATTTCAGTAAAGAAGAGGTGGCAGTGACCTACGTGGATGGCAAGGCTGTGCCGGTGCCGGAACTCATTACGGATAAAAAGGGATATGCCCTCAGCCCGGAACTTCCGTATGGTCTTTATGTGGTAGAAGAAAGTACGGTGCCGGAGAATTTGAAAGCCATCGATCCGTTTTTAGTAAAGGTAGATGAGGACAGCAGAGAGCCGATGGTGTGGCGTGTGTTCGATGACCGTCCATTTGAATTTTTATTAAAGATTGTGAAAAAGGATGCACAGACAGGCAATCCGGTTTTGAAGGCAGGCGCTTCCTATAAAATCTTTGATATGGAAAAAGAGGAATATGTAGAGCAGACGGTATTCTATCCGAAGAAAGAGACCATCAGTGTTTTCAAGACGAATGAGGAAGGTTATCTGGTCACACCGGAAGAGCTGAAATGTTCTACCTATCGGATTGAAGAAGTGAAAGCGCCGGAAGGATTTGTAAGACAGGGGTATGAAATGTCCTTGTATGAAGGGGAAACTGTGATTTCTCCATTAGAAGTGAGCGAAAAAGGCAGTTACAAAGAAAATGCCAAAGAGGGAATCGTGATTACCGTTTCCTCGGATACTGCCCATCAGATCGATCCGGATACCGGAGCAGTCATTGTGGAAGTTGAGCAGCCAAACGATGAGCAGGTGGGAAGCCTGACATTAACGAAAACCGGGGAACAGCCAGTAGAAGTGAAGGGAGATTCCCTGCTTGCAAAGGCAAAAAGGTTCGCAGGAAAGATCAAAGATGCAGTGACCGGAGAGGATACCGATACTGGGGTGTTCCATGACTTTGTATATGAAGAATCCGGTGTGGAAGGGGCAACTTTTGAACTGTACGCCAAGGATACGATTTATTCTCCAGACGGAGCAAGGGATGAACAGGGAAATCCGATCATCCGTTATGAAAAAGATGATCTGGTAGCAACCCTGGTCACAGATAAAGAAGGAAAAGCAGTGGTGAACAATCTTCCACTGGGTTCTTATTATCTGAAAGAAACGGTGGCAGGCGACCATTTCGTACTGAACCCGGAACAGAAGGAATTTACCCTGACCGCAAAGGATGATACCCAGGCAGTGGTTTACGAAGGGGTTGCCTATAAAAATGAAAGACAGAAGATTTCCATTTCTATAGAAAAGAAGGATGCAGTCACAGAAGAGAAGCTGGAAGGCGTTATCTTTGGATTGTATGCAAGAGAAGATATCCTGTCCCAGCAGGGTGAGGTTCTTGTAGAAAAGGATACGCTGTTGGAAAAGAAAGCAACGGATGAGAACGGACAGCTTACTTTTGACAGCGACCTCTACCATGGGAAATATTATGTGAAAGAGGAAGTGAGAAAACCGGGGTATCTTTCAAATGAGGAAATCTGGGAAATCGATGCCTCTTATACAGACCAGAACCTTGCAGAAATCCAGCTGACCAAAGAGGTGGAAAACCAGCCGACTGAGAGCCAGTTTACGAAAACCGATGCTACAACCGGGGAAGAACTGGAAGGAGCCAAGCTGCAGATCATCGATAAAGAGGGCAACATTGTAGAAGAGTGGATCAGTACGAAAGAACCGCACGTGGTATATGGACTGCCAGAGGGAACTTATACGCTCCATGAAGAATTGCCGCCTTATGCAGAGGGCTATGTATCTGCGGAAGATATCGAGTTTGAAGTAAAGGAAGATGGCAGTGTGACCAAGGTGGAGATGAAGGATGCCTATTCCAAAGTGGAAATCTCCAAGACGGATATTACCACAGGCAAAGAACTGAAAGGAGCCAAGCTGCAGATCTTAAATAAAGAGGGTGAGATTCTGGAAGAGTGGGTAACGGACGGGAAACCTCATCTGGTAGAGAAACTTCCAGTAGGGGAGGAGCTGACTCTGCGTGAGATCACCGCACCGGAAGGTTATGAGATTGCAGAGGATGTGAAATTTACACTGGAAGATACTATGGAGATTCAGAAAGTGGAGATGAAGGATGCAAGAACACCGGAAACACCGGGTGTACCGCAGACAGGGGATAATCACTGGAAACCAGTCCTGCTGTTTGTTCTTCTGGGAGTATCAGTAGCCGGACTCATGGTAACCATAATTTATAAGAAGAAACATGGAAAAACGGAAAAAGCGAAAAAAGAAGAATAAGCTGTGGATTCTGCAGTCAGTATTGTGTGCTGTCTGTATGTTCAGTGCAGCGCTGCTTTATTATGATTATGTGGCCGTTCCCCGGCAGAACAGGGAACTGGTGGAGGAGTTAAAAACCTGCTTCCCGGAGGATATTCCTCCGGGCGGGGGCTCTCCGGGACAGAAACCAGAACAGGCTGGAAGAGAACCGGAAGTGTCTGCCATTGACCTTCGATCCCTCCAGAGTAAGTATCTGAATGTTCGGGGCTGGCTTACGATCCCGGAGAGTGGCATCGATTATCTGGTACTGCAGAGCAATGTGGAAGATCCAGAGTATTATCTGCGGAGAGATTACCGGGGAAACTACGACATCAATGGAAGTTTGTTCCTCCAGGCAGACTGTATTCTGGGAGAATCTGGGAATCTGACCATCTACGGTCACAACATGAACAGCGGTGCAATGTTCGGGAATCTGGATCAGTACGTCTCCTATGATTACTGGAAAGCACATCCCAAGGTGTTCTTTCAGACGCCGGAAGGCATGGAAGAATACCAGATAGCGGCAGTCTTGAAAGCCGATGTGTCCATGTTTGACTTTCAGCAGGCATCTTTTCACAGTCCACAGGGTGCGGAGGCTTATGTACAGCAGGCAAAAGCGCTGTCGCTGTTTGAAACAGGGGTAGATGGCATAGGTTGTGAGAAAACTCTGACACTGGTGACTTGTTCTTATGAGTGGAAAGAAGCCCGGAACATCCTTGTGGCAGTAAAAGTAGGAACTTAAACGGGGAAAGTGTTCAAAGATAGGTACTTTCTTCTGCTCTCTGGATATATCCTGCGGTGATCTGGGGCAATTTCCTGCGGGAAGTGTTCAAAACCACTCCAAAAGTGCAGAATGTGAGACGGGATGGAAGTCGGAAAGTGATGCTACGGAACAAAAAGTGTTCGAAGTTAAGGAACGTGCAACAAGTTGTGGCGGCTTGTGTAGTCTTGTAGTGTTGGAGGAGTGTTCAAAAGTGGGTGCTTTTCCAGCCCTTTGGTGGCTTTCTGGAACTGAAGTTGCCAGGAAGTGTTTGAAAGCACCCGAAAAGTGCAGAATGTGAGACACGACTGCATGAAAAAGACAGTACCATCATACAAAAAAGGTGTTCGAGGATGTAGGATGTGCAACGAAATGTGGCGTGATGTAGTGTCAGAAAGTGTTCAAAGACTGGGACTTTTGCAGCTATCTGGATGTATCTTCTATCTATCGGAAGAGTGTTTTCAAGAAGTATTTAAAAATAGAAAAACTCTGTTCAACTGCCTGAAAAAGCGTTACAATCATTCCATAAAGACAGGGAGGTGTTCCATGGAGCAGAAAGAACAAACAAAGTGCATGGGTTCGGACGGAATGCAGAAAATGAACGGTGTTATCAATGCCGATCTCATGACTGTGGAAGAGATTCATCAGAAGCTGGACGCAGGATACAAGGATATGGAAAACGGAAGAGTACGGGAGGCATCGGAAGTCTTTGCAGAATTTCGATAGCAGCATGAAACAAAATAAATGTGAAAGGGGGAAGAAGATGCAGGTTGTTATTGAGATACCCAAAGAAGTATTGTACGATACAAAGCAAACGATAGAACAAGCAACAGACTTTGCAAAAAGTGTAACTGCATTAGGATTTTATAAGCAATATGGGGTATCTGTGGAATTGTGTTCCCAGGTTGCTGGCATAACAGAGAAAGAATTTTTATCAGAAGTAAAACGTAGTTTTATAGGATAGCAAAAACCAGATGCGTAGAATGTGAAATACAAGGTCTTTTGTTCTTGACAAGTGTGTCAGAAGCGGTTACACTATGCCTAGTGATCGCACTACAGAAACTTGTGAAGCCTGTAGTCCGGAGAGACTCCTACGGGGGTCTTTTCGTTATTATAGGACAGATAAGAAATGGTTTTGGGTGATGTAAGACTTATTGAAAAGCCTAAAAAGTAGTTGAAGATACACATTGGGTGAATTATAATGAATTTTATCATATATGAGTAGGTGATGCGAATGAATCAGGAAGCACAGGAATATTATAATATTGCCAGTTGGACAAAAGATAAAGTAAATTACAATCGGGTATCAAAATTTAATACGAATAAACATAGACAGGTTTTACATGGGCAAATATGGTTTTGTGATTTGGGATATAACATAGGAACGGAGAAAAATAAAATGCGTCCGGTACTGGTGATGTCCAATAATAAAATCAATAATTCTGAAAAAGTGGTAGTTGTTTGTATTACCGATGCAAAAGGAAAAGTAAACGCAAGATGTTTGCCGATTCAGGATTCATGGTTTTTGTTATATTCTGATACAGAAGATGAAGAAAAGCAAGTGATTCCGGGAAGAACGATACCAGCGTCTATGCATACTTATGAATTTTTGGATAAAGACAGTATGATCCAGTGTGAGGAGATACGTGCAGTTAGTAAGGCAAGGCTGGATGCAAATCGAGGATGTATTGGTACTTTAACACCGGAAGATTTTAATCTTGTAAAAGGAAAATTCAAAAGAGCATACAACCTGTAAAATGTGACTGCTAAAAATTTGTTGACAAAGAGAAGGTAGTTGCATATAATAAAGAAGAACAGAGATACTATGATTAAGTCCCACGCTTGAGCAATCAAGATACAGTGGGTACTTTATAAATGTTTAAACGAAGCCGTAGGACCGTAAGGTATAGCTTCTGGAGGCTCCCCAGTTTATCTGGGGAGTTTTTCTTTGGAAAGATTTATGATAATAAAAAAATGAAAGTAATAAGAAAGCTGGCAGGATATGTTCCCGTAAAAAGGAAGGTATCCTGCCTTTTTTGCATGAAAGAGAGGAAATTCATATGAGAAAATTTTATACAGCAGAAGCAGTAACAGAAGGACATCCGGACAAATTGTGCGACCAGATCGCAGATGCAATCTTGGATGTGTGTCTGAAGAATGATGAAAATTCCAGAGTAGCCTGCGAAGTGCTTGCTACAAAAGGAAATATTATTGTGGCGGGAGAGATTACCAGTGCCTATGAACCGGATGTGTTTGCAGTCGTGCGAAAGGTACTGTCTGATATTGGGTATTCCAGTGAGGGGATTGCAATGGATACCTTTGTCCATCAGCAGAGTCCCGACATCGCAGGGGCAGTCGATACTTCAAAAGAACGAAGGGAAGGAGTGTCAGACAATCAAATGGACTGGTTCCAAGGGGCAGGGGATCAGGGTGTGATGATCGGATATGCCTGTGATGAAACGAAGCAGCTCATGCCCATGCCCGTAGTGTTGGCAAATCGAATTGTCCGAGAATTATCTGCTTGCAGACAAAGCTCTTATATTCAGGGAATTCTGTCCGATGGAAAAGCCCAGGTGACTGTAGAATATGAAAACGGAAAGCCTGTTCGACTGGACAGTGTGGTAGTGTCCTGTCAGCATACGGAGGACAAGAATCTGAAGAAACTGGAAGCAGAGATCCGAAAAAAGGTGCTTCTTCCGGCACTTCGTCTCCTTCCGCCAGATGAAGATACAAAAATTTTTATCAATCCATCAGGTCGTTTTGTCTGCGGAGGCATGGATGCAGATACGGGACTGACCGGAAGGAAGTTGATGGTAGACAGCTATGGCAGCATGGTTCCCCATGGCGGCGGAGCATTTTCTGGGAAAGACTGTTCAAAAGTAGACCGTTCGGCAGCGTATATGGCCAGATACATTGCCAAGAACATTGTCGCTGCGAGACTTGCCAGCAGATGTCAGGTGTCTTTGGCCTATGCCATTGGGGTTGCCCAGCCGGTGATGGTGCAGGTGGATACGTTTGGTACGGGGAAGGTGTGTGCCGATGACTGTCTGGAGCTGGCAATCCCGCTGGTGTTTGGGCTGACTCCGAAGCAGATTGTGGATAGCCTGTGCCTTACCCGTCCGATTTTCCGACAGACAGCAGCTTTCGGGCATTTCGGAAGAAAAGAGTTTCCGTGGGAGCGCACCGATAAGGTCGAGGCTCTTCGCAATGCGGTGATCTGATGGCCTGGATTACTGAAGAAGAGTATCAGGCAGCCAAGCAGGTGAGAGCCTATGAGTATCTGCAGACATACCAACCGGGGAGATTGAAGAAAACAAGGACAAGAAATGAATGGCAGCTTCAGGACCATGACAGTTTTAAGATTAATGAGATCACCAGTAAATGGCATTGGAAATCCAGGAATATCGGTGGAATGTCTGCCCTTCGGTTTTTGATGCAGGTAGATGGCATGGGATATACGGAAGCCGTAAAAATCCTGTGTGAGCAGACTCCTGTGTATGTTCCCAGAGCAGAACCAGCGCCCAGGAAGAAGCCCTTTTCCCTGCCCCTGCCCAATGACAGCTTTTACCGGGTGCGGAGATATTTGAACCAAAGGGGAATCCGGGATGAGGTATTGGATTACTGTGTGCAGCTTGGAATCTTGTATGAGAGCGTTCCATACCATAACGCTGTTTTTGTTGGATTGGATGAGCAGGAGCAAGCAAAGTATGCGTTTCTGCGTGGGATTTATGACACCCGGGGAAAGAGTTTTAAAATGGAACAGGAAGGAAGCAACAAACAGTATAGCTTTTGTGTTCCGCCTTTGGGGAAAAGTCATCGGGTAGCGGTGTATGAAGCCTGCATTGACGCCCTTGCCCATATGACACTGGAAGATGGAAGGACCAATAAGTACCGCCTGTCTCTGGGTGGGATAGCAGCACCAAAAGAAGGGATGGAACAATCACCGAAGAAGATGAAACGCCCGGATGCATTGGAGCATTTCCTAAAGAAGCATCCAGAGGTGACAGAGATTGAAATCTGCACCGATAATGATTTTGCAGGACGGTGGGCATGTGAACAGTTAAAAGAGCATTATGAAAAAGAATATGCTGTTTTCTGTAATCTGCCCCCAATAGAGGGAGCTGATTATGGAGACCTGGCAAAACAGGCATGGGAAAAACAGCAGAAACAGCGAAGGGAACGTGGGAGGTGAAGCGAATGGAAGATACGATCAAAATAGAATTGTTGACACCACTGACAGGAACATTTCTTCCAAATGAGATGGAACAAGATTGGGAAGGAGAGGAATATCATGAATTAGAAGAAGAACAGGTACTCTTTGATGGAGCAGATTTGATACCGTATGTTTCTGAAATTCAAGAGAAGATTGCGGAATACAGCCGTGTCGGACATGAGGATGATAAGACAGATAATCTGATGGATTACTTTGATGGAAGTGCTGCAATCAAAGAAAAAGTATTATCCGCAGTTCCATCCGTGAAAGAAGCCGATGGAGTGCTATATGGCTGTACAATCTTAGAACTAAAGGAATATCTGGAAACGGAAGAATTATCGGAACTGTGTGAATATCTTACCGGACAATATAGTGATGGATGGCTTACTATGACGGTAGGAGGTATCCCGGTGCTTGCAGCCGGAGATCCCCTGTCAGTCATCAATAACCTGTCCACCTTTATCTTCTCCCTGATCCGGGCCATCGGCTTGATCTTATTGGGATTTGGTGTGGTGCAGGTGGGTTTGAGCTTAAAGAGCCATGATCCCAGCCAGAGAGCCAACGGGTTTCTGACGCTGGCAGGCGGTGTCATCATCACCTTTGCAAAAGAGATCCTGGACTTGATCGTTGGGTAGCAGGAAGAGACAGAAGCGGGCAGGGAGGACATCTTCCTGCCCCCGGTAAAGGAGGTGAGACTGTTTGAGTGATAACTGGATCGTGCAGAACCTAAACTCCGCATTATCAACATGGAATGAGAAACTGGCAGAAATCTGGACGCTCCTTACCCAAAGCCCGGAATCCTTTAAGGGCGGGACGATCTGGAGTGTCATCACCGGGATCAACGGGGCTCTGACTGCCATTGGGTATGGACTTTTGGTACTGTTTTTTTCAGCCGGGATCGTAAAGACCTGTGGCAGCTTTACAGACATGAAAAAGCCGGAACATGCCCTCAAAGCCTTTATCCGGTTTGCACTGGCACAAGGCGCCATCATGTATGGCATGGAATTGATGACAGCCCTGTTTTCCATTGTACAGGGGATCGTGTCTACTATCATGGCACAGTCGGGGATGACAAACGGGGGTGTGACAGAGCTTCCGGCAGAGATCGTGGAAAAGATCGAATCAGTAGGGATGCTGGAATCCATTCCCTTGTGGATCGTGACACTGCTTGGAAGCCTTCTGATCACAGTGCTGTCTTTTATCATGATCCTTACAGTATATGGAAGGATGTTCAAGCTGTATATGTATACCGCCATTGCACCCATCCCCATTTCCACCTTTGCGGGAGAGCCTTCCCAGTCGGTGGGAAAGAACTTTATCAAGTCCTATGCAGGGTGTGTCTGGAAGGGGCGATCATTGCACTGGCCTGCATCATTTTTTTCGTCTATTCTGCCAGTCCGCCGGCCATTGGGGATACGTTCTTAAGTGCAGTGACCATTGTGTGGAACTATGTAGGGGAATTGGTGTTCAATCTGCTGGTGCTGGTGGGTGCGGTGAAAGCATCTGACCGGATCGTAAAAGAAATGATGGGATTATAGGAGGAAAGAACCATGCGTAAAGAAATATATGAGAAAAATGGAAATCAGGAAAGCAGTGATACACTGCCTTTTCATTGGGAATTTGGCAAGGAAGAGATCACCTTGAAAGTGTCCAGCTATGCCTATGGAAACGGGCTTGCGGTTTTGATGTACAGCCAAAGTGAAGGGGAGTTGGAACTATTTGGTGATTTGACGGTGAATCTCCCAGGCGGGTATGGGCTGGAACCCCAAGAAGCATTTGTAAGCGGTGATTTTACGAAGGACAAGCTGGCATTCATCAAAAAGAACAGGCTGGGAAAGGTGCTGCCGGGACAAGCCCGTTCAGGATTTGCCA
>ENA-OQCW01000942-OQCW01000942.1-human-gut-metagenome-genome-assembly--contig:-NODE-942-length-13503-cov-2.177183_pt1 | contig 13503 bp, 21 predicted proteins | sample MGYA00242767_ERZ504593 | MGnify/ENA primary metagenome ERZ504593 (study PRJEB26092, sample SAMD00036307) | human gut metagenome | host: Homo sapiens | study: EMG produced TPA metagenomics assembly of... | reverse complement strand
TTTTTTTTGCAGTTTCTACGCCATTAAGAGTTTTCATTTCTATATCCAAGAAAATAATGTCAAATTGAAATTTTTCATCGGAATATTTTCGGACTAGAGATTCGCCAGAATCTGTCTGATAAATGTCAACATCTAAAGCATTAAGCTCTAAATGTTGTTGTATTATAGATTTCAACTTTTCTGTTTCACTCGCATCATCATCACATATCATTATTTTTAGCAATATTTATCCTCCAATATTATAGCCTTAAACGAGTATACGATTTTGAAAGTTTATATATAAAATAAACCATACTATATTTTAAGTGATAATTGTATATGTGTCAATCCCACAAGTATTGCTTATACCAAACTTCACAAAATTTGCACCATATATTACATAGATAGGACTGATAAACAAGGTAATCAAAGTGTTAAAATATCTTTATGAAGGAGGTACACATGAATATTGAAATTATAAGTCAGTATTTTGTTGACTATGGAGCTTTGGCAATTTTTGTGATTGTATTGCTAGAATATTTAAATTTGCCTGGATTCCCGGCAGGAATTATCATGCCGCTTGCAGGAGTTTGGGCCTCTAAGGGAGAAATTTCGTTTTTTATGACGATGTTGATTACAACATTCGCTGGCCTATTAGGAAGCTGGATATTATATTGGGGTGGTTTAACTGGGGGTCAAGTACTATTGGATAAATTTCTTATGAAAAATCCTAAGTATAGGGAAAAAATAGATAAAAGTGTAATATTTATTGAGGAGAAAGGCGCATTTGGTATATTTATATGTAAATTACTGCCTATGATTAGAACCATTATCTCCGTTCCGGCGGGAATGCTTAATATGAACTTTTACAGATATACATTGGGTTCCTTAGTAGGCGTTTTTGTATGGAATTTTATATTTGTTGGAGTTGGATTTGCTTTTGGTGATAGGATATTCGAAATTTTGGGAAGTATAGCGTGAAAAACAGCCATGAAAGAAATATGATAAATCATTTGATGAGTTTCCTGCTCTAGGAAAAAAGGTACACTTGTGTATCGATAACGAAACTGGAGTAAATCTAATGTGAAATGGAGAATTTTATGAAGATAGCAATGCTAACTAATAATTATAAACCCTTTATAGGGGGTGTACCAATATCAATTGAACGTTTGGCTAATGGGCTTGAAATGTTAGGTCATGAAGTATATATATTTGCACCAACTTATGAAGGGCAGGAAGCAGAAGTAAATGTAATCAGATACAAATCATTCTCTCAAAAAACTTGCCGGGTTTATTGTAGTGCCAAATTGTTTCGATAAAATTGTAGAAAAAAAGATTAGAGAACTTGATGTAGATATCATCCATACTCATCATCCGATGATAATCGGAAATACTGCTATACGGTTGGGCAAAAAATTAGGAATACCGGTGGTATTTACTTATCATACAAAATATGAGGAATATTTACATTATCTTGTTAACAGTAACGTAATTCATATTTCTAACTCTAAAATTTTAGAAGTTTGTGAAAAGTATATTCGCTGTAAAATGTTGCCGAAATATATACGATCATATGGAAATCGTTGTGATTTACTAATAGCACCTAGTAGTGAAATTAAAAAAAATTTTGATTGAAAAAGGAATCAAAACGCCTATAGAAATTCTTCCTACAGGCGTACCAGATATTCTTTTTAATACTGATTATCAAAGTGCTCAAAAAATTTAGGCAGCATTATCTTAACCAAAAAAAAGTTTTTATTCTGTACATGTTTCTCGGTTAGCTAAAGAGAAAAATATTGATTTTATAATAAAAGGGCTTAATCTACTGAAAAATGATTTAGGAGATATATTTAATTTCATTATTATTGGTGACGGGCCAGAGAAAAAATTAGACTTGAGTTGTTATGTGGAAGTTTAAATTTGGAGGATAATGTATTCTTTGTTGGGGAAAAACCTAATGAAATAATTAAGGAATATCAAGCAGCTTGTGATTTGTTTTTATTTGCATCGACTTCCGAAACACAAGGTATTGTGTTGATTGAGGCGATGGCGGCAGGATTGAGTGTTATAGCGGTAAAATCTACCGGGGTAAATGATGTAGTAATAGATGGTATTAATGGGATATGTACTGAAGGATACATTGATAAATGGGTGAATGGAATAAAAAAGGTCATCTGTAATAAAAACTTAAAAGATAATTTATGTAAAGGAGCCCATGAAACAGCAATAAGTTATTCAAGTTCTAATATCGCTTTGATAGCTGAAAGTTATACGGCAAAATTTTAAATAAAAAAAATAGGCAGAAGAATATGAAAAGGAAACAGATTCTTATAAAGCGAATAAGAGGTATTACAAGTTTTATAATCATCAAATATTTAAAAAGGGTTGAGAAATTTGCTGATATAATTATAGAAAACGGCGAGATGTTATCTAATAATTCAATTGCGGTATTTTGGCATAGAGATAGTTGTACAATGAATTTGGTTTTAAGCTATTTAAAAAAAAGAATTTTAAACCGATTGTTGTCGTAATTACTGCTGATCCCAGAGGCGATTATATAGAGGCAGCGATAAAAAAAATTTGGTGCAGAATCCATAAGGATTGACTTTAATGCATTCGATGTAAAAGAGTATAAAAATTTAAAAGAATTAGCAAATAAAGATAATATTATTGCAATTGCAATGGACGGACCACTAGGTCCATTTAAAGAACCTAAAAGACTGCCATTTTATCTTGGTAGCTGTTCCAAAAAAAAAGATAGTTGGCATAAGTGTTGAATATGAGAAAGTAATCCGAATAGCACATAGATGGGATAAATATGTAATTCCATTGCCATGCTCTCATATAAGGATCAATTTTATTGACTTTGAAAGGGTCAATTCTAAGACGGAATATCTGCTGATAAAAAGTGCAATAAAATTAAAGATGAAGTAAGAATGGAGGTTGCAGTCATTGTATCGAGTATATTTGAATAATGTTTGTAAAATATATGGCAAAGGAAATAATCAGGTAAAAGCGTTGGATAATGTGTCTGTAAGAATTGAGGATAATAAGTTTACAGCTATTATAGGAAAAAAGCGGTAGTGGAAAATCGACATTGATAAATATGATTAGTGGTCTTGATTATCCTGATAAAGGGACAGTTACAGTAGGAGATATTGAAATTTCGTCTTTGTCAGAAAATGAAAAAATTATATTTAGAAGAAAAAACATAGGAGTCATTTTTTCAAAATTACAATTTGTTACCTGAACTAAATGTCTATGAGAATATTATACTCCCAATTGCTTTAGACAAAAAAAAGATTGATGAGTATTTTTTGAGCAAGGTTCTGCTTCAATTAGATATAAATGAAAAAATTTATGAATATCCGAATAATTTATCTGGAGGAGAACAGCAGCGTATAGCAATTGCCAGAGCACTACTGTCAAAACCACAAATAATTATTGCAGACGAGCCGACAGGCAATTTAGATGGTGATAATAGTGCAAATGTTATACACTTATTGAAAACTATATGTAAAGAGTTTAAGCAGACTGTAATTATAGTTACACATGACTTAGAAATAGCCTATGGAGCAGACGCTGTTATTAAACTTAAGGACGGAAAGATTGTAGATAATATAAGGAGTAATGGCAATGAAAATTAGTCTTACCGAAAATGATATTTTACGTCACTTATCATTTCGCAAATTAAAGCTAAATCCTTTAAAAAATATAATTCTTGTTATTTCTAATTTTTTTAACAACAGTACTATTTACATCTGTTTTTACAATAGCATTGAGTTTAAATAAAAGTATAGAAATATCTGCATTACGACAGGTTGGCGGGGAAGCAGATATTAGTTTTAAATATTTGACTTATGAGGCGGAAAAAAAGATAGCTTCAAATGATAATAAAAATATTAAAAAAGTTGGCAAAAGCATAATACTAGGAATGGCAAATAATTCAAGCCTTATTGAACGACAATGTGAAATGCGATATGCGGATGATGAATATGCGAAAATGAGTTTTGATTATCCGACAAAAGGTCAAATGCCTAAAGAAAAAAGGGAAATTGCAACAGATACTTTAGTGCTTGATATGCTCGGTATTCCCCATAAGCTGGGGGAAAAAGTGGAATTGGAATTTGTAGATATAAACGGGAATCCCCATGAAGATAAGTTTGTTTTATGTGGCTTTTGGGAGGCAGATAAAATTGCGCCTGCTAGTCAAATCTGGATGTCAAAAGAATATCTAAAGGGGTATTGGTCATCTGATAATAAAGAATTGAATGGGCTAAGAATGCTGTCAATTAAAACGGATAATAAATATGATTCAAAAAAGATTGCAAAGGAAATCCTGGAAGAAGAAAGATTGCAAAATATTGATTTTAACACTAGCGGAGCGTATTCAGAAATAAGTTCGACTGAGAAAATAAATATTATGTTAGCTTTAGGAGGAATGTTTTTCTTTATTATTCTAAGTGGTTATCTTATTATAAGCAATATATACCAAATATCCATTGTCAAGGAAATAAACTTCTATGGATCACTTAAGCTTATAGGCGCAACCAGCAGACAGATTAAAAAGTTGTTATATGTACAAACAGTACCGGTTGCAATTGTAGGAGTTTCATTAGGACTAATCATGGGCTATTTGATAGGCTATTTATTATTACCTCCCATATTAGATAGCAGTCTTGGGAGAGAATCATTTAAAACATGTCGATGAGTCCGAATAATTCTTTATTGGAAGTATTTTGTGCACAATATTTACTGTTTGGATATCAAGTAGAAAAGCGTTAAAGGTTGCTTCTAAAGTTTCGCCTATAAATGCAAGTAAATATTTTGATAGTAATTTTGTGAAGCATAAAAATAGAAAATATATCAATATACCTAGATTGTCATGGATTAATTTATTTAGGCATAAGAAACGTGTGATAATGGTTATTTGTTCTTTAGTAATGAGTACTGTACTTTTTGAAAGTACATATTTAATTGGAAACAGCTTTGATCTGGATAAGTATATTGAAACGAAAATGGTGAGTGATTATAGTCTATCTGATTATTGTGTTTCAAGTTATACAAGAAAGTATGAACCAAATAATACTGTGACATTGGATATGCTTTCACAAATAAAAGCAATCAACAGTAACGCACAAATAAGCAACATGTACTTTGATATTGATACAGTATCTTTTGATGACCAGGATGTCTATGATAAGGTAATTAGGAAACATAAAAATAGTAATAAAGAATATGAAGAGGAAGTAGAAAAATTAATAAGTAAAAAGATAATGCAAGCCAAAGTATATGGTATTGATGCAGATATAATAAATAAGTGTGCAATATTTTCAGGAGAGTTTTCGCCAAAGGAATTTGAACATGAGAATTATGTATTAGCCATAGGGTATGATGATGATAGTGATTATGAAGTAATATATGAAATTGGAGATAAAGTCAAAATTAAAAATTCGATTTATACGGTGATGGGATATGTAGATATTCCCGATACAGTATTAGGAAGTATACCAGAAGAATCAGCGCCTTTAACACAAGGTTTCGTGATGTCCACCAATTCTTTTATGAAGTTGCATGGTGAACCTAGTATATACCAAAGCTTTATAAATGTCAGTGATAATAAGAATCGTAAAATACAGAAGCTTTTAAATGAGTTCCAGAAAGATAATGCGAACCTAGACGTTAAATCCAAGCAGACTTATGCGAAAGAATTTCAGATGCAAATATTTTCACAAACCGCGTTAGGGTATATGATGAGTATTATCGTCGGACTTATTGGGATAATGAATTATATAAATACTGCTGCAAGTTCAATCATTTCCCGCAGACATGAATTTGTTATTTTGCATAGTATCGGTATGACAAAACGACAATTAAAAAATATGCTGTTGTTGGAAAACATTTATATAGTTTCTCTCGTAAGTATATTTTCAATAATGTTATCTTCGGTGTTAGGTCGAACGTTTGTAAAAAGTATTATAGAAACAAGTTGGTGCTCATCATATAGATTTGCTGTTTGGCCACTATTTGCAGTTTTACTATTATATTTTGGAATCTCAATCATCATGCCATTATTGTTAATAAAGAATCAAGAAGGAGAGAGTATTGTGTTTAGAATGAAGCAATTGACAGACTCTTATTAGCTACTTTGAAATAAATAACAGTAGAAAGGAGAAACTATAGAAAATGGAAAAAACGAACGATTTTGAAGAAGAAGTAGATACTATTGATGGATATAGCACGTGTAGCACAACAAAACAACAGTGCTTAACCGATTGTGTTCCACCATTTGAGGCACCAGTATTATCTGATGTAAATTAGGAGAGATAATCATGAATGATGAAAATGTAAAAGAAAACGAGCAGATAGAAATAGAAGTTGAACTATATGAATATTGTGCTTCCACGAAGAAAAGATGCTTGAACGATTGTATTGAACCTTGGCGCGGAACACCGGTATTATCTGATGTAAATTAACAAGGAATCCGGTCTATGTTCTAAATGTACATAGACCGGAAAACAAAGAAAGGTATTATGAAATGCATTGTTTAAAAGTGTTTTGGAGCAATCTATTAGAAGCTTTTAAATTTGAAATACTTTTTAAGATAATTTGTTTAATAATTATCCTGCCAATAATAAAATTTATTATTGATAAATATCTGTGGATAAACGGATATAATATTTCTTTTAATAGTGATATTATAAGTCGGTTTTTTACATGGCCAGGTTTAATCATCTTAGTGATTATTATAATGGTATTTACTATCTGTATTTTCTTTGAAATATCGGTAAACATCATTATTGGAATAGCAACATACAATAATAATAGAATAAAAGTATTTACTGTTGTATGCATCGCAGTTGATATTACCAAAAAAATAATACGAAAAAATATTATAGGTATTGCTGTTTTTTATGTTGGAGTGTTACCATTTCTACATTTTGTTTATATTAATTCGCTAGTACCACAATTGGCAATTCCCAATTTTGTAATTGGAGAAATAGACCGAATGTCTTTGGGAATTGTACTTAAATGCTTACTAATTATATCCAAGGTTATAATATTTGCAAGTACAGCTTTTATTCCAATTTTAATGGTAGTAAACGATATTGGATTTTATAATGCATGTAAAAAATCCTTTGTTATAGCTAAAAGTATTTTTGCTAAAAAGAGATTACAATTCCTTGGAGTTATATCAGTGGTTTTTATTGGTTCAATATACTAAGTTTGGAAACTTGAAATTGAAAAGTTCTGACTTCAGTATTTATACCGTAAAGTGGATTATAAAAAACACTTCGTTCAGAAATGCTGTTTTGAAGATATAATTTTAAATGCTATATTAATTGTTTTTAATATGGTCCTGCTTTTAGTTTTTTTATAAAAATAAGCAATGGATTAATAGATTTACCTTCTGATTACAAAGCATCATATAAAGGCATAGATTTAACGTTTGGGGCAAAAAAGTCTGAAGCTTTTTTGGGGGCATGGGAAAAAAATTATATAACAATAGTTTTATTTTAAAATACAGAATGCAAATTAAATTGGGCATAATTGGAATTCTTTTTGTGATTCTTTTTGTATATCTTCAAAGTCCACCACAAGTGCATGAGCCTTGGGTGATAGGACATAGAGGTTGCAAATATGAAATAGAAAATACAGTTAATGCAGTTTTGGCAGCGGACAAATTTAAAGCGGACTATGCTGAAATTGATATTCAATTGACAAAGGATAAAGTTCCTATTGTAATTCACGATTCTAATTTGCTCAGGTTATGTGACAAATTTTCAAATGTTGAGAATCTAACTTTAAATCAAATAAAACAATTAAATCTTTCTTCTAATAATAAAGTTGATAAAATTCCTACCTTAGAAGAAGTTATTAAGGCAGCAAAGAGTTCTGTGAATAAAATTGGTCTATTGATAGAACTGAAGGGAGAATCTCATGAACTTGTGGAAAAAGTTGTTGATATAGTTGAAAAGAATTCTTTTGGTCATAAATGTATTTTTATGTCATTAAATTATAAATTCGTAATAGAGTTACAAAAATTGAAACCTGAATGGTGGATCGGTTATTGTGTATTTGGAAGTGTCGGGGAGTTAAATCAGTCAATATTGGAGCTAAATATAGACTTTCTAGCAATAGAAGAAGGACAGGCAAATTACAATTTCATTTCTAAAGCCAGAGATTATTGGCTGCCAGTATATATATGGACAGCAAATAATAAAAAAGATATTAAGGAGTATTTAGAAATGGGAGCAAGTGGCATTATTACGGATCAGCCAGACAAAATAAGAGGGGAAGTAGACCGATTCATTGATAATTATAAAGGTAGCTATCAATTTTTTAATAGTTATCCGGATTTGTCAAATGGCGGAATGGAGAATATGTATGATTACTATACAGAACCTGAAAGAGCAAATGAAGGGATATACATTGGAAATTACTGATTTGAATATACTTACAGGTGATATATTTGGAATATATATTGATGATTTAGAGTGTAAAGAAAGATTAATAAATCTCATTAGTCTGTTAGAAATACCAAGTAAGGGAAATATTAAAATTGGTGGAATAGATACCAATGATAAACGGTATCAGACATATTTGAGAAGAAAAATAGGAGTAATTACAAAAAATTTATTGTTAATTGATAATTATAATGTGGAATTAAATATAGTTTTGCCGATAGATTTAAGTGCGCAAACTAAAAATAATGAGAGATTGATTGCAATTGCAAAAGATTTTAATTTAGAAAATAGCCTTAAAGCTTATCCAAAAGAATTGGATTGGGTGAAACAGGTATCAGTTTTATTTGCAAGATGTATATATAACATGTATGAATTAATAATTGCCGATATAGATATGCTTAATGAAGAACAATTACTTACATTGCTAAATTTATGTAAAACACACAAATATACATTGATCTTTTTTACAATGCATGTAGAATTTTTACAACTTTCTTACGCCTATATAGAATTAAATAGAGGAAAAATTAAGTAATAAGAAGAATTTTTTATAAATGAAAGGACTGATTCCACAGCTATGTTGGAAAATAGAATAAGCAGAGGCAAAATATATGTTAGTATGCCGTCAAAATGTACGTCAAGTTTCATGAGAGCTAAAGGGGGAAAAGCACTTTAAGGACATATGACAGGCTTGCCTGTAATAATGCTTGTGCCTTAAGGCATACATGCAAGCTAGCCCCTTCTGAGGGCAAGATCAGGCCACTGCCTGAAGTAATGGCTTCAGGCTTAACGATAAAATACTAAAATCTATGCTGGAAACATTCTGAATGATTAGATGGTTATACAAATGGTTACACTTATGGTTATATAACTTGGTATCTTAAACGGTTATAATAAACCAAAAAAATCAGAGGTGCAATCATATGTTTAAGGTTAATAAGAATTTAGCAAAGTGTAATGTTGCCAGAACTATTCGTTTTACTGAAAATATCTATGGGGATTTGTTGAGAATATCTGAGAGTGAACAGGTATCATTTAATCAGTTGGTATTACAGTGTTGCCAATATGCAATAGATGAATATGCGGATAAAGGTGATAAGAATGATTGATTTAGTATCAACCTTTGTCGGAACATTCTTCGATATTTGTCTACTAATTTACTATATTAAAGATAGAGCAGTTAAAGTAAATAAAATGGTATTTTTTGTATGTTTTATAAGCTGCACATTTATAAATGTTTTGATAAATATTCTTCCTTTTTCTTTTCTTATAAAATTGATCTTAAAAAATAGTTATTCTAATCTTTTGGATATACATCGTATACGAAGATATATACATTTTAGATTCTTTAAGAATAACAGTTATTTTTTTAATGTTGTTAGGCGCTTCGGAAATTTTGATTTTGCCGATTGTGATGCTTTGCACAGGTATATATGATATTGATTTATTTTATGATAATAAGTTTATATGGTTTTATTCTTATATATCATCAAAGCTATTGTCTATGATTTTGATATCATTGTCAATGAAGGTAATGAAAAAAGCATGAAATAAAAATTGAGTAAAAGTGAGCTGTTTATTACATACACACCATTATTGAATACTTTTCTGATATTTATTTTCTTTGCTAACTTTTGGTGGATATAGAAAATGTAAGATACCATGATATAATGGCTGCTTTTATTCTGATATCAATTGTGCTATGTGTATTCACATACACGCATATAAATGTTTTTCAGCACTATATGGAGATAAAGAAAAGAGAGTATGATAATGAAGTTATTGTACAAAAGGCAAAACATGAATACGAGCTTTATAAAAGTAAATTGGAAAAACTGAAGGAACTGCAAATTATACAACATGATCTTAAAAACCATATATTAGTGGCACAAGGAGAAAAGGAGAGTTTATACTATGATGAGTTGCTAACACGTATTGGAAAAAAATAATAATATTGATTCTGGAAACGAAATAATAGACATGTTATTAGAAGAAAAATCCAAGATTGCTATGTCTAAAAATATTAAGATAGATATTCAAATAGAGAAGGGAATACTTAAGTTTATCAATGATATTGATGGATGCTCATTGTTCGGGAATTTAATGGATAATTCTATTGAGGCTTGTGAAAAAGTTAGTACTCAAAAAACAGAAATTTTGATTAAAGTTAAAAGACTAAATAAATTTTTGCTTATATACGTGGAAAATGATATGGAAGAAAAGTTGATTAAAAGAAAACATAATGTTTTGTTAACAACAAAGGTTTCTGTTAAAGAACACGGCATAGGAACAAAGAGTATAAAAATGATTGTTAATAAGTATGATGGCGAATACAAATATGAAATAAATAATGGAAAGTTTATAACGAGAATTTTGATGCCCATGAATAATTTTAAATTTGATGGAGTTGATTAAGTAATGATAAAAAGAATATCCATGCTTTTAGCTCAAAAAATTGTCCTTGAAAATAATGAAAAGGATAATGAAGATATATATGCTTATGGATTAGAAATCATAATAAATTCTCTGATAAGTATAATTTCCGTATTGGCAATTGGAATTTTACAACATAATTTTTGGTACACAGTTATTTATTTGACTACATACTGCAGTATTCGTCTTTATGCTGGCGGATATCATGCCAAAAATAATTTCTATTGTATTTTAATATTCGTTTTAGCTTATATGTGCTCGCCTATTTGGAACGTTTTGTATTGTAAATTTGTAACTGCGTTGATTACTTTATGCATAATCAATTTAGTAGTAATTTCATGGGCCCCGGTAGATAGCCTACAAAATCCTATTTTAGATTCTGAAAGGTTATTGCTAAAGAAAAAAGCTATTGGTTTGACTGTTATTGTCAGTGTTCTGATATTATGTAATGTTATTTTGAGATTTTCATCACATATATCAGGAGCTTCCGCTGCATTAACATATATAGGTATTGTTGTAGCTGTAGGAAAACTTAAAGATTAGGAGGAAGAAATGAAAAATTGGAAAAAATCTCTTTTTAAAATGATGGGAAAGATGTCTATGTTTGTTGCAGTTTATACGGTTGCTTTAGGATACCCGCACTGTTTAATAATTTTGCATCAGCCCCAGGTTCCTGAAAAACTCAAAAAAATGAGAGAAGGGTAACTTTAGATTTTAGTATACGTTTGTTTTATACAAAGGAGTGATTTGATGAAGATTGCTATTTGCGATGATGAAAAGCCATTTCTTGATAAACTTTATCAAATACTTCAAGAAATTCGTATGGAATTAAACATTCCTATTTCAATAATAAAATTTATTGATGGCAAGGAATTGTTGAACTATTTTGAAGTACATAAGGATATTGATGTATTTATACTTGATATTTTAATGAATCCGATCAACGGTTATGATGTCGCTAGAAAGATTAGAAAAATGGATAACAAAGTTAAACTAGTTTTTCTGACATCAATCAAAAATTATGCCATTGCTGGATATAATATACGTTTGGAAAAGTATATTTTAAAACCAGTATCGAAAAAGGTAATGAGTAAAGTGATATTAGAAATATATAACCAACTCTACAGAAATGGAAAATTTTTAATAGTAAAAAATGTTGAAGGATTATTTAAATTATATTTTGAAGATATTTATTTTATTGAAACAGAGGATAAGCATGTATTAATACATACAAAAGATAGTAGTGTTAAATGTTACCATTGTTTAAAACTGTTAGAAGATAAGTTGGACACTAATTTTTATAGGTGCCATGCAAGTTTCATTGTTAACCTTTTGCACATAGATACGTATGAGAGATTGGAAATCAAGTTGGAGAATAATTTTCATATACCAGTTAGCAAACATAGGAAAAGTGGTTTTACCGAAAAATTACTAGATTTTTATGCTGGCTATATGGAATGAAGACCAGTTATCCATTTTAATTGCCCAATTATCTAATTGTGTTTATTTTGTTTTGAAATTTTAGTATAAAAAAATGAGTGCTATATCATTGGATTATTCTTTGGGAATGATCGCATTGATATAGCACTCTTTTGTGGTTGGACAAAATATAATAATAGTAAATACTTGAAATTAGCACCTGTAGATAAAGACAAAGAAGGAAAAGCAATGGAGGATCAGTAATATGCAAAAAGTAAAGAATAGTATAGGAGAATCAATAAGAAAACTAAGAAAGTCACAGGAAATATCAAAGTCAGAATTAGCAGAAAATTACAGGTATTAGTAGTTCTCATATGAATAAAATTGAGTTGGGTATAAGAAATCCGAGTGTTGTTACATGTCAAAAAAATGCTCATTGCGTTAAATGCTAGTATTATTATAAAAAAAGAAAATATTACAATTAAAGAAAAATGCATAGAACAGATCTATAATATAATTGAAAAATGTACAGATGAACAGGCTCTTTTCTTTATGAACATATTAGACTGTATATATGAAAATATGTAAGGTAATACTTTATTTTTGATTAATATATAAACAATTTTGGTGCTATTTTATAAATGAATTGTAGTTACATAAAATCGTTGCGCGATAACCTTGTTGAGTTATAGTGCAGCGATTTTATTTTGAATATTATTTGTGAAAGTGTTCTATTATTGCTTGTAATCGGCAATTGTCTCTCTACTAAACTTTTTATATTCGATGGAAGTCACCATATATGATGAATTAAATCCAATGTACTTTTTGACTACTATAGTGAGCCGCATGTCAGTTTTTCTGTGCAGGTAGTTCACTGTAGTCATAATGTGCATTTGATAATAAAAATTTGCAGATTCAAAGTCACAGAGCACTCAATTATTATATATATATCCTGAAAAATTATCGACAATGTTTTGGGGAATATTGTAAAAAATTGGTGAACATTAGCGAAGAGTGCAACAGAAAAAAAGAAAAATTGTTGGAGAATAATGTGTAATATTCTGAAAAGGAAAAAACCATAGAAAAATGGCACAATGAGTCACTATTCAGATATTTTTGACACAATTATAATAGAGCAAGATTTGTAGGAGTGATAAGTCTTAACTTAAAGTTTGGAATAGGGGAAAGATTTACAGTTAAAATT
>ENA-OQCW01000940-OQCW01000940.1-human-gut-metagenome-genome-assembly--contig:-NODE-940-length-13528-cov-2.867473_pt1 | contig 13528 bp, 17 predicted proteins | sample MGYA00242767_ERZ504593 | MGnify/ENA primary metagenome ERZ504593 (study PRJEB26092, sample SAMD00036307) | human gut metagenome | host: Homo sapiens | study: EMG produced TPA metagenomics assembly of... | reverse complement strand
AAACTATTTCATGAAGCCGTATTCCAGATTGGCAACAAGGATGATATGAATGTCAGGGGTGAATATGGAGAACTTGCAAAACAGATTTTAGATGAATTTATGCAGGATTTTCAAAAAATGGAATCCTAAGTCTATATGTGTTCTCGGCGCACCTACATATGGATGAAGAAACGCCCCATTTACATATCGACTTTGTACCTTATATGACTGGAAGCAACAGGGGATTAGATACCAGAATTTCATTGAAACAGGCGTTAAAGGCACAAGGCTTTGAGGGAAGTAATCGGCAGGAAACAGAGTGGAGGCTATGGATTGATTCAGAGAAGCAACAGTTATCTTCTGTCATGGAGCGTCATGGAATCCAATGGGTGAAGTTGGGGACACACCGGAAGCATTTGAGCGTATTGGATTTTGAGAAGCAAGAGCGGGAAAAGGAAGTCCAGAATTTAGAGAAGCAGATAGAGGAATCGGTTAAAAAAGTCCGTACTACAGAAAAACAGGCTAAGACGAAACAGGCACAAATAATACAGGCTGAAAAAGAGTTGAGCCAGATTGTTTCCAGCCGGTCGAAAGTAAACAAAAATATTCAGGCAATACAAACCGGAACCGAATGGCAGTTGCCGGAGCCAACCGCATTCACGAGTATCAAAGCTTATAAAGAAAAGAAAGCGGAGCCGCTTGTTGCCCGACTAAAGGAAATTGTACAAACCATAATGATTCAGAATCTTGATTTGAGCCGCAAATTGGAAGCCGCCGGAAACCGCCTGGAACAAGTCCGTCAACAGGTAAAAAGATTGGAGTACCACTTGGATCATGTGGTGCATGAAAATGAAGATTTAAAGGAGCAGAACGGCGATTTAAAACGGCTAAAAACAGCTTTAGGTGAGGATAAGGTTATTTCTATCATTGAGCGTCAAAAGGCGGCAGAAATCTACGACAGCAACCATAAGAGCAGGAAAGGAATGGAAAGGTAGGTGTGTATTTTATGACGGAAATGGAAAAGAAAATCATGGTTCGTCTTTGTGCAAAGATTTTGCAATATGTTAATCTGACAGAGGATCAGGAAGCGGAAAACCTGATACAGTGGGTTATCATGAACAACAACCTGAAGAAAACATAATGAAATCCGTAAGGTAACTGCTGATTATAAAAAGGTACAGCCGGAAGTGTACAGCGGAATCCGAGAAGCATTAAAAGCAAATCAGGAGATATGTAAAAAGCGGAATGAATTATACGAGAAACAGCAGGATTTAAAAGGGAAGATATTCAGGATTGAAAAAAAGTCTGGAACGTTAGAATGAAAAAATAATAACAAAAATCACAGGAACAGACTTGAATAGAATCTGTTCCTGTGACTATGCGACAGACAATAATTAGCTGGAAGTTTAATTTTTAAGTATGACCAGCTTATTTTGAAAGCACTCCACAGAAATATGGGAACCGATAGGGAAACCGTACTCTTCCACCCATTTTCCTTGTAGAGATATTTTGGGTGTTGCGGCAATACAGCCAGAAGCTTCCTGAACTTTTAAACTATGTGTGGTATTGTGTGAATTTTGGTACGATATGTTTGTGCTTAGATTGAAATGTTGCAGAATTGTGAATATCCTTGCAAGCATAGTATCGTGCCCTAATCTACAAGGTTCTGTAAAATCCATGTGCCCTGCCAATTTCCCATTTTTTGAATCTCGTATATCAGCAATGGTTTATTGGAACTTACAAATTCCGATAGCATCCACAGATTATTAAGCTGGTAGAGTGTGTCTACTATGGAATAAAATTCCCTGCTGTCTAAACTTTTCTTGGAGTAAAAATTCTGAAAATCAAAGTCATTTGACATCATAAGAAAACGGAATTGCTCAATAAAGTTTCGTTGTTTGTCTTTGGACTCTAGTTTCTCATATTCTCTGGTTATATAATGAGAGAGATTTTTTTCAATTTCAAATATAGGAACCACCGCCTTTGTAAAATTAGTAATTAGAGTTTATAAAAATTTAACAAATAGACTTCTCCTTTTCATTGATTCACAAACATAGATTTGTAATCACATTTATACTTGTTGAATTAATACATACTAATCTGTGAAAAATCAACATGGCATCATCAGAAATAAATTACAATTCACACGGTACTTTGATTTTTCACATCTATTCATGTATAATCTTTATAAAAAGCAAAACGGGGTGATTCTATGGCTATGGCTTCAAAAATCCGTATTTTATTGATAGAAAGAAACATGAAGATAAAGGACTTGGCAGAACAGCTTGGATATAGCGGAAATAATTTGAGTAATAAATTGCGGGATGATAATTTCTCGGAAAAGGAATTGAGGAAGATAGCGGAGTTGTTAGACTGTGACTTTGACGCTACGTTTACTATGAGAGATTCAGGAAAGATTGTATAGCGGCTGGAATAGAAAATATAATTCGTTGCTAAATATTTAGAACGTGATGTTAACATCACGTAATGAGTATTGGATAAGACTGTTATGAAAAATTAGGGGATTAACATGAAAGGAAATAAGATATGATAAGCCATATTATACCAATAATTGTTGTTTTGCATTGATATTGGTAGGTTTTTAATTAAACGTAATAGAATTGCCGCGTATAATCGGCGGTGTGAATTTTACCTTTAATTTCAATAATAATTTTTTTTGATATGGCTAACGATTTGTTTACTACATTCCGATTTGACAATCAAAAATATAATATGGTCATTAGGGATATTGATAGAATTCAAGAGGAGTTAGGCGCAGATGGTGTTCTTAGTGAATTTAGAGATCCATTAAGAGGAATGAAAGGGAGAAACTATCAATTATTTATGAATATTATGCCAGAAATTCGCTCGGCGGTATCAATGGATAATAGTATCATGAGAGAAAGAATAAACCCAGCTAATGGGATTATGTGAAGATGCTTTGAAGCGACATATTGGAAATTTAGAAAGGGCAATGGAACTTGAAAAAAAGAATTTATACAATCCAATTACTTGCTTAGGAGAAGGAATTCGCTGGATAGTATATCTGCCAGTTGATATTTTGAATTGGCTAGGTATATTAAGTGCAAATAGAGGCGAAAAGATAAAGGCTAATATAATATTCAGAGTTATAAGTAATGTAATAGTTTTTATTGGATTAATTAGTTCTATTTTTACCATTATTCTAGGGTGGGATGATTTTTTACTAATATTAAATCGATGGATTAAATAAGAGATAATAATTCAGGATAATAGAAAGGATAATATTTAGAGAATTTGTAATTAGGATAAGTCAGTGAAATAAGTTACATAGTAATTAGAAGTATTAACGGTCATGAATAATGCAGAATAGCATACTAATAGCACAAAACCCGTATATTTTTAAAAAACTATATCTTATAGTTTTGATAACAAAAATGCTTCTAAGCTAAATATGTTTTGTGTAATGACTAAAGCAAGGGGTGATTAAATGACTAAAGTTGAATGGGTTGACTTTTTTGAAAATAAAACCTTTGATAATGTAAGTGCTTTTGCAAAGCGATACCAAGATGGTAAATTGGATTTTGAAACACTACAACATGAGATTTCTTTTTTATATAATATAGGATTATATTACTCTGAATATTATGAGAGTGACGATAGAATTCAAACAATTTTTCGCAATGATGATAAATATTATTTAGCTATCTATTATTATTTAAAAGGAATTAAATTATATGAGGAGAATAAAGAGTTATTAGATTCTGATATTTATTTTATTAATGAAGTTATACGCAGACTTTATGTTAACATTGGCAATGAATTTAGCAATCAGTTTAGAAGTATTAATGCACTATTTTATTTTAGACGAGCATTAGAGATTGATGATTGTTTTGATATGGCAATAGGAAAATTTTTGCACTAGGAATAGAACACCACAATCCACTAATAGGGTTAGAACCAGATAAATATTGTATGGTTTTTAATTTATTATATGAATTGTATTTTGATATAGATTTAGATAATCTAGATAGTTGGTCAATGATTTTTTTGAAGCTAAAAAATTTCAAATATATGGAAATGCAAACAGCATATATCAATAATATTGTACAAGGAAAAGATGCAAATTATGACCCCTATGCTTTTTTTACTGAAATAGAATTATTTGAACAATCTTATGAAAATTGGTGTGTCATAAACACATTATATCTTAATTATTTGAATGACTTAGGGAATTATAAGGAAGCGATTTTTGATATAGATATTTCTAAGTTAAATAAAGAATTGGGCTTATCACATGTTCAGATATGCTCAATCAATAACTTATTTCAGTTGTATATTTTACAAAGAAAGAAAATATATGATTGCAGGGATTTAGATAAAGATGAAACTTTACATGAACTAGCACAAGTATTTCAGTGTTTGTATTCTTATTTTGACAAAGTGGCATTTTTTATTTATAAATTTTTTGGTCTTTCAGGAGAAGAACGTGCTGTGAATATTAATAGCATATGGAATATGAAGGATGCAGATGCAAATAGTTTACTTGAATATAAAAATCAGTATTTATACAATATTTATTGGTTGCGAAAAGAATATAGAGAAAACACAAAAGATAAAATGAAAATTAACGAATTACTTTCACCTGATGCTCAAGATTATGCTAATATTAGAAACACATTAGAGCATAGAGAATTTTCTTTTAAGGAGATAGATGGGTTGCCCTATATGAATCCTGAATTGTTATATAGTAAGACTTTGAAATTGGCTAGTGTTGTTCGTAATATGCTTTTATCACTTATTCAAATGGTCAAAACAGAAATAGAATTAAAAGATCCATTGACTAATAAAAGAAATATGGATTTAGTCTATTTTGTATATGAGGGATTTAAATAAGAATAAAAGGTATGAGAATGCTTTTATTTGGCTCATGTATTGAATTGTTGTCGATAGTGCAGAGTAGCACACTCATAGCGCACAAACACCCCTCAAACCCTAGTAAAACCGCCCTTCACCGTTTCCATTGAGGAAGCGGCTAAAGACGGTAAATTCTAAGAAAGACTATAAAATCAAGGATTTACGGAGCACATAGATGCAGAAAAAACTAACAAAATTAGCACTATTTGTTAGTGTTTACTTGTTAGCCAATATAACGAATCCCCGGATTAAACCGGGGATTTTTATTAATATATGTCGAAAAATGTCTGATACTACATATTGCATCTCTACCTTTTATATCATATCATAAGCTTGTAACCAGAGATATGGGTAGTTGAATAATCCGGGGTGAAATCCATCACCTGTCCGGTGTATGGAAATCACCAATCCGTTTAGATGGAAATCGCATTTCCGTTAAAAAGGAAATCGCTTTATCTATAAAAACCTTATAATGAGGTCATGCACCTGTTGGTGTAAATTCATTATAAGGAGGTCACACTTATGACCAAGTACAGAGAAATCATTCGCCTTACCGGCCTAGGATTCTCACAACGCGATATCATGGCTAGCTGTGGTGTCGCACAGAAAACTGTCGTCAAGGTTCAGAAACGTGCCAAAGAATTAAATCTTTCATGGCCGCTTGATGATGCAAATGACTGACACAGAAGCTTCAAAGGCTCATGTTCTCCAAGGAGAACAAGGTATCACCTAACAAGCGTATACCTGACTACGCTTACATCCACAAGGAACTGCTCCGCAACGGAGTCAGCAAAAAGCTTCTGTGGACAGAATACATGGAGGACTGCCGTGCCAACGGTGAGGAACCGCTCATGTATTCCCAGTTCTGCTATCACATCCAGCAAGATGAGCAGAAACGGCGTGCTACCATGCATATCAACCGCAAACCCGACGAACAGGTTGAAGTAGACTGGGCAGGAGCTTCTGCAACAGTCATCGACCCGGATACCGGCGAAATTATCAAAGCTTACATATTTGTTGGCGTAATGACCTACAGTCAGTATGCATATGTGGAAGCATTTCTGGATATGAAGCAAAAATCATGGATTAATGCCCATGTTCATATGTACGAATATTTTGGCGGTGTTGCCAGAATTCTCGTACCGGATAACTGTAAAACAGCAGTTGTCCACAATGGTGGCTTTAAAGACCAGCAGATCAATGAAACCTATCAGGAAATGGCCGAATACTACGGCACCGCTATTATCCCGGCGCGTGTCAGAGCTCCAAAAGATAAGCCGAATGCTGAAGGGACAGTAGGAAATATTTCTACCTGGATCACAGCAGCTCTTCGGGATGAACAGTTCTTCTCCCTTGCTGAATTGAATTTGGCAATCAAAGATAAGCTGGAACTGTTCAACCAAAGGCTCTTTCAGAAGAAAGAGGGTAGTCGGCGAAGCTTATTTCTTGGGGAAGAAAAACCATTGCTGGCACCATTACCTGCTACCCGTTTTGAACTGAGTGACTGGAAAACAGCCACTGTCCAGTTCAATTATCACATATCTGTGGACGGAATGCTATACTCCGTTCCGTACGAATACATTAAAAAGAAAGTTGATGTGAAGGTAACAGATACCACTATTGAAATTTTCTACAACCATAACCGCATTGCTTCCCATCGGCGTCTGAAAGGGCGCTCTGGGCAATACAGCACAATTACAGAGCATAATGCCAGAAGACCACCAGAAATATCTGGAGTGGAACGGTGACCGCTTTCGTAAGTGGGCTGAGGGGATTGGTATAAATACGTACACTGCAGTTAATGCGATATTAACCTCCAAAGGTGTGGAACAACAGACCTATCGGAGCTGCATGGGGCTTCTAAAGCTTGCTGAGAAATACTCAGATGCATTGCTTGAAGCTGCCTGTAAAAAGGCATTATCCTATACAGCATCGCCAAGTTACAAGAGTATTAAAAACATCCTTGTAATAGGTTCTGTTAAACAAGAATCAGAAGCATCTGAATCCAAGAACACACAGAAAGCACACGGCATCACAAGAGGTGCCGACTACTATCGGAGGTAAACGCATATGACTAATCAGAGTACAATAGATAAATTAATTGAAATGCGCCTGACTGCAATGGCAGACGCATTCCGCAGCCAGCTGGATGATCCAAAATTTAAGGAGATTTCTTTCGAGGATCAATTCGGAATGCTGATAGATATCGAATACAGCAGCCGCAAAAGCAATCGTCTCAGAAGATTGATCAAGAATGCCGGATTCGATCAGCCGGAAGCAAATATTATGGATATCAACTACACTTCCGGGCGCAAGCTGAACAAGGAAATGATTCACAGACTTGCCACTTGCGAATATATATCTGAACACCGGAATCTATTTATTACCGGAGCTACAGGCTGTGGTAAAACCTACATGGCCTGTGCCTTTGGCATGGAGGCCTGTAAGCAGTATTATAACACCAGATATATCCGCCTTCCGGATCTGCTCATAGATCTGGAAATAGCACGGACGGATGGTAATTATAAAAAAGTCATGGCAAAATATGCTAACCCCGTCGTTCTGATTCTGGACGAATGGCTTTTACTCAAGCCAACAGATACAGAACAAAGGGATATCTTCGAATTGCTCCATCGGAGGCGTAAGAAATCATCCACGATTTTCTGTTCTCAGTATGGCTTCGAAGAATGGTATGACCAGCTTGGTGGCGATGCAAGTCCACTTGCTGATGCAATCATTGATCGCATTGCTCATGACAGCTACCGAATCAACATCACAAGCATCGATACAGCTCATGACATCTCCATGCGAGAGGTATATGGACTGGACAAAACATTACGCGAGTAATCTCGCATAAGATGATTTCCACTTTCCGGACATCTGATTTCCAGATTTCCGGAAGTGCGATTTCACCGCACAAGAATATTCAGTAGTCTCTGATTTGACTTATTGGCCGACACTTTAATGGTATCGGCCATTATTTATGTTGCTTTCAATCTCAAAATTGTATTGGGTACAAATATATTTATCCAGCATAATATAATTATTGCAACACATATTATTACTCAATCGAAAGGATTATAATTATGAATGAAGATATAAAAAAGCCTTGCCATCCTAAACAACATGTTCATGAAGTAACAGGAAGCGTTAAAATTGCCGGATGCTGTGAATATGCCCATAATCACCGATTTGCAACTGTCTCCAGCGAAGCGATTCCCTGTGATGGCACTCATGTGCATGAAGTGAAATTTCAGACTGATTCCTGCAACGGGCATACCCATGAATTTTGCGGCACATCCTCGCCAGCTATTGATGTTGGATGTGGAAAACACGTACACCTTATTAAAGGTTGCACTTCAATGGACGCAGGACACAAACATGACTTTATCGTTGCGACTTTAATCGAAAACCCTGTTTGTGATTAAATACTTTCCCCGGCTTAAGCCGGGGAAATCCCTTTTTACAAATTTTCTTTGTCTCGTATTGACGAATCACAGCGGGATCATATCCTGCCAGGTCTTGGCTTCATGATACTGTCAGCAGATCCACAGGCTCCATTGCAGTCAGACTGGTACTTTTTGGTGGCAGTCTCCATCAGCGGCCCAAAACCTTTGTCCAGCTCTCCGGTGTAATAGCCACGGCTACCCAGAATCTCCTGTGCCAGCAGCACATCAATTACCATAATCTCTGTTACCAATCTCTCTTACTACAAACATATACACATTACCTCCATCTGTGGTTGTAGTCTCTGTTGAGGAAGCTGCTAAAGAAGGTAAATTCTAAGAAAGACTACAAAATCAAGGATTTACCTGCATAAAAGCCGGGGTTTTGTTATGTATGCAGGTTAGTATTTCGCAAATATTAAAAACAAAAAAAGGATATATTAAAAACAATGGTATTGATTTTTATCAGATGGCAACTTGCATCCAGCCTGTTCATCAAGCGCCAATCCAAACTCATTCAAAACTGCTTTACAGCATTTTCTGTGGCTTGTTTATAGTCTCCATCATCGGATAATCTATATCCGCCATATTGATTTAACTTATGCTGTAACTCTTTGACCTTGTCTCCAGTATCTTCTTTCTACATATAAGTACGCCCAGAAGCAGTATTTCTCAAGTTTGTTATAGCAGCAATTATTCATAGTATCATCTGTTCCTTCAGGATTTCTCCTAAATGTTTAATATTTTGTTTCCATAAATTTTTTCTTAGAAAATATCCAAATTAAAAAGCACCTCAATTCGTTAGTTGTAAGATTCCTTTATCTTTGGCATTTTTCCAAACAATAATCTTCTTTCTAAAAATTTAATATAGCAATCATAGTCAATATAATGACTATAGTCAAGAATAAAACTATATATTATTATAATTAAAGAAAGGTTGATAAAAATATGATAACATATACGCCGTTTTGGAAGGCCCTTGAAAAATCTGGTGAGAGCACTTATACTTTAATTAATTCTTATGGAATTTCAAGTGCTACCCTGCATAAATTACGACATAACAAACCTGTTAATACTACAACTATCGATGATTTATGTGCAATATTAAACTGTAGAATTGAAGATATAGCAGAATATATATCCTTTTGATGTATAGAAAAAGATATAGGAAGAGTATCTGATATTATCAACCAGATATTCTTTTTTATACGTTTCTATATCTTTTCAGGTTTCTTATATATCAATATATCTGATATATCACAATCTAAAGCATAACATATCCGGCTATGTACGCCAAAATCAATCCTGACAGCATCGTTATTACAAAGTTTATTCAATTGTTTCCGCTCCAAATGTGCCATAAACCACAATTTATTTTTGCTCAAGCTGCATTTTGGGAGCATTTCATTCAACTTTACATCTATCCACTTATTAATATAGCGAACAACTTATTTTCTTTTACGATGTGGCAGATAATCACAATGATTCCTTTCTAGTCTTCTTCCGCATTAAGATAGTAAACGGATGATCTGCCATTACATTATGTCTTTTCACGCTTTAAAGTTTGCCGTCTTTTGGGTATAAAATCAATTTTCAAATCTAAGCAAGTCTTTCCACCATACCCCTTTTTACTTTTCCCATACTACAGACCCAACTTACTCATTACGTCCATAGCCTTTCCGTCAATAACCAGATTCGCTGTATTATCCGCATAATGGTCCTGGTCATTGATGAGGATGATCTTATCCCCGTCAAAATATTTCACATATGTTTCGCCAGCTGGGAATGCATACTGCATCCCAGAAGAAGCAGGGTGTCTGCCATTCCCACCTCATCCACAGCACGTGTCAAAAGTGAATTGTTCACCATTTCTCCCCGAAGGCAAACCTCCGGGCGGATGGTTGTGCCGCATTTCGTACACTTAGGAGTCCCTGCACACTCTGCCACTGCTTTCATGGGATATTTCGCCCTGCATTTTGGGCATACATTCCGATAAATACTTCCGTGGATCTCCAATACTTTCTTACATCCTGCCCTTTTTGGCAGAGAATAGATATCACGGGTTATGACAGCCTGCAGGATTCCTCTGTCTTCCAAACGCTTCAGAGTCTTCATGCCCTCATTGATCCTTCCTCTTTTGCTGAGGATTTCTCGTTTGTAAAAGTCGTAAAACTGGGTCACTCTCGTATTATAGAACTCAGCACTGAACATTTCCTCAGGGGAACATCCGTATCTGGTTTCAATGTCATACGCGTCCTGATCAGACCTCCAATTTGTGCATCCGCACTGGCTGCTCACCCGCATTCCCAACAGACATACCAGATATCTGCTGTTTTCAATGATCTCTTTTGCCCGCAGCAGCTTCTCTTCCTGTGACATTATCCCAACTCCTCCGTACTTTGTTGATTCAATTATTCTATCAAGAATAATGTATCACTGTACAATTTTAAAGTCAAGAAAACAATTATCGCATCTGTACGACAATGCAGAGCAAACAGAGTTCTTTTCTGAATCAGAATTCCTTCCTGCTGTAAATCCTGACCGATATCACATAAGAGACTGCTAAAACCAGAATACTTACTGCCAAAGCCACTCCCACAATTATCATCTTTCCATTTTGATTCTGCAGAAGACCGATCAGCGCAGATTCCATTCTCGTCCCCTGTATTATATCTTTTATAAGCAACATCACTATAGTTGGAGCCAAAAAAGCATCACAAAAACTACCCTTCCTTTTTCAACGCCCAGCTTATATATGACAGGAATAATAATTGCCGAATAAATGGGGATGATTATGCAGGCAGAAACGGAACTGAATATCTCCTTAGCCACATCCGCATTCAAAAGCGCAGCTGTTATCCCTGTGATTACCGCTGTAAATAGGGCAATCCCTACTGACATAACAATGACTAACAGATATCTTGCACGCACAACTGTCTTTTTTCCCAGAGGAAGGGAAGCCGCATATGTGTCCCAATGGTAATACTGGTCAGCATTAAACAGACTGAGAATTGATGTCGCAAATACCACAATACACATGACCCCCACATACCCCGGGCTTTTCATAATATATCCAAATATACACAAAAACAAGAATAACAAGATATACGTTTTTTGAGTAATTCTGATGCCGTATATATCCTTTAATATCAACCCTTTCATGATATCACCTCACCTTTCTCCAAAAGCAGCAGAACTTCTTCGATATCCGGTGCGTCCATTATCATATCAGGATACCTGCTTAAGAATTCCTGCCTGTCCCTCACCAAAAATTCATATCCCAAAGCTCCTCTTTTCAGCCTCATGATTCCCTTTTTATCCAGTGCACTGTAATCTTCTTTTGAACATTTTCCCACACCGTAGTGATAGAGAAGTTCATCTTTATTTTCCATAAACAGCAGATGCCCGTTCTGGATAAATGCTATATAATCAGATACCTTCTCCAGATCGCTGATAATATGTGAGGATAAAAGCACTGTATTTTCCTGGTCCTGAATATATTCCAGCAGAATATCCAGCAGATCATCCCTCACCAGAGGGTCAAGGCCGCTGGTGGCTTCGTCAAAGATAAGTATCTTCGCTCTGTGCGAGAGCGCCACTGCGATCTGCAGTTTCATTTTCATTCCTCTGGAGTAATCCTTGATCAACTTTTTAGGTTCCAGTTTAAAATCACCCAGATATTTTTCGTACAGCCCCCTATCCCATTGACTGAAAATATTTTCCATGATCCTGCCTATCTGGAATGCGTTCATAGTTTCATGAAAGTTGGATTCCGCCAGTACCATGCCCACCTGATTTTTCCAGTCGTCATCCTTTTCCTCCAGTTTCTCCCCGTCCACATAAATCTCACCGGCATCCTTCTTTATAATTCCAAGAATACACTTGATCAGAGTAGTCTTCCCGGCTCCGTTGGCTCCAACCAGTCCTACAATACTGCCCGCTGGGATTTCCATAGTGATATGATCCAGTGAAAACTTCTCATAGCTCTTCACCAGCCCCTCAATTCTGATAGCTGCTTCCATTTTTATTCCTCCTCATAGAGCATTTTAAGCATTTCCGTCAATTCATCCAATTCTACTCCGCTGATTTTACTTTTTTCAACAGCTTTTTCAAGTAAACCTTCTATTTCCTTTAACTGCTCCTCTCTCACAAGCTCATGGTTTGTATCGGCTACAAAACTTGCCCTTGCCAACCTGAGAACAAATAAATCCGTCTCTCTCTAATTCTTCGTAGGCTCTCTTTGGGGATCACCTTGAATACGAAGTTCTTTTTGGCCAAAAGGCGCATGGAGGGAAGTGACTCCCCTGGTTTTTAGCTGGCCTCTCATAATTGCCTGCTTCATTTGCTCTGTAATTTGTTCGTATATGGGCTTGCCGCTTGTATTGCTGATTATAATATTCATCTTTACTTCTCAACTTTCTGTGCACGCGTGTATATACATTATTTATTGTATATACTCATTATATATATTAGATACATATTTGTCAACAGCTATTTAAAAAGCGCCACGGTTTTCGGGGTGATGGAAGGTTACGGATACATATGGCCATACAATACAGATAGATTTGATTTTGCTGTATACTCTGTCTTCGTTAAAAAATCTGATCTGCCGTATTCCCGCACGCATGATGGAGATGAAAAACAGCACCGGACATATCTGTTTGAAATGCCCGATGCTGTCTTATGAAATACTCTTTCTTATGAAATATTCTTTCTGCTGCTTAAATATGCCTTCTTCTGCTTCTCCACATGAAAAACATAGCTGCTGCTGAAAGCCCTGCCAACAGGATCAGTCCTTCCACCGGTGTATCATCTCCCGTTTTTGCAGTCTTAGCCGCAGTCTTTGCAGCCGGTTTTACCGGTGCTTTTTTCTTATCATCCGGTTTGTTCACAGACACTGCCGGGAACTGCTCGTTCTTACGAACCTGCTTTGTAGTGAGAACATATGTGGAGCAATGTTCAATCTGGATGGTCACATATCCGTTCACTACCTTGATATTCTTCTGTACAGGCTCGGCAGCTTTCTTATTTGCGTTGTAATAATACAGATAAAGGTTCTGTCCGTCTTTAAAACTGCTGCCTGCATAGATTTCAACTTCCGCCAATCCCGGGAGCTCTCCCTCATAGTCAAATTCAAGATACAGGTTCTCTGAATCTTTCGCCATAAGGCTGCCGGCATCCTTATTCTCTTTCTTTTGTACAATTCC
>ENA-OQCW01000939-OQCW01000939.1-human-gut-metagenome-genome-assembly--contig:-NODE-939-length-13534-cov-4.399866_pt1 | contig 13534 bp, 13 predicted proteins | sample MGYA00242767_ERZ504593 | MGnify/ENA primary metagenome ERZ504593 (study PRJEB26092, sample SAMD00036307) | human gut metagenome | host: Homo sapiens | study: EMG produced TPA metagenomics assembly of... | reverse complement strand
TCTGAAAGAAGATGTTGATTTTGAAAAGCATGAATTACACATTCAGAGGTCAAGTTGGTCAAGATAGAAAAGACAATGGTTTATTAAGCCGCCAAAATATGATTCATTCCGTACTATTAAAATGGGTAAAACCTTAGAAAAAGTATTAAAATCTACGCTACATCAGCAGAATATAAATCGCATGAAATACGGCGGTAAATACCTAAAGACTTATCTGCTTCCTGATAATTCAATTACACAAGTATGTTCTGATGTTGCAGTAGCATATAAAGAATTTACTCCATTATGTGTAAAAGATAACGGTACATTTGTTTCACCTGATTCCTTCAAGTATTGTGCAAGGGTGATTCATCATGAATTGGGTAATGTATTGTTTCATGCTCATTGTTTACGTCATACACATGGAACGATACTGGCAGAAGGTGGTGTAAATCCAAAAACCGTTATGGAACGTTGGGACATAAGGACATCAAAACTACTTTGCAGACCTATACTTTCAATACAGAAGCCATGCAGCAAAAGGCAGTTGAAATATTTGAACAGTCTTTGCAGGCATAAAAAAAGCGGTTGGACATTCCGATTAGTTCAGAGTGTTCAACCGCTTTTCTTCATTTTCTGTTCATTTTATTTTTGTGGGTGGCAAATCGGTGGCAAATAGACTGAACCTCACACCTCAAATCCTATAAAACCGCTTATTTACGTTGTAAAAGACAAACCGTCTCAACATGCGGTATATCTTTAACGAGCTACAACATAACGCGAACCCCGTGTAAATTCGGGCTTTTACACCCTTTTCTGATTTTACCTCTTACCGCAGTCAACCAGTTACTACTTGGCGTACAGACTGCCTGACTGAACTAACATACAGCAAGTACGCCAAATTTTTGTTACACTTTTACCGGCAATAATGTCAGAAATGCTGCTGCCGGTAAAAACATTATTCTTGTCCGCATATTTCTTTAGGTCAAAATTCAAATTGACTTTTACACCTTATTATGAACACCTAAAAGTAATATTACTAATCCCATAGCAGATTCTTCATAGCACTTGAAGCCTCGCTATAACAATCTGACATAAACCTAGTCATTACAACTTCAGGATAACATTCTTTCAAATAGTTAGAGAAAGGTTTTAACATCGGATTGTCAAAATAGTTTCTCAATAATTCAAAAACATCTTTTTTATTTTCAATCAGATACATTAGCATTTCATATTCTTCAATATTCAAATTGAAATAATACTTTACTAACCCACTTTGCTTATTTTGTTCTATTTCCTTATGAATACTATTATAATAGTTTGGAACAGCATTTACATTATCCATTGTTACCGAAACAATAAATATTTCGTCAACTTCATTAAACTCCGGTCTATCAGAAATAGTATTCACGATACATTTATCGGCTTGAAGTATTGGCTTTACAAATAGTTTTTTGTTATTATCTTCAACTTTCTCATTTTTTATCATACAGTCTATCAGTACCGAAAAGCCCTTAGTCTCAACAGCCAGTAATGTTTTATCCTTACGAATATATGCATCTGACGACTTTTTCTTTTCTCTACCTATCTTGAATTCAAATTCCGGAATAAATATGTATATATCATTTGCAGCTTTTTCTGTTAATTCTTGTATATACTTTTCATACAAACGTCCAAAAAACGCCATAGCTCTTGAGTCTTCAATTGGGTAACAGTCACGAATAAGCCAAAACATCTTTTCAAAAAATGCATTTCTCAGCGTAATATCGCTGATCGAAATATGTTTTCCTTTTCCATCACATATTAATGGATTTGCAAAAAAATGCACTAAAATCCCACTCTGTTTCTTCTGTGTTCAATGCCCATTCTCGATATTCATCCGGTTTAATTTGAAGAATATCTAATGCTTTCTGAATCTTGGCTACATTCTTTGTGCTTTTATAATACTCAGCTGCATTTCTCCATACTCCGTTGTATGCCAAAGCATTCTTACCTTCATAATATGGTTGCAACTCACCAAACAAGAATGAACTATACTCTGTAGGCGTAATACCATACTTATTATAGAATGCTGAATAATAGTCTCGATATTCGCCTTTCACGTCTTCATCAAAGTTTTCCACATCACGACTAACCTTTTCCATCATATAGTACATTCGTAGAAACTCTGATGCGACATTTCTTTGATAATTCAAATGATAATTCGAATATATAAAATGCTCAACGTTAAATTCTTTTTTATTCTTTTCAGCAACAATATCAGCAACGAGTAATTGTAACTTTATTATCTCTTGATAATCATCATGAGTAATATCATATTCGTCACAATCTAGCGTTTTCATATTTCCATATATCAATATCTTCTTTAATAGGATAAGTAACATTTGTAGCGATACAATATGCTTATCCTTATGAAGATTCTCCATTTCAAACATTTCTTTTGCTGAAGATGGTTTCATTCCACCAAATTCTCTCTTCAATACAATGTCAAAGGGTAGCTTGATCTCCATCCCGCCTACACGTACTGGGTTACATGTCACATCCCTAACCTGAATTAATTCGCTAATTATAGAGATTGCCTTATGGACATTTAACTTCTTTATTTCTTCTACTAAATTTGGCTTTTCTTCACCAAATAACTCAGTGTATCCTAGTATCGTCTGAGCACCTTTGATATCTACCGTATACACTTTCATCGCCTCCCAAATACCTATTTTAATGTTAATCTAAAGAAAAACGCTCATATAACCAATCATTAAAAAAAGGAATGATTAGAGTAAATACTGCAATGATAATTGAATTTATCCATAGACTTTGAATAAAGGAGTGTGGTACAAATACCTTTGCAATAATCGCGGCAACCAATGCCTCTACACAATCAATCGCTCTTCTAATAATTCTTTTCTTCCAATCCTCATCATTATCATTTCGCTTATACAGCCCAAAACATATGCCTCCTAATAAAGCGTGTATTACCACAAACACTACTGGAGAAAGGGCTGATGTCACATACATGATTGCTCCCGAAGCGCCATCAAAGCTTTCAATATAACCCCCATTTTCTTCATTTTGAGTAATAACAATCTTTATTGCGAACCAATAAAACAACACCAACATCAGAAATGCTGCTACGCCTGAACCATTTTCAGGGACAAAATACATTATACCTGAATAGATAAATGCAAAGCCGCAAGCCATTCCATGTGCTACTAAATATTTCTTTCCGAATGCAGTTTCATCAAAATATTTATCTCTCCATTCTTCCTGAAACATTCTAATAGCGACAGTGACAATAAATACAAACACTAAAACCAGAATAGGCGTAGCCACTTGTTTTAAATATTCAATAATATTATTAATCAATGCTTCCATCATCTATCCCCTGAACAATCTTTAATATCTTGCTCTCTTCCCCAAATGGTTTCCAATAAAGTGAACAAGTCATATTAGCAAACATAACCTCAGCAAATTTTACTTTATCAAATATGTACGTCTCTGTTTTTCCCAAAAACTTCTGATAATCAATAGGGACCACATAGAATCCATCATAACTATCATACATATCTCTATATTTCTGGCATCTAGCGTCCAACCCATATGTAACATTGAATACTTTTTTGTGTAAACCGCTTCCCCAGGCTTTAGTATCCGCCGCACAAACAGGTTGCATACTACATAAATCATTTGCAATTTCAGTTACAATATCACCAGCACTAGCCACTTGGAGACATACCACATTTACAGAATCAATGAAACCAAATAAAGCCCATAGCTTTTTTCCAGAGCATAGCTCTGATATCTCACCTTTAAAACTTTTTTTATTTATCTTTAAAATTTTAGCCTTGTCGATCTTTAAAACCTTATCAACCCCTGAAATCTGCAGAAGTTTTTCCTCTGTATATTTCACGCTCTCATCATTTAATAGAGCCTTATTAATCTTTTCAATTAATGTAATATCCGCCGGAAGCCACTCAACACTATCTAGTTGTTCTCTGGTTAACCATTTTGAAGCAGATGCTTCTTTCAAGTCCAAATTGCCAGATACTACTTTTGCCCAGAAGCAATCCATTGATAAATGAAAAGTAGGGTAATCATACTCAATAGTATCAATCAATTCACCAACTTCGATATCAGTATCTAATTCTTCCTTTATTTCTCTAACTAAGGCTTGCTGTGGAGTTTCACCTTCCTCGATCTTTCCTCCTGGGAACTCCCATCCGCCTTTAAATTCACCATAGCCTCTAGCAGTCGCAAGGATTTCATTATCTCTGCGAATTACTGCTGCTGCCACTCTAATTGTCTTCAAGTTTTCTCACTCCTGCATCTTTGAATACTTTTTCAATAATATCCATATCAGCTACCGGCGGTATGAATACAATAAATCCATCTCTTCCTCTGGTAAGTAATACACGATAACTATTGATTCTATAATCTTTATCATCTTGGGTGCTACCTGAAGGAATCCACTCAGTTCCACCCCATTTGATATCATCTCCCCATCCAATAATAGGCATATCTACTTCTAATCCCTGACAGTCAAATTCAGAGATTGTTACATTTAATGCACAAGAAGCTGCTGGATTTGAAGGTTCTCTGTTAAACCAAGCAGCAACATCAGCCTGATATGTTGGACGTAAGCCATACTTGCCTAAATTCTTGTTCTTTGATGAAGATATCATTCCATAACGTTTATTGTCATAAATTGAATATCTATCACGACAATACTTCTTTGCCGAATCCAAATCTCTTGTGTAATACATATCAAAGCCACTCTCAATAATCTCGGCAGCCTTGGCATTAGCGTCCTTTATATCGCCATCAATAAATGCATTAACAAAGTTACTTACTTCACCAGCGGTATGTGTTCTCAATGACATGTTTAAATTAAGCGCTGGATTTGTTTGAACAGGTAATGTAAATACGTCTTCAAGTTTATCCGGACATACTATATCCCAGTCATTCATTGCTTTCCCAACCGCTGAATTCCACTGAGCTAAACCAGAATTCTCACCATTATAGATTTCCTGGCCCTCACCAACTAAGATAAGCAATACACACCATTCTAACTTACTATCACAAAGTTCGATCATAACATCCGGTTCAGACTTATTTACTCGTCTCTTGGATTGCATTTGATTAACATCCCAAGCTCTTTGTCCTTCATCAAAAACAACTATGTTCTTTTCAAAACAATTCATCTTTCCAGAGTTGTATTCATTCACCACCGTATGCACATTCTGAACAAACACTTTACTATTTAGTGCATCCTGTAACACCTTAACAAGCGCACCATTTCCCGATAGATATACAGAATTAGCATGTTCATTAGATTCACAAATATCATAAACATACTGCAATCCTAAATAGGTTTTGCCTGCACCCGGAACGCCTGTTACAAGAGCTAATACGTGCTTACTATTTTCTTTGGCATCTCTTGCTATTTCTGTTAAACATTGAATAGCCTGAGGAATCACTGTGCTGTTTACTCTTCTTATGTTTGGTAGCTCTTCATGATTCATGAAAGTTCTAGCTGCATCAACAATTGTTGGAAGTGGTTCGTATTTTGAATCCATCCAATCCCTTGCATCACACGCAGTAACAGTATCAGTAAACAATTCTTTGCAGAGTTCATAAATCCAAGTCTTACTACACAAAGTAATTCCCTGATACTCTTCTGGTTCTTGATCTTCAGTTCCTGTAAGTAACAAAACGGGAGCAATATCCTTACCTCGTGATTCATAATGATATTCTCTTAAATCTCTTGCATACGCCTTTACCTGGTCGACATCAGCTTGTAATACAACACCATACTGTTTGAACTCAAGAATGATCACCTGTTCCTTCGAAAGAAGAATAACATCTGGTCGTCTCCCTGACTCATATGGAAGCGCATATTCAAATATTATCTGTAACCCCGGATGTTCATTATTGACATTTGGAAGTTCTTTCTTTAAAACGTCAAAACAATCCTTCCATGCTTTTACCTGTGAATCCCCCAATGGCATAGAATACGACTCAGTAAAAGAAGTTTTCATTTTTTCTATCCAGGAATTCTTATCCTCTGACAAAAACTCATCCACTGAAGCATAATAGCAGCATCTTGCGCTAGTACTTACACTCGGTACCGCAACCGGAGTAACTTGTGCTTCTTTATCATCTCCACATAATCTCTTTGCAAGTGCTAATACTTCAGAGCTGTTTTTTCCATGCCAGCACATTTTATCAGGATTCCACCATATTCTTAGAGCCTTCATCTCTGTTCTGGTTCCATATGATGGCTTACCATCAAAATATAACTCTACTTCATCCCCAACAATTTCATATCTTGCCAATACACCTTCACTCCTTTATTTCTGATATACCGCTATCTTTGTAGCTTCTAACTTAAATGCTTCATCTGTAACCGGGCCTTCATACACCTTGATACTGCATTCTCTTGTTTTTGCATTAAGGTTATAAACTCGATAAATCAAATATGTATAATTTGGATCCTTTGATACCTCGATCTCATTTCTTGACATTTCAAATCCATCAGCGTATCTATCCTTTGAGGCCTTTACTTCAACGTGAACTTCATTACCCTTTTCATCCCAAGCACGAATATCATATCCTGTTCCGTCACCTTCTTCTTTTGAAACGTGCACTGGCATCTTCAATCCTTTTTCTTTTGCGTCTTCTGTAAGAATATCCATGACAATTTCTTCTCCAAGCGCTGCTGTTTTATCCTTTGATGATTGAACCTTTTTCCAGTCTATTTTTCTGCCCACACCAGTACGCTTTTTTGTTCTCTTTACATGAGTAAGGCCATCATCTTCAAAAGTAATATTAAATCCCTTAGCTGAAGTATCCGCTAACTCCTTTACTTCTTCCTCTGAAAAGTCCTTTTCACTCGTTCCACCAATACTCTCCCCAATAGGAACGCACCTCGCACTGGCCATCAAATTCTGAAAATCAGTAAATGAAATGGTATTCATGCCATACTGATTCCAAAAGTGCTCCCATGAATCAGGTTTCTTCGTTTTACTATCCCATTGAAAGTTTTCAATGAATGAGTCGCCTTGTTTTATAGGAGGTTCAATAACGAAAGCATGTGAAATCGTAGCTACAACATTACCCTGGTCATCAATCGGATCAATCTTTTCAACGTATCCGCCACCATATATTTCAAACTTACGATCCTTAGTTATTTTCCCAGGATGTCTATTTAATACAAAAGCTCCAACTTCCACTCTATTAAACTGTTTAGTATTCCAACCATATGAAGTGCTATCATCCTGATACTTCAAAGCGCCATCAACGGTCTTTCCATGATCAAAAATGAATGCCTGCTGTCCCTCTACTGCTGCTGGAAGAATAGTAAATACATCTGCCATCTATGTGCCTCCTTTTCCTAATTCGTTTGAAAATATTCTTTTAATAAATCCTTGTGCTTAAAATATGTCTCCAAAATATAACTTAATATCTGTACATGCTCTATTGGTAAGTTCTCACCATCCTCATTCTTCCTCTGTACTTCAACTTCATATGAAAAAAGGAATTTTTGAATGATCAATCTTGAAGCTTTTCATTCTGGTTGCTGCATTACCCTTTTGCAAATTGTCTCTCAACCTTTGTTCGTATTCTTCTAAAGAATAAAAAATGTACTCGTGATCAAGATGCGTAATGTATGTCTCTGGACCATCAAGCTGATATTCAAGATGAATTACTTGTGTTACTACAACATCTTCATACGTCATAAAATCTTCACATAGTTCCTCGAATGTTATGTTTCTATCATCAATTGTTATCCATAAGCAATCTTCATATTTTTCAGAGTACAATCTTGTTATTGGATACAAGCCAAGTTCTGAAAGATTAAAATATTGTCCTCTTTCTAATGCCTCAGCCAAATAAGAGCTACTCATTTTTCCTTCGTAAGGATTTTCATTTATAACCCTCACCGCCAGATCTTTTATATAGCCTAATTTTTCAAGCAAGATAAACTGCTTAATCAAGCTTAGTGGCATGTTCTTTGTGAACATGGTTTTATCAATACTCTTGTCATAAATTCTTGGAGGTTCCACTTCCAGAAGCTCCCGCTCATCATCGATAGGTAATAATCCATATTTTTCAAACTGGCTTTGCTTTTCAAATACTCCATCGTATATTTTTTTTACTAGTGTAATATCTGAATTGAATGGATGCTTAAGCTCCTTCATGTAATTATCAAATGAATAGTATATAAATAACAAAGTGCTTATTTGATTATCATTTAGCTCTTGCGCATCAGCCCCCAACCATCTGCTATACTTTGTTACCCACATTTCAATGCCGTTGGCTCTCAAGAACTCATATTCATTCTGCTCTTCTATAAGCATTGCCTTTTGAAGAATATCAAGTTCATCCTGTTGTTTATACTCATATATTTTATTTTGCAGATGAATACTTACCTCATCATATAGAGCTTCCTTAGAAACCTGCTCATTAAGTATCTTCATGGTTTCAGGATCATTTTCTCTATATTTCCCCATAACAACACCATTAAAATACTTAACTTCTCGGTCTACTTCCCAGTTAGAAGCACACCCCCAAAATACCTGTGTGCGTTCATGCTCCGTCTCAATATAGTCATTCAGTAAATGAATAATTTCTTTTCGTTCTGTTATCATAATAACCACCCGGCGCAATTTTATGTTCTGGATCAAATATAACATTTCAATTATCCCTCGTCAATACCCAGCTCAAAAAAATGTGCTGGATGGAGCCGATGACAAAAAAACCGGTATGCAAACCTCTATCAGTTTACCTACCGGCCATTTTGTACTACTCTAAATTTTGATTAATCAATCATCACACCAGCCATAGCTTTCACCATCGAGAATACCAATATCGTACTTCTTGCCTTTTATTTTCTTTGGCTTTGTACTTTCCTGGTTCTTCTGATTGGCTTTATATGCTTTGTTATTAGGATTGTGCTGATTCGCATAATCGTTTAACTGCTGCTGAGTATGAGTTTTACTCGATACACCTTTTCCTGCCACAGTTGACCTCCTTTCTGCATAGACCACTATTATCTAGTGCCGCAACCAGATAGCCGACCACCTAATGATCCTATTTAAGCTCTACCCGTAACTACGAACAATCAACATACGAAATCTGCTGCGTTTCACTCACCTCTATGCTAGGAGAATGATTTGCATATATTTATGTTCGCTCAATACCTACAAATCAGACAATAATATTTTATATCTAAGACGTATTCTGCGCAATCATTTTTGGTTATCTCTTTTTCTTACAACCTTCATCATCTCCGAAGTAATCGTCTTCTTTCTGTTATACTGCCCTTTTCCATAACAAGCCTTACTACAATACTTCAATTGTCTATCTAATAAAGTCTTTCCACACACGATACACTTTTCCTGCTTCACTCCTGGTGTATAAAACAAAGCCTCTTGTTCCTCGTAATGCCAATGCCTCATACACCACTCAGAACAGTAGCATTGTTTATTTCCTTCTCTAGGAATTCTTTTCCCACAGTATCTACAATGCTTTTCTTTTTCCATGATAGTCACCTCCGATGATGTATCTATCACTCTAAATACTACAAATTACAAGTTAAAAATGACGCTGTACAAGTCATTTCTCATACAGCGCCAAACACCATCAACGATTCACCTTTATTATTCTGTCTCACATTCAAATTCTGTTCCGTCATAAAACCGGATTACCAATCGCCCGGATTCAAATATCTTGATATAATCCATAACCATAATCATAAGCTCGCCATCAAGTTCTTTTATCCTTCCCTTCTTTGCGGCTACCATAATCTGTTTTGTTTTATGGCGTAATAGCTCATCACCCTCTTTTAGATTCTTCTTCCAGAAGTCCTTATATTCATCGTAGTTTCCGCCTATTTCATTCCAGCTCATTATAAAGAGCTTAATTAAAGCTTCCTCCAACACGTATCGATTACTGCATACTCTTGCGCCACCAGCTTTGTTGGTAGAAGCGCAGCGCCACTTTGCAACCTTCCTGCCATCTCGATAGGTGTACTGTACTCTGGTATAAAGATGATTGCATTCGCCGCAAATAACCTTACAGCTAAGTGGTTTTGTTTCTGTTAGCTGCCCATACGCATTGCTACGATGCTCCTGGCAATATTTCTCACGTCTTGCAATCTCCTGCTGCACTGCATTCCAAGTATCCAAATCTATAATGGCCTCATGGTCATCCTGGATATGGTACATCTGTAGCTTTCCATCATTGACCACACGTTTCTTAGTTAGGAAATCCTGTGTATAGCTTTTCTGCAAAATGGTATCACCCATATACTTTTCATTTCGAAGCATGCTATCAATGGAAGTCGCCTGCCAATTATACTTCCCATCCCAATTTTTTATCTTCTCACTCTTAAACAGCCTTGCAATTCTATCCGGCGTTTTCCCTGTAAGGTATTCTTGATAAATACGCTTTACGATTTTTGCTTGTGCTTTATTCACTACCAGATTGTCATCTTTATCATAATCATAACCTAAGAATCGCTTGGTGGAAATCTTATAGGTTCCCTGCTCAAATCGCCTGCGAATTCCCCATGCACTGTTCTCTGAAATGGAACGTGACTCATCCTGGGCCAGCGATGATAATATGGTCAAAAGCACTTCACCCTTAGCATCCATGGTGTTAATATTCTCTTTTTCAAAAATAATTGCGACACCCTTTTCCTTGAGCTCACGTACATAATCGGGTACCGGTTGGTATAATCCGGATTCCCTTCTTAATGCCACGTTGTTTTCGGTTGTAGGCTATAAGCTCCTGCACATGCTCCCAATCCTCCGATGCAATAATTGCTTCATGACTTTCTGTGACATAAAATTGTGTAACCTGGCCATTATTTTTCACCGTATTGCGCATATTTTCCGGCGTATAATATTTCTGCAAAAGGCTGTCACCTTTGTATTTCTCATTGGTAAGCATTCCTCTTATGGTACTGGCATGCCATGCAGAGCCAGTGACGCTAGTAACGCCTTCCTCGTTCAGCGCTTTCGCAATACAATGGGTACCAATACCAGATAAGTACATATCAAATATTCTTCGAACAATACTGGCTTCTGCTTCATTTATAACAAGATTCCCATTCTCATCCTTGTCATAACCCATAAACCGCGTTGTATTAATCATAAGCTCGCTTCGTTCAAATTTCTTTCTGCAGGCCCACTTATTATTTTCACTCATACTTCTACCTTCTTCCTGAGCAAAGGAAGCCAACACTGCAAGCATCATTTCTCCCTCAGAAGACATGGTGTAAATATTATTTTCTTCAAACAATACTCCAACACCGATATCCTTAAGGTATCTTACAACTCGAAGTAGCGTCACTGTATTTCGTGCAAATCGCGATATGGATTTTGTGATAATCATATCTATCCTGCCAGCCCTAGCGTCATTTATCATCCGCTGAAATTCTGGTCTCCTTTCTGAAAAACCAGTAATCCCCTGGTCTGCGTACACGCCTACAAATTCATATTCCGGATTTGATTTTATAAGAGCCTCATACGTTGTAACCTGATTTTCCAGCGAATTTTCCTGGCTATCACTATCCGTTGATACCCTGGCATAAGCGCATACCTTTACTTTTGAATGCAGCCTACACTCCGGTTCAATTTTCTTTATCTTCACCTAACCTCTTCCTTTCATACTTTGCTCTGTGTTCAAGTTCTTGGGCCCTTGTACGAAATGCCGCATTTCCTTCTAACTTAGAAAGTAAAATCTTGCGACTGGATTTGTATTTCTCTCCCGAAAAACCAATCCTTACAAGCCAAACCCTAAAATAATATCTCTCATTATCCGGCGCTGCCTTTGTGATCTTCACCTTTTTTGTAATAAACGCCTCATTGCATATTGCGGTTGCCAAATCCATGTAGGCTCTAATCCATTCTGGTTCTTCCGTATATGGAAATCCCTCAAAATGAATTTTTCTCTCATCAAATCGAATTCCTTTTGTAGCATCTTCGCCACCTGCCTTTTCCCACAAAAATAGGAACTCGCTAACACTCGCCGGCGGTTCCTCGTACAACATTTCTATCATTCTGTGGGATATCTGAAACCCATTTAACGCGCCTACTGCTTTATTGATAAGTTCTTCTTTGGTCCATATAATTTGCACCAAATGTATCAAACTCTCTGCAGTATGTGCACCAATTGGTATATCAATCGACAAAATGCTTCTGTCGTCATCCCAACTATCATCAATGAGTTTCTGTGCCGCAAGTGTCTTGAGCACACCCACATTCTCCATGAAGTCTTCTACCAGAAGGTTCCCTTCTCTATCAATTGTGAAGGTTCCATCGGTATACTGGAATATAGGTGGGCCCTGGTAGCGCATCTTTACTCCCGTTAAAGAATAAAGCATATCTACCAACTCTCTTCTGTTTTTAGTAAGTGTTAAAATCGTCATCGTGTGACCTCCTTCCGTTTTGGTATGTACATATATCACTCTACCTGGGAAGAAAGTCAACGATTACTTACATAATTATGAGATTTTCTTTAATACAACTTCTGTTGGAAGTTTCCCGCTTATCTCCTGCCTTTTTGCGATTTCCTTCTTATCCACTTTCATATCCGGATCTGTCCAAAAACGTGCCTGAATATAACAATCATGACTACAATACTTTCTATTCTTGTTGCCATAGGAATAGAAAATGCGCTGGCAATAACTACATTCACATTTGTATGTAGCAGCCTTACTGTGTTTGGCTTCGCCGGGATGTTCCTTCCACCAGGTCCTGCGGCATTCGTCAGAACAAAAGAGCTTTTTACCAGAATGTGGCACACGTAATATTTTCCCTCCGCACTGCTTACATATTTCCGGGTGCTTCTTATGCTCTTCAAAATTCAACTTTACTAACTCGGCATTTCCATCAAGACCATGTGTCTTACAAAAGTAACGTACATTCTCTTTGGAAGTGCCAACAACAATTGCTATCGATTTATATCCCAGCCCTTTAAGGCGGAGATTTGTAATTTGTTTTGCAATTTCTGGTCTCATATACTAAATCCTCCATAATAATCAAATGTTTCATAGCTTCTATCCTTTCAAAAGCGCACTGAGTATTACACTTCCTGGCGCACTAATTGTCTCTTTTTTTCTCTGTTTTCCTTGATTTATCGTTTTTTGTCTGTTTAATCGTGTTCACCTTAGATACCCCTCTTTCAATTTCGCGAAAATTTGCGTGAAGGGGGGCGACGGTCTTCAGGTCAAAAAGTTGTAGAGATTTGACTCCCCCCACCCCTATGAACCTGTTAACGTTTCGGGGTTTAATACCCCCTTTGAATTCTCTATTTTGTGTGTGCGACTGCCACACCGTTTGTGATACTAATTGTCCTAGAGATTATACCCGCCCCTAGGTCTATGCAATGTAGCCACGTGACTTATAATCAAAAGCCTTGGACTTCTTGCTGATACAGTAATGCCAGTTCAACATATATGATCTCACCGGCTTGAAACCTGCTAACAACATGGCATGCTTGAACTGATTGTTTGTCAGGTAAATGCCTGTGTCGCGCGTAAGAATATGCT
>ENA-OQCW01000938-OQCW01000938.1-human-gut-metagenome-genome-assembly--contig:-NODE-938-length-13547-cov-2.901192_pt1 | contig 13547 bp, 11 predicted proteins | sample MGYA00242767_ERZ504593 | MGnify/ENA primary metagenome ERZ504593 (study PRJEB26092, sample SAMD00036307) | human gut metagenome | host: Homo sapiens | study: EMG produced TPA metagenomics assembly of... | reverse complement strand
CGCCGTCACCTGACCATGCGGGGACTCTTTATATATATCGACATCCTTGCCTCCGGTGGCGGAGGGCAAGGATTGAAATTGCTCCCGCTGGCGGGAGCTGGCTCGCGTAGCGAGACTGAGGGTGGTCTTGTGCACCCGGGTGGGTTTGACCACCTCCCGTCGACTCCACCGACAGCCCCCGCCTGCGGGGCGGAATTTGGTGAAGGTGGTGTGTCTTGAGTTCGGCGGTCGATCATCTCAAGCAACGGTTCATGGACATGAGCCAGCCGGATGCTGACGGCGTGTACCGGGGTGGCTCCGCGAAGCGCCGGGCGCGAACGGAGCTCGCCATGGATTGCCTGCGCCGCCTGTGGAGTGACGCGGTGGCCGCGGTGCCGTTCGACGTGCCGTCCACCGGCATCGGATTCGGCGCGGTCGGGTCGCTCGCACGGGGGCAGATTGGCCCGAGCTCCGACCTGGATCTGGTCATCATCTATGAGCCACATACGATCAACGACCAACAGCTCAATGAGCTGACCAACAAACTGTGGTATCCCCTGTGGGACAGCGGCCTTGACCTCGATCAGTCGGTGCGCACGCGGCAGCAGTGCGAGGCCGTGACCGATTCCGATCTGCCGGCCGCTATGGGCTGGCTGGATGTCAAGCCGATCGCCGGCGATACGGCGCTGATTTCGGCGACGGCCACGTCGATTCTGGAACGCTGGCGTCGAGCGGTCCGCAAGCGGCTGCCGGAACTGCTGAATTCGGCGCGCAAGCGACTGGACGAGTTCGGACGACTCGCCTACCTGAACCAGCCCGACATCAAGGAGGCGCGAGGCGGTCTGCGCGATTCGGTGCTGGTCTCCGCGTTGACTGTGTCATGGCTTGCCGACCGACCGCACGGCCGGTATGACGACGAGGTCGAGGCGTTGCTGGACGTGCGCGATTGCATTCATCTGGCTGCCGGCAAGGACGCGAATCGGCTGCTCGCCCCATATCAGGCGCAGGTGGCGGCGATGCGGGGTCTTGCCGACCCGACACTGCCGCCGGGGGAGCGGGAGGCGCGTTCCATCGAGGACTTGCAGACCCGGCTCGCCCGCATAGGCCGACAGATCGCGTTCGCGCTGGATTCCACGGCGTCGCGTGCCGAGCATTCGCTGACGCATGAGCGCCCGCGTTTCTCGTTCTTCCAGATGCTGTCGCCGCGCGGTGGAGGCAGGCGAGAGGCCCCGAAGTTCGAACAGGTCGCGCCCGGCGTGGCCAAGCACGAGCAGGAAATCGTGCTGGCTCCGGGCGTGGAACCGGAGCCGGACCGGTATCTGCCGTTGCGCGTGGCCGCGGCGGCTGCCGAGTTCGAGCTGCCGATCAGCCCGGTCACCTTGCAGAACCTGCGGCGCTGCCCGATCCGCGATTCCGTGTGGGATGATGAGTCGCGCCAACTGTTCGTGCGTCTGCTGGCCTCCGGGCCGGCGCTCATGCGCGTGTGGGAGGAACTGGATTTCGTGGATATACCCGGTCGATGGATGCCTGAATGGCTGGGCATACGCAATCGCCCGAGCGCGTCTGCAGCGCACCGGTATACCATCGACCGGCACAGCGTCGAGGTGACGTCACGGCTCGCGCGGGTTTCGGCGGCGCGAGGCGAGCGGTATGACGACCGTCACTACACGGCGCTGCTATTGGCCGGACTGCTGCATGATGTCGGCAAACGTCCGTTCGTGACCGATCACGCGGCAGAGGGCGCCCGTCACGCCGCGGTGATCATGAAGCGCATGGGATTCGACGCGGACATCGCGCGATGGGTGCGCATCCTGGTGCGGGAGCATCTGACGCTCTCTGAGTTCGCGACCGGCAAGAACCCGAACGATCCGGCCGTGGGGGAGTCGCTCGCCCGTTGCGTGGACCGTGATCCGATGCTGCTGGACATGCTGTATGACCTGACCCGCGCCGACGGGTCGTCGCTCGGGGCTACGGCCGGTGAGGAGATATCCAAGCGATACGGGTGGAGCCATTGGCGCGAAAGTCTGGTGCGTGCCATGTACAGCGCCGCCCGTGAGAGTATCCGGGTACAGGTTGAAGGTGGCTATGCCGACGTTGACTTCGGTTGACACGGGATTGCCCGCCGCGTCGAGGGCGCGTACCACGACCAGGTCCTGCGGCATGTATTCCTGACCGCCGACCACATAGGTGTCGTTGCCCTCTCGCACCCAGCTTTCGAACCTGCGACCGGTCAGGCGCGCGCTGAACTGCCTAGCGGCCTTCTCCCGCACGTCGATCATGCTTTGCTTATCTGTGAGTATTCGGATGTCATCTGATTCGGGGCGGAATCTCCTTCCGCGTGGCGTCTCCCATCTTCGGAAGCCGATGCCATTATCATATGATGCTCAGCTGAGGCAAAGGCGATGTCAAGGTGGGTGTTCCGCAGCGCAGCGAGGGCTGTCGCGGGCCGGTCGTTAGAGGGCGGTCTGACCGAGCCATGATTCGCTGCGTATGCGCAGGCCATTGAACAGGCCGCGGCCGCCCATGAGCACGATATTGAACATCGCCCATAGCAGCACGGTCGAGGCCAGGTCGCCGGGCAGCATGGGCGCGGCCGCATCCACGCAGATCGCGGTCAATGCGATATACACCGTCGCGGTCAGTGTGCAGGTAATCGCCAGATAGCGGAAATCGCGGGCGCGATCAGTATGCCGTCCAGCGCCATCATCCACCCCTGTAGTGGCAGGAACGCACCCATCGTCACCATGCCGGCGGCGACCAGCAACTGGACGTGCGGGTTGGGCGAGAACAGGCGGCCGACGAACAGGCCGGCCACGGCGAATCCGCAGCCGATAGCGGCTCCGGCCGCCAATCCGGCTCGTCCCGTGGCCCGGGTCAGTCGCAGTGTGCGTGCGCGGTCTCCTGCGCCCATCGCCGCGCCCACCAGGGTCTGACCGGCGATGCCTACCGAATCCAGCATATTCATCGCGAAATTCCAAGATGAGTTCACCGCCTGGAATCCCGCCAGCACTGTCGTTCCCAATCGGGCCGCCGAGGCGACCGTCATCACCATCGCGGCGCGAATGGCGAGTGTGCGGATGAATAGCGGCAGGCCATCCCCTCCGGCGGCGGCGATGCCCGACAGGCGTGGTCGCAGCGCAGCGCCGTCGGCCTTCGCCCATAGCACCGCCGGAACCGTCAGGAACAGTCCCATGAACCATTGTGCGATCATCGTCGCCGCGCCCGATCCGGCGATGCCCCAGCCGAATCCGAACACGAACAGCACATCCAGCATGGTGTTGAGCACGGCACCGCACACCGCGGCCACCAACGTGATGCGTACCTTCTGCAATCCTCGGAAAATGCCGTTCGCCGCGTACACGAGCAGCATGCCAGGGGCGCCGAGTACCACCGTCTGCGTATACGCCACCGCCTGGTCGAGCGTCTCGCCCGTGCCCCTGAGCCCCACGCACAGCGGCCGGGCCCCTGCGAACAGAGCCGCCGCCAGCACGATGCCGATGCCGAGAGCCAGCCATAGTCCGTCTATGCCGGCCTGCAGCCCCTCTCGGCGGCGGCCCGCACCAAGCAGGTGAGCCACCTGCGCGGTGGTGGAGTAGGCGAGGAAGATGCACAGTCCCACCGCGGTGAGGATGATGGTCGATCCGATTGACAGTCCGGCCAGGGCGGAGACGCCGATGTGCCCGACGATGGCCGTGTCGATGAGCACGAAGGTCGGCTCGGCGATGAGCTGGCCGAATGTGGGGAGGGCCAGCGCGAGTATGCGGCCGTATGCGGCTCGGTTACCGGTGCGGGCCGTGCCGGCGGTCGCGGGATCGGATGATTGTGGGTCAGGGGTGTGCACATGCACACTGTAGCTCATATGGGCGGGTGCGTATGCGGCATCGAAGAGCTGAAAGCGCGGCGGTGATCCGAATGGGGCGCCGCTTATATCGCATGACGACGTGTTTGGCAAATCGAGTGGGGGCGTTTATGGACTTATCCCCATGTTATGCACAGAGTTATCCCCCTGATGTGGATAACTGCATATGTTATCCCCAGAGTTATCCCCTAAATGTGGATAACTCAACTTTTTTGTCCACATGACGTCACCCGTGCGTGTCGCGCAGGTAAACGCCGGCTGAATATGACTTGCGAGCAAGCCGTGCGTGACGGTGACGAATGTCGCGTCCGCTTACCGCGACATGCCGTCCGAGAGATGGCCCTGTGCATTTTTCGCCAGATATCTTCCACCGGAAAAGCTCCGATATATACTCAAGTCTTATGGCAGCAGAAGAAACGAATTGGGGAGGGCCGCGCCCGCAATCAGGTGGCTCGTATGTGCAGGGCGACGCGGGGTCGCCGGGGCGCGACGCCGTGTTCGACCGCGTGCCTCCGCACGACGACGAGGCGGAGATGGCGGTGCTCGGCGGCATGCTGCTGAGCAAGGACGCCATCGGCGAGGTCAGCCAGATGATCGACGTCACCGACTTCTACCAGCCGAAGCACCAGACGATATACGAGGCGATCATCGACCTGTTCTCGAACTCGCAGAACGTCGATGTGGTGATCGTCGCCAACCAGCTGATGAAGGACGGAAACCTCGACAAGGTGGGCGGCGCCGACTATCTGCACACGCTCGTCGCGTTCGTGCCGACTGCCGCAAACGCCACGTACTATGCCGAGATCGTGCATCAGCGGGCGATATTGCGCAACGTGATCGCGGCCGGCACCAAGATCGCGCAGCTCGGCTACTCGGCGGAGGGCTCGCAGGCCGAAGACGTGGTGAACCTCGCGCAGGCCGAGGTCTACGAGATGAGTACCGGACGCGTCAAGCAGGACTACGAGGCCATCGGTCCGGTGGTGCACGATGCGCTCGAACAGCTCGACAAGCTGCAGAACGGCGACCTGAAAACCCGGCGTGCCGACGGGTTTCCGCGATATCGACGACGTGACCCAGGGCCTGCAGCCCGGCCAGATGGTGGTCGTGGCAGGGCGCCCCGCCATGGGCAAGTCGACGCTGGGCATCGATTTCGCCCGTGCGGCCGCGCTGCATCACAATATGACGTCGATCGTGTTCTCGCTGGAGATGAGCAAGGTGGAGCTTGCGCAGCGCATCATCTCCGCCGAGACCAACATTCCGCTCGCGGCGATGCGCCGCGCCGACGACATCACCGCCGACCGGTGGAACACGCTCAACAATTTCTGGAACAAGTTGCAGAACGCGCCGCTGTTCATCGATGATTCGCCGAACATGTCGCTGATGGAGATCCGTGCGAAATGCCGCCGTCTCAAGCAGACCAACGACCTCAAGCTCGTCGTTATCGACTACCTGCAGCTGATGTCATCCGGCAAGCAGGTGGAAAGCCGACAGCAGGAGGTCTCGGAGTTCTCGCGAGCGCTGAAGCTGCTCGCCAAGGAGCTGGAAGTGCCGGTCGTGGCGTTGTCCCAGCTGAACCGTGGGCCCGAGATGCGCAACGACAAGAAGCCGCAGCTCTCCGACCTGCGTGAATCCGGCTCAATCGAACAGGACGCCGACGTGGTGTTGCTGGTTCATCGACCGGATTTCTACGACAAGGAGGACCGGCCCGGCGAGGCAGATATCATCATGGCGAAGCATCGTAACGGTCCGACGGAGACGTTCCATCTGGCGTTTCTGGGCGCATACTCGAAGTTCAAGGACATGCCGCAGGACTACAACAGCGATCAAGGAGTGTGACGATGGGTGAGGAAAACGGATCCCAGCCTCGTGAAACATCGCGTGAAACACAGCGCGAGGCACTGGGCGGGCAGTCGGATGCGGCGCGTCCATGGACCGCGTTCGCCACGCCGCTGATCGGCAAAGCCGTACGCGGCGCCTCTCGGCTGCTGCGGCACGGCGGCAGCGCGTTCCCCGGCAAGATCGTCGAACAGATCGACCCCGGTTTCCTCGCCCGCACGCTCGCCGACTTGCCGTATGGCGTGGTGCTGGTGTCGGGCACGAACGGTAAGACCACCACGACGCGCATGGTCGCCTCGATGCTGGAGACGCTGGGACTCAAGGTGTTCACCAATCCGACCGGCTCCAACTTCACGCGCGGCGTCGTCTCGGCGCTGCTGACCGAAGTGCCGTTGAGCGGTAGGCTGGACGCCGACGTGGCCGTGCTTGAGCTTGACGAGGCGTATGCGGTGAAATTCGTGCAGCAGGTGAAACCGCGGTTCGCGCTGTTGCTCAACGTGATGCGCGATCAGCTCGACCGGTTCGGCGAGATCGACAACACCGCGCGTCTGCTGGAGCGTGTCGCCGAAGCGACGACGGGCACCGTGGTGCTCAACCGTGAGGATCCGCGAATCGCGCGTTTCGCTTCGGCCGTGCCGGAAGGCACCGGAGTGCGCTATTTCGGGCTGGCGCCGAACTGCGTCGGTTCTTCCCCTCCTGACGACGACATGCAGACCACCGTCGCCGAAGAGGCCGCGAGCGTGGCCGGCAATGGCAGGCCGTCGGCAAATGACCGCGCGCAGCGGAGCCGGCAGGCACATCGGTTTCGACTGAGGCCCCCGATGCCGATGGGCGCGAGGCGACGGCCGATGTCACGCTGACCCGTGTCGGCAACCATGAGGCCGACTTTCCTGATTGACGGGCGGGCCGTCCATACCGCCGTCAAGCTGGGAAGGCGTGTACAACCTGTTCAACGCGGCGGCGGCGCTCGCCACCGTACGCGCGGTCATGGCGCAGGATATTGCTTCGGCGCAGGTCGCCGAGACCGTCCCCGCCAAAACCATGCCCGGCCAAGCCTCGCATGCGTCTGACGCGGCGATATCTGACGAGAGCCCAGTAGACAGCCCAGTAGACCATGACCGGCTTCTGGCGGCGCTCGCCGAGGTGACCCCCGCGTTCGGCCGCGGCGAAACGATTGCGGTCAACGGCAGCGACGTGCAGCTGCTGCTCGTCAAGAACCCGATGGGCTTCAGGCTGTCGCTCGGCTCGTTCCCGCCCGACGGGCATGACACGATGATTGCCATCTGCGACCTGTACGCGGACGGGCGCGACATGAGCTGGCTATGGGATGTCGATTTCACCAGCCTGCGCCCGACTGGCGTCGCGATGGTGTCGGGTACGCGAGCCTGGGACATGGCGTTGCGGCTCGAATACGATCAGGTCAGGGTGGAGCAGACCGGCACGGATCTGGAGGCGGCGGTGCGGCAGTTCGTCACCGCCCGTCCCGGTGTGCCCAAACACATCTACTGCACGTACACGTCGATGCTCCGCGTGCGTGCCGAACTCGCCAAGCTGACCACCGTCGCCGATGCCGGCGTCGGGCGATGAACGGCGCGACGACTGACAGCATGAGCGGGAAAGGCGAACGGATATGGGAAAAGTGATCGACGTGATGTCCCTCTACCCGAAGGACATGAACATCTACGGGGATTCCGGCAACGTGCTGGTGGTTCTGCGCCGGCTGGCACTGTACGGGTATGAGCCGCGCCTGCACGCATACAATCAGGGCGACGAATGGCCCGAGCGCGTGGACATGATCCTCGGTGGCGGCGGTCAGGACACCGGGCAGAAGAAAATCACCGGCGACCTGTTCAAGCGGGCCGGCCGGCTGCGCGACCTGGCCGCGGACGGTACGCCGATGCTGATGATCTGCGGCCTGTTCCAGCTGTTCGGCGAATACTTCGAGACCTCGGAAGGCGAGCGGTTGGACGGCATCAACGTGCTCGGCGCGTACACGGTGGGGCAGAGCCACCGGATGATCGGCAATCTGGTCGAGCACAGCGACGAATTCGGCGACGTGATCGGCTATGAGAACCATTCCGGGCAGACGTTCCTGCGCGAGGGAACGTTGCCGCTGGGGCATGTCGATCACGACGGTACCGGCAACAACGGCGAGGATCATACGGAAGGCGCTCGTGTCGGCAATGTCATCGGCACGTACATGCATGGCTCGCTGCTGCCGAAGAACCCCGCGGTCGCGGATTTCCTGATTCGGGCCGCAGTGACGAGACGGTACGGGGAGTTCGAGCCGGACCAGTCCAGCGAGCAGATGTTCGAACTGGCACGGTTGGACGCTCTGGCGGACAAGGCCCGCAAGGTCGCCGCCGCCCGCCCCCGGTGAATTGGACGGTTCCGCGCCCTCGGACTCTGCGATGCTTGACGGGTCGATGAGCTTGATGGGTCGATGAGCGGATTGCCGGGGCGTGGTTTCCATCACGGCGTGGTTTCCATCTCATAGTGGAAACCACGCCACCCCTATCGCGTTATGCGACGGGTGGGGGTAATCTTGGAACCACAAGTAACCAAAGGAGGTATCATGGCTGATTTCGATTTGGGTGAAGGCCTGCGCCGGGTGTTTCTCGCGGGCGTTGGGGCATTGGCCACCGGCGTTGAGCTGGGGCAGCAGAGCTTTGAGAAGAGCCAGCAGATCGTCGACGGTCTGGTGAAGAAGGGCGAGCTCACCGTGGAACAGGGCAAGGCGTTGAACACCGAGCTCAAGCACAAGGCGCAGGAGGCCAAGGAGAAGGCCGAGGAAAAGACTGAGGGCGCCAAGGAGCAGAGCGATGCCGGTGCCGCCGCCGAAGATCCTTCCCCGGCGGAAGGCTCCGCTGCTTAGCATGCCGGAGCAGCACACCATGCCGTCCTATACCGCGGGCGGCCATGCCGGCGACCCACGGCATGATCCGGAACGGGGGAAAATCCGGCATCGGGGCTCGGACGGTTCGGCGAAAGACGGTGTCGTGACGCGACGTGCCGGCAAACGCCGCGAATGGGACGGGTCTCCCACCATCGGGCTGTTCAACAATCATCGCGACACCTTCTCCAGCCGATATCACCTGACGAGGCGCGGGAAAGTCAAGCGCCTCGGACAGATCATGCGCATTGCGAACCAGTTCGACGTGGTGCACGGCCTCACTCCGGTGAAGATGAGGCTGATGCTGGAGGCGCTGGGCCCCACATTCGTCAAGGTCGGGCAGATACTGTCCATGCGGTCGGAGATTCTGCCGCAGTCGTTCTGCGACGAGCTCGCGAAGCTGCGCGCCGATGCCGACCCGATGCCGTATCAGATCGTCGTCGACACGTTGACGCAGGAATATGGCCGCCCCATCGGCGAGGTGTTCGCCCGCATCGATCCGACGCCGCTCGGTTCCGCATCCCTCGCGCAAGTGCATCGCGCCACGCTGGTCACCGGCGAAGACGTCGCCGTGAAGGTGCAGCGGCCTGGCGTGCGCGAGATCATGGCGTTGGATGTGTCCATCATGCGTTCGATCGCCCGGACTGCCACGAAGATGCTGCCCAGTGCGCAGGTGGTGGATCTTGGCGGCGTGGTCGAGGAACTGTGGGATACGTTCGAATCCGAGACGGATTTTCTGGTGGAGGCGCGTAACCTCAGCGAGTTCAAGCGCTTCTGCGAAGCCTATCGGTATATGGACTGCCCGAAACCGTACATGGATCTGTGCACCGAGCACGTGGTCGTCATGGATTACGTCGAGGGCATCGCCGTCTCCCATACCGATCAGCTGATCGAAGCCGGGTATGACCTCAAGGAAATCGGCACCAAGCTGGTCGACAACTATGCGACGCAGGTGCTGGACGACGGTTTCTTCCATGCGGATCCGCACCCCGGCAACATCATCATCTCCGGTGGCCAGATCGTGCTTATCGATCTGGGCATGACCGGGCGGCTCAACAGCCAGGCCCGCAGCGTGCTCCGGGAGATGATCTTCGCCGTCGCCAAACAGGATTCCGCCGCGCTGGCGGACGGTCTGCTGCGTTTCGCGGGCACCGAGTCCAATCCTGAGGATTACCCCGCGCTGCTGGCCGACCTGGACATGGTCGTCAAGGAGTTCGGCACGGTAGACCTGGGCGACCTGGACATAGCGGCGTTCCTGACGTCGCTGACGTCGTTGGCCCAAAGGCATGGCATCGAGGTGCCGGGCACGGTGACGACGGTCGGCAGGGCGTTGGTCACGTTGGAGGGCCTGCTGGATGAATTCATCCCCGACGTGAACATGATTCAGATCATCTCCGACCATATTGCTGGCAGCAAGTCGTTGGATCGAGCGGCGAAAGACGAGATCAAGGCGCTGGGCGTCGAGGGACATCAGGCATTGCACGGCCTGCTGTCCGCGGCGAGCGAGTCCAGGGTCGCGATGCGCATGCTCACCCGAGGCCAGCTGCGCATGAACATGGAGGTCGTTGGTTCCGAGGAACCGATGCGCCTGCTGTCGGACATGGTCAACCGTCTGACGATGGCGTTGATCGTCGTCGGCCTGTTCGTCGGATCGTCGATCGTGTACTACGCGGGCATGAAGCCGATCATCTTCGGCATACCGGTCGTGGGATTCATGGGATATGTGATAGCGTTCATCCTCTCCGCATGGATCGTGTTCGACATCTACTTCAAGGGACGCAGATCAAAGCGCCGGTAGTACTCGACGGAATGATTTGCGCCCCACGGTCCGGTCGGTCTTCAGGCCGGGCAGTTTTACGGGCCGGTCAGTTTTCCAGGAACAGCTGCGGTGCCTTCATGAAGTTGTTGGCGCAGTGTTCCCCGCAGAAGTAATAGGTCGTGCCGTCGTGCTCGCGCGTGATGGCGTCGTTGTTGACGGCGACGGTCATGCCGCACACAGGGTCGGTCGCGGTCTGCGTCGCGTCGTTCATGTCTGCGGAATGCATGTGGTTCATGTGCATGGGTTGCTCCTTGTTCGGCTGATGGTGATGGCCCTCATCGGTGTGATGGCCATCGGCACGGGGACGGTCTCCGGTGTCGAGAATGATGCTGCGCGCGCCGTGTTGGTCGGGCGCTCTCCTGTCGGCGTCTCTTCCGCCTGCGGCGGTGAAGGAGACGGTGTCGGGGCTCAGTGTGACGCGCCGCATGCGGTTCGCGTTCAGCACCAGGCAGACGGAGCTGAGCGCCATCGCCAGGCCTGCGATCATCGGGCTGAGCAGCCAGCCGGTGAAGGGGTACAGCACGCCGGCGGCGATGGGGATGCCGATGATGTTGTAGCCGAAGGCCCAGGCGAGATTCTCCCGGATGTTGCGCATCGTGGCTTGGGATAGGTTGAGGGTTTTCACCACGCCTCGCAGGTCGCCGCTCATGAGGGTCACGTCGGCGGATTGCATGGCGATGTCGGTTCCGGTGCCGATGGCTATGCCCACGTCTGCCTGTGCCAAGGCGGGGGCGTCGTTGATGCCGTCGCCCACCATGGCCACCAGTCCATTGGGGACGTCGGCGATGGCGGGGGCCACCGACGACTGTGCCGCGGCGGCGTCGCGCGATATCTGCAGCTGCCTTATCCAGTAGGCCTTGCCGTCGGGCCTGACCTGAGCGATCACCGTGTCGATGCCGACTTCCGCGGCGACGCGTTCGGCGACCTCCGCCTTGTCTCCCGACAGCATCACCGTGCGGATGCCAGCGGCTCGAAGCGCTGCTATCGCCTCCTTGGAACCCGGCTTGACGCTGTCCTTCGTATAGCTCGGCTTGGCGTAGTCGGCGTCGTCATCGATGGCTCCGACGGTGATCGTCCCGGTCTTGTCGAACACGACGGTTCGGATGTCGCGGGCCTGCTCCAAGGCCCTGGCGGATGTGACCAGCACGCCGTTCGTGGCGCCGAGGCCGGTCGCCGCGGTCACCGATAGCGGCGTGGCCAGTCCGAGCGCGCAAGGACACGCGATGATCAATACGCTGACCGCCGTCACCAGCGCATGGGCTAGTTTGGGTTGCGGCCCGAACGTTATCCATATGGCACCGGTCCACAATGCGGCGATAATCACCGCGGGGACGAACACGCGGGCGATCCTGTCGGCCAGACGCTGCACGGGCGCTTTGGTCGCCTGTGCGCGTGCGACCAGAGCGATGATCTGGGAGAGCACCGTGTCCTCGCCGGTGCGTGTGACCTTCATGACCACATTGCCCTGCTGCATGATGGTCGCCCCCGTCAGGGGCTCTCCGACGCCACGCCGGGCCAGAACGGATTCGCCGGTGATCATGGACTCGTCGACGCTGGCCTCGCCGGCCAACACGACGCCGTCCAGCGGTATGCGCTCGCCGGCGCGGATCACCAGCAGATCGCCGGTCTTCACGCGGTCGATGTCGATGTCTTGGGATTGGGCAGGGTCGAGCCATCCGTCGCCGGATGCCTTGCCGGCGGCCAGATCCTTGGCCAGTGGCGTTCCGACATCGAGGATGTGGGCGACACGTGGGCGCAGCTTGATCAGTGATTGCACGGCCTTTCCGGTGCCCTCACGGGCTTTCGCCTCCAACAGGCGTCCGACCAGAACGAGCGTGATCACTACGCCGACCGACTCGAAGTAGGGCTCTCTCGACCCCTCGGGCATCAGCTCCGAGACGAAGCACAAGGCGATGCTGTACAGGTATGCGGCGGTGGTCCCCAATGCCACCAACGAGTTCATGTCCGGAGAACGATGCCACAGTGCCGGCCATCCGACGCGGTGGATCGGCGCCCCGCAGTAGAACATGACCGGGGTGATGAGTATGGCCTGCAGCCAAGGGTTCATCAGCCATGAAGGAACGAGCGAGTGACTGACGAGCATGAGCATCATGGGGACGAACACCGGGAGCGTGAGAACGGTGCCGATGGCCACCAGCATGCCGGTATGGCGAATCTCCTGACGGCGTTCCTCCGCCTCCTGCCGCTCGGCCAGCAGCGCGTCCGCGGCGGACATCCTGGGCGTGCCGGCCGGTATGGCGGTCCCGGTCGATGCAGTGCCGTCGTCCGGTTTTGTGGCGGAGTCCGTCTCCCCCTCGACGCGAAGCAACCCATGCACCATGTTCATACCGCATGCAAAGGGGTAGTCGCCGGCCGGCAGCGGCGGAAGCGACATCTCGGTGGTCTCGTTGCCCGGCAGCATCGTGTCCGTTCCGAGATCGGGGAACACGACATGCGACGTGCATTCGCCGGTCTCCTTCCGATCGAACCTCAGCGTGATCGGAATGCCGGCTTGCATCGTGACGATATCGGGGGAGTACCCACCCCTGACCGTGATGGTCGCCTGTTGAACGCCGTCATGCAGCGTCGCCCGGGCGCCTCCCCTTCTGGGCGCGAAGAAGAATCGCAGGATGCACCATGTCAGCACGGCGGCTATCACCAGTGCCGCCACACCGAGGAAGATGTCGAATTCCATCGCCGCTCCTTTCCCCTTTCTATCATAATCTCGGATATTAACTATACCCTATACCCCTAGAGGGTATATAATGCGTGTTGTCAGGAATGTTCGCGCTGGGCGGAGGTTGGTTATGCAGGGTTACGACGAGACAAGGCGAAGATCCTCGCGCGGCTGCGGCGTGTCGAGGGGCAGGTCCATGCGGGTCGCGCAGATGGTGGAGATGATGTGTATTGCATCGATGTACTGACCCAGATCTCCGCCGCGACTTCGGCATTGAAGGCCGTGTCGGTGATGCTGGTTGACGACCATCTGAACCATTGCGTGCGGCAGGCAGCGGCCGAGGGCGGCGAGGTGGCCGACGAGAAACTGTCGGAGGTCGAGAAGGTGATTTCCCGACTGGTTCGCTCATAAGTGCGGCACTCGCTCGTCCGCGGGATGATGTGTAATAATACACATGTTCGATGAAGTGCTTGATGTGGTGATC
>ENA-OQCW01000937-OQCW01000937.1-human-gut-metagenome-genome-assembly--contig:-NODE-937-length-13608-cov-3.270381_pt1 | contig 13608 bp, 13 predicted proteins | sample MGYA00242767_ERZ504593 | MGnify/ENA primary metagenome ERZ504593 (study PRJEB26092, sample SAMD00036307) | human gut metagenome | host: Homo sapiens | study: EMG produced TPA metagenomics assembly of... | reverse complement strand
ACTTTTTCTTGACATCATAAAAGCCGGTATATATTACAGATTTATCTATTGTATTTTTCATCAGCTTAATATTTAACTTTTATGGACTATACGGTTAATACCAATTTTTAAACTCTAAGTTTCAAAACAGTGAATACAAAAAAGAGCCAAAACCCTTATTTTACAAGGGAAAAGGCTCTTTTTATTATTATTTCTGCACAATATTAATAATCTTCTTCGGAACATAAATTTCCTTTACAATATTTCCTGTCAATTTATCAGCAATTGCTGCTTTACCTGCTTCAATAGCTTCTTCTTTTGTTGCTTCTGCGCTGATGGAAATTACAGTTTTTGTCTTTCCGTTAATCTGAACAGGAACTTCAATTTCATCATCTTTCATAGCATCTTCATCTGCTGTTGGCCACTGTGTATGGAACACAGAATCTGTATGACCATATTCCTGCCACAATTCTTCTGCCACATGAGGTGCAAACGGAGCTAAAAGCTGTACAAAGGCTTCAATAGTTGCTTTGTCTATTCCACCTTCTTTTTTCGCCATATCAATCAGCTTGTTATTATATTCCATAAATCCGGAAATAACTGTATTCAGGCTGAAGCTTTCCAGACGCTGTGTAATGTCATAAACAAGTTTATGACGCATTTTTACCATTTCTTTTGTCTCTGCAACATTTGCTTCCTTACTGTCCATAGCCAGTTTCCAGAAACGGTTGATAAAGCGGTATACACCATCAATACCTCTGTCATCCCATTCTGCATCTAATTCCGGTGGACCTACGAATAATTCGTAAAGTCTTAATGCATCACATCCGTAGTCTCTTACCAAAGCATCAGGAGAAACAACATTTCCTTTTGATTTACTCATCTTGATACCATTTTTACCTGTAATCATACCCTGATTAAACAGTTTCTGGAATGGTTCATCAAAATCAACCACACCAATATCGTACAAGAATTTTGTGTAAAAACGAGAATACAGAAGATGCAGTACCGCATGCTCTACACCACCGATATACATATCTACCGGAAGATATTTCTGCGCTTTTTCCTTAGAAACTAATTCTTCTGTATTTTTATTATCTACATAACGCAGGAAATACCAGGAAGAACCAGCCCACTGAGGCATAGTATTTGTTTCTCTCTTCGCAGGTGCTCCACAGCATGGACAAGTAGTGTTTACCCATTCTTCAATACCTGCCAATGGTGATTCTCCTGTACCTGTTGGTTCATAAGATTCTACATCCGGCAGTGTCAATGGAAGCTGATCTTCCGGAACAGGCACATTACCGCAGTTTGGACAGTGAATAATCGGAATTGGTTCACCCAGTAACGCTGACGGGAGAATACCCAGTCACGTAACTTAAGTTTACAGTTTTACGTCCAATACCATTTTTCAATCATTTCAGGAGCTTCTTTTTCAGAACAGCTGACTCCATTCCGTTCCATTCACCGGAATTAATCATGGTTCCGGAAGCTTCTGTATATGCTTCTGCCATGTTTTCGATTTCTTTTCCATCTTTTGCAATAACCTGAATAATCGGAATATCGAATTTTTTCGCGAATTCAAAGTCACGGTCATCATGAGCCGGTACGCACATAATTGCGCCTGTACCATAGTCAGCCAATACATAATCAGATAACCAGATTGGAGTTTTTTTGCCATTCAATGGGTTAATTGCATAGCTTCCTGTAAACACACCTGTTTTTCTTTGTCCTGAAGACGGTCTACGTTAGATTTCATAGAAGCGTCGTAAATATATTTTTCTACGGCTTCTCTTGTTTCATCAGTAGCCAGTTCCTTTGCCATAGCATGTTCCGGAGCCAATACCATAAAGGTTGCACCATGAAGTGTATCTGGTCTTGTAGTGTAAACTGTAATTTTTTCGTCTTTTCCTTCTACCGGGAACTGAACTTCTGCACCATAAGATTTTCCAATCCATTCTGCCTGCATTTTCTTAACTTTTTCAGGCCAATCTAATTTATCCAAATCATTTAATAAACGATCTGCATATTTTGTAATTTTCAGCATCCACTGACGCAGGTTTTTCTTTGTCACTTCTGCGCCACAGCGTTCACATTTACCATTTACAACTTCTTCATTTGCAAGACCTGTTTTACAGGAAGGACACCAGTTAATTGGGAACTCTTTCTCATAAGCCAGACCTTCTTTAAACATTTTTACAAAAATCCACTGTGTCCATTTATAGAATTCCGGATCTGTAGTATTAACTTCTCTATCCCAATCGTAAATAGCAGAAATATCATTTAACTGTCTTTTGAAATTCTCTACATTTTCTGCTGTGGATTTAGAAGGATGAACACCCATTTTAATTGCATAGTTCTCTGCGGGAAGTCCAAAAGCATCCCAGCCCATTGGATGAATTAAATAATATCCCTGCATCATTTTAAAACGACTCCATACATCAGAGATTACATAACCTCTCCAGTGTCCTACATGAAGACCATTTCCTGAAGGATATGGGAACATATCCAGACAATAATATTTTGGTTTTTTGCCATCATCAACATTTACCGGGTTTTCTTCCCAGTTTTTACGCCATTTCTGCTCAATCGCCTTATGATTATAAGGTACTGCCATTTTCTTTTCCTCCTGTATTGTAAAATTAGGACGCAATTTCCTATAAAACTAAAAAGCCCTCTCATCTCCTGATTCAGAGACGAAAGGGCTTAAATTCCGCGGTACCACTCTAATTCACAGATACTTATCTGTGCACTCATTTTTCTATAACGGGAAATCCCGCCCAAATCTACTTAAAGTTAAAAAACTGTTCAATTCGGGAACTCCGAGGCGAGTTGGGAATCTTACGTATCTGCCTTGCACCAGACGGCAGCTCTCTTTATACGCAGTTTTTCTTAATACTCCTCATCTACGTCTATCTGTATGAAACTATACATATTTTACTCAGTGGTTTCTTTTTTGTCAACCCCTGTCTCCGGTTTTTTATCACCCAGAGCTGTTACTATGGAAATAGACTCTCCCGGAATAAAGTGTACTGTCAAAGTATCGCCAATATCATAACCTACAATTTCCGGATATTCTGTCACCGGAATATCGAAAATAAATTTCTGCTCGTTCTGTCCGGCTTCCAGTCCTGTTACTGCTGCGCCTTCACCGCCCAGTGTAATATAAAAATGAGAGTTTCCTTCAATAACTGCCTGTGCCATCTTTTCAATGGTTCCTGTCATGGAGATATCGCTTTCTGTGTCCGCACCTGACGCAATACCATGATCCGCCAGCAGTTTTTCATAATTCTTCTCACATTCTGCAACCGTATCTCCGATAGCAACGGTTTGATATTTCTGTACGTTTACCATAGCATATTTCTTTACAAGTCCTGCACCATCTTTCAATGCCATAAAATATGTTGGCTGATTAGAAATATTCAAAAGCAGTGGAAACGCTGCCTGATATTTCAAGTTCTGTACCTGACCTTCTGCAGAATCCATAGCAGAACGTTCCTGAGCGCCATCACAAACATAATATCTTGTTTCCATAGTTCTCTGGTTCATCAATACAAATCCTACATTCGATTTATCACCACTTACAGATGTTACACCAGTATATACCCATACATCATCATCCAAAGCCAGATAGTTATTACCATCTGTTGTTTTCAAACAACCTTTCTGTCCTAAAACACTGTTCAAGAAACCATTTTTCAACATTCCGTGATAGTTATAAAGCTCTAAAAGTAAATCTGCCGGATATGCACGGTCTACCCACTGTGGACAATCCTCAATTTTATAATCCGTTGTTTCACCTGTCTGCGCATTACAAAGTACCACTCTGCCAATAGTCTGACCTCCGAATAAACCGATGTTAAATTTCTTTACAGGGCAAATCCAGTATGGTGTTCCTTCATCATCAATTTCAAAACTTAGCTGGTCAAACATATAAGTAGGATATTTAAAACGCAGATGACGATAAATATTGCGGTTAAAATATTCTGACTCTGAATATTTAATTGGTTTGTCCAGTTTTACCAGCTCTGTATTCTGTGTTGCCATATCAATTCGAATATATGCAGGAATTCCCTCTTTCTGATTTGTCAGCCATTTAATTCCGCTGGCATATACGAGAGGTGTAACACGATATGGCTGTCCCTGATAGTTAATCTGTGAATATAATCCGCTTACTTCAAACTGGGACACCATATCTACCATACTTCCCATTTTTCTGTTTCCCAGAAGTTCTGCAGAATCTTTGTCCAAAAGAGGTATTTGATCATAACTGATTTCTTTAATATCCTCTGTAAAATCTCTTTCTTCCGGTGCTACTAATTGCTGATATTTTTTCGCATTAATAATAGGAGAAGATAATAATGTTCCCACACCATAAACAACAATAATTGCAAGAATTAAAAACATTCCCGCTTTCATGACTTTACTGCTTTTAATTTCCTGTGGACTACGAAGTTTTTTACGAATAGCATAAATTACTAACAGTAAAACAACTACTGTACCAAGAAAAAACCAAAATCCACTTTCGTGAATATTAATTGCCGGCAATGTAATGTAATAATAAACAAATGCCAGAAGCAGTATACCAAGTCCTGCTGCAATTTTTTTTCATACGCTCTACCAACCTTTCCAAGCAAATTTGCAAAGAATTTCAATTGCGAAATTCTTTGTTCAGTATTGTAACATTCTTTCCCCTATAGTTACAACAGTGTAAAGAATAAATTCAGTCGTAAATCAAAGAAAGTTCTGACAACTTATACTGCCAGAACTTTCTTCTTGAATTTTCTATCTTTTAATTATTCATCTTCTGCTTTTGCACGAGCTGCAATTTCTTTTTCCTGAATATCAGAAGGTGCTTGCTCATAGCGGGCAAATTCATAAGAAAATTCACCACTTCCTCCTGTCATAGAACGAAGGTCTGTAGAATATCCGTAAATGGAAAGCATTGGTACATCTGCTTCTACAACTGTATATCCTTTCCGTGTTGTATCTGGATTCATACCCAGTACACGACCTCTTCTCTTGTTCAAATCACCCATAACATCTCCGGTAAATTTATCCAGTACGCTTACCTTCATAGACACAATTGGCTCTAACAGCACAGGAGATGCTTCCATAAATCCTTTCTTAAATGCCTGAATAGCTGCTGTTTTAAATGCCATTTCAGAGGAGTCTACCGGATGGTAAGAACCGTCATATAAAGTAGCTTTCACACCCACTACCGGATAAGAAGCAACAGGGCCTTTCAATACAGACTCCTGAATACCCTTTTCTACTGCCGGGAAGTAATTCTTCGGAACTGCTCCGCCTACAACGGTCTGTTCAAACACATAAGGAGTTTCCAAATCGCCGGATGGTTCAAATGTCATTTTTACATGACCATACTGTCCATGTCCGCCGGACTGTTTTTTGTATTTGTATTCCACATCTGATTTTTTACGAATAGTTTCTTTAAAAGGAACCTTAGGCTCAGATAAAACAATATCTACTTTATAACGTTCTTTTAATTTACTTACTACAATGTCAAGATGCTGTTCGCCAATACCATATAATAAAGTCTGACGATTTTGTGCATCATTAACAGCTTTCAAGGTCAAATCCTCCTGCATCATCTTTGCCAATGCCTGAGATACCTTATCATCATCGCCCTTATTTACAGTCTGATAACGTTTGTAAGTATAAGGAGTAGAAATATCTGTTTTACCGTAAAGGATTGGTGTGGTCTTTGTAGCCAGTGTATCTCCTGTGGTCACGGTACCCAGTTTTGCAATAGCTCCAATATCTCCTGCGTGAAGCTCTGCCACTTCTACAGGTTTAGAACCTTCCAGAATATAGAGTTTATTCAATTTTTCTTCGGAGTCTTTTGATACATTAAAGAGAACATCATCGCCTTTAATAACACCGGAGCATACCTTAACCAATGAATATTTTCCTAAGAATGGATCTACAATTGTTTTAAATACATAAGCAGATTTTGCTTTTGTAAAATCGTAGTTTGCCTGATAAATCTCATTCGTCTTTGTATTCATACCTGCACAAGTTTTCTGGTCAGGACTTGGGAAATATCCGCAGATATCATCTAAAAGGTTTGCTACACCCTGAATATTAACAGTAGAACCCATACATACCGGAATAATACTTCCGTCAGAAATATTCATTTTTAATGCAGCTGAAACTTCTGCTACAGAAAATTCCTCTCCTGCAAAATAACGATCCATAAACTCTTCGCTGATTTCTGCTACAGATTCTATTAAAGTTTCATGATATTTGTCTAAATATTCATTCAAATATTCCGGAACAGGACATTCTTTTTTCTGTCCTTTTTCAATATATCTTCGACCTGCCTGTTTTACGATATTTACATATCCCACAAATTTACCGTCTTCTCTGATTGGCATGTGCAATGGTGCAATTTTTTTACCATATAATTCTGTAAGCTGCTCTACCACCTGACGATAGCTGACATCATCAATATCCATTTCCGTAACGAAGAACATTCTTGGAAGATTATATTTCTCGCACAGCTCCCATGCCTTCTGTGTTCCTACCTGAACACCGTCCTTACCGGAAACAACGATAATCGCTGCGTCAGCCGCTCCTACTGCTTCTTCGACTTCCCCCACAAAGTCAAAATAGCCCGGAGTATCCAATACATTAATTTTTACTTTTCCCCATTCAACTGGAATTACAGATGTAGAAATTGAAAATTTTCTCTTTATTTCTTCTTTATCAAAATCACTAATTGTGTTGCCATCTGTTACCTTTCCTAATCGGCTTGTAATACCTGATAAATAAGCCATTGCCTCTGTCCAGACTTGTTTTTCCGGCACCTCCATGACCAAGCATGGACCACATTTCTAATTCTGTCGGTTCTAAAAACGTCCATATGTAATACCTCCCAAATATATTATGTATAATATTTTACTGAAAAAAAATTGATATATTTCAAGTATTTTATTCAAATTAAACAAGCTTTTTTTCTTCTCATATCTGAACACATCGATAGAATTGACAATTACAAAAACCTGTCATAAAATGATACTGTTTGACAGCATTTTAATTAGAAGGAGTATTGAACTATATGGAAACCACAACTATTGGTTTTATTGGTCTGGGGCTTATTGGCGGCTCCATTGCAAAAGCAATACGAAAATTTCATCCCGATTATCAGATTATCGCTTACAACCGCACAACAGATACTTTGAAAGATGCGGTTTTTGACGGAATTGTGGACATTCCCTGTAATGAGCATGATCCACGCTTTGCGCTTTGCGACTATATCTTTTTATGCGCTACAGTAGATTACAATATTGAATGCCTTCCATGGTTAAAACAGGTAATCCGCCCCAGTTGTATTCTTACAGATGTGGGCAGTGTAAAAGGAGAAATTCATCGAAAAGTTACAGAACTTGACATGGCTTACAATTTCATTGGAGGACATCCCATGGCAGGAAGCGAAAACATGGGATACGAACATTCTACTGACCATTTAATTGAAAATGCCTACTATATTCTTACCCCCTCTGAAGAGGTAGGTCTTGATAAAATAGGAAAATATACAGAATTGATAACTTCCATTGGCGCTTTGCCTATGATTTTAACCTGGGACGAACATGATTTTATTACTGCGGCAATCAGCCACCTTCCTCATATTGTGGCAGCGTCTCTTGTAAATCTAGTGAAAAAGCTGGATTCACCACTGGAACACATGAAAACGATTGCAGCCGGAGGTTTTAAAGATATTACCCGTATTGCATCTTCTTCTCCATATATGTGGCAGCAGATTTGTCTGGAAAATCCAGAACATATTTCAAAAGTTTTAGATGAATACATACGTTTGATTGTACAGGCAAAATATTTAGTAGACCAAAAGGATGCCGGCGGACTTTACGATATGTTTGCACAATCCAAAGAATATCGTAATTCTTTCAGTGACGTTCCTAGTGGACCAATAAAAAAATGATTTTGCACTTTACTGTGATATTATTGATGAAACAGGCTCTATTGCAACAATTGCAACCATCCTTTCTATGAATAATATCAGTATTAAAAATATCGGCATTCTTCATAACAGAGAATTTGAAGATGGTGTATTAAAAATCGAATTCTATGAAGAAGATGCCTTAAAACAGGCTTTAGAACAACTTACAAAACGCAATTACAAAATTTATGAGAGATAGGAGGTTCTTCTATGTTTTTTAAAAGATCTGCTCCTCTTCGAGGAGAAATCACAGTTCCGGGAGATAAATCTATCTCTCACAGAGCCGTAATGTTCGGAGCTCTGGCAAAAGGAACAACTTCTATTACCAACTTTTTAAAGGGTGCCGATTGTCTATCTACCATCTCCTGCTTTGAAAAAATGGGCATTGAAATTGAACAGCTTCCTTCGGAAATTTTAATTCACGGCAAAGGACTTCACGGCTTAAACGCTCCTGAAACGATTTTAGATGCAGGAAACAGCGGAACTACTACCCGCCTTTTATCCGGTATTTTAGCCGGACAGGCTTTTTGTACTACTTTAACCGGAGATGCTTCTATTCAGAAACGTCCTATGACACGAATTATTACTCCCCTTTCCCAAATGGGAGGCAAAATAGAAAGTCTATCCGACAACGGCTGTGCACCGCTGAAAATAACAGGGCATCCTTTAAAGCCCATACATTATCTTTCACCGGTAAGCTCTGCACAGGTGAAGTCCTGTGTTTTATTGGCAGGAATGTATGCAGATGGCATCACAAAAGTGACAGAGCCCTATCTTTCCCGCAACCATTCTGAACTTATGCTCCGCTCCTTTGGTGCAGACGTCATTTCAGAAGGAACTACTGCGGCTATCACGGGCAATCCTGTTTTAGAAGGACAAAAGGTCATTGTTCCCGGAGATATTTCTTCTGCGGCTTATTTTATTGCTGCGGGACTTCTAATTCCGGGCTCTGAAATTTTAATCAAAGATGTGGGAATAAATCCTACACGAGATGGAATTCTAAAAGTATGCGCAGATATGGGCGCAGATATTCAGCTTTTAAATAAGAGGGAATACGGAAAAGAGCCTGTGGCCGATATTCTGGTAAAACACAGCGAGTTAAAAGCAACAGTTATCGAAGGCGCACTTATTCCCACTCTCATTGACGAACTTCCGATGCTTGCTGTTATGGCAGCCTTTGCCCAAGGTACTACCGTCATCCGTGATGCGCAGGAATTAAAGGTAAAAGAGTCTAACCGTCTGGATATTATTGTGCAGCATTTATCTGCTATGGGAGCTGATATTATTCCTACGGAAGACGGCATGGAAATACATGGAGGCAAGCCTTTAAAAGGCGCTGTTTTAGACAGCTATATGGATCACAGAATTGCCATGTCCTTTGCCGTTGCCGGTATGGCTGCTGACGGAGAAACAGAAATTTTAAATGCTTCCTGCGTAGATATCTCCTATCCTGAATTTTATCGGGATATGGCTGCAATTTCTGCTTCATAAGGTCGTTAAATTTTAAACAAATTTTAGAATTTCTATATATTTTTTTATTGATTTATTGTGCTAAATATGTATAATATAGAAGAGAAGCAGGGTTTCCCCTTCTTTCAAAAGGATATCACAAGCCTGCCTTGCAGGTGAGATTATCGTAATTAATAAGTATAAGAGAAAAGAGGTACATGTAAGATGGCAGAATTGAATTTAAGCAAATACGGCATCACTGGAACAACTGAGATTGTTCACAATCCTTCTTATGAATTATTATTCGCTGAAGAAACAAAATCGGAACTGGAAGGATTTGAAAAAGGTCAGGAAAGTGAACTGGGTGCAGTTAACGTAATGACAGGTGTGTACACAGGACGTTCTCCTAAAGACAAATTCATCGTTATGGATGAAAACTCCAAAGACACTGTATGGTGGACTTCTGATGAATACAAAAATGACAACCATCCAGCTACACAGGAAGCTTGGGATACTGTAAAAGATATTGCTTTAAAAGAGCTGTCTAACAAAAAACTGTATGTTGTAGATGCTTTCTGCGGTGCAAACAAAGATACACGTATGGCTATCCGTTTTATCGTAGAAGTAGCTTGGCAGGCACATTTTGTTACAAACATGTTCATTCAGCCTACTGAAGAAGAGCTGAAAGACTTCGAACCAGACTTTATCGTATACAATGCTTCTAAAGCAAAAGTTGAAAACTACAAAGAATTAGGATTAAACTCTGAAACAGCTGTTATGTTCAACATCACAAGCCGTGAGCAGGTTATCGTAAATACATGGTACGGCGGAGAAATGAAAAAAGGTATGTTCTCCATGATGAACTACTACCTTCCATTAAAAGGTATCGCTTCCATGCACTGCTCTGCAAACACAGACTTAAATGGTGAAAACACAGCAATTTTCTTCGGTCTTTCCGGAACAGGAAAAACTACACTTTCCACAGATCCAAAACGTCTCTTAATCGGTGATGACGAACACGGATGGGATGACAACGGAGTATTCAACTTTGAAGGCGGATGCTACGCAAAAGTTATCGACTTAGATAAAGATTCTGAACCAGATATCTATAATGCAATCAAACGTGACGCTCTTCTTGAGAACGTAACATTAGATGCAGAAGGAAAAATCGACTTTACAGATAAGAGTGTAACAGAGAATACTCGTGTATCTTATCCAATTAACCACATTGAAAATATTGTTCGTCCTATATCTTCTGCTCCAGCTGCAAAAGAAGTTATCTTCTTATCTGCAGATGCATTTGGTGTATTACCTCCAGTATCTATTCTGACACCAGAACAGACACAGTACTACTTCCTTTCTGGATTTACAGCAAAATTAGCTGGTACAGAACGTGGAATTACAGAACCTACACCAACATTCTCCGCTTGCTTTGGACAGGCATTCTTAGAGCTGCATCCAACAAAATACGCTGAAGAGCTTGTTAAGAAAATGCAGCAGAGTGGAGCAAAGGCTTACCTTGTAAACACAGGATGGAATGGTACAGGAAAACGTATCTCCATCAAAGATACTCGTGGTATCATCGACGCTATCTTAAACGGAGACATCTTAAACGCTCCTACAAAGAAAATTCCATACTTCAACTTCGAAGTACCTACAGAACTTCCAGGTGTTGATACAAACATTCTTGATCCTCGTAATACTTATGCAGATGCTTCCGAATGGGAAACAAAAGCAAAAGACTTAGCACAGAGATTTATTAAGAACTTTGCTAAATACGAAGGAAATGAAGCTGGAAAAGCTTTAGTTTCTGCTGGTCCTCAGGAATAATGAAAGACAATAAAAAAGGTAGTTGGCTGAAAAATCAGCCACTACCGTTTTTTATTACTCAATAATCATTGCATCTCCAAAGCTAAAGAAACGATAACGCTCTTTTACTGCTTCTTCATAAGCATGCATAATCTTCTCTTTTCCTGCTAATGCAGAAACCAGCATTAAAAGTGTAGATTCTGGTAAATGGAAATTTGTAATTAAAGCATCAATCATTTTAAACTGATATCCGGGATAGATAAAAATATCTGTCCAACCACTTTTTGCTTGTAAAATCCCATTTTCATCTGTGGCAGATTCTAATGTTCTGCAGCTTGTAGTTCCTACAGAAATCACTCTGCCGCCTTTTGCTTTTGTTTCATTGATAATTTTTGCCTGTTCTTCTTCTACTACATAAAATTCAGAATGCATGTGATGATTTTCTACATCATCTACTTTTACAGGACGGAAAGTGCCAAGTCCCACATGAAGAGTTACATGGGCAATTTTTACACCTTTTTCCTCTATTTTTTCCAACAGTTCTTTTGTAAAATGAAGCCCTGCTGTAGGTGCCGCTGCACTTCCTTCATTCTTTGCATAAACAGTCTGATAACGTTCCTTATCCTGAAGTTTATGAGTGATATAAGGAGGAAGTGGCATCTCTCCTAATTTGTCTAAAATTTCTTCAAAAATTCCTTCATATTGAAATTGTATCAGGCGATTTCCTTCTTCTACAATATCCAACACTTCTCCGATTAAAAGTCCATCGCCAAAGCGATTTTAGTCCCTGGTTTTGCCTTTTTTCCCGGTTTTACTAATGTTTCCCAAACATTATTCTCTCTTCTTTTTAATAAAAGAATTTCAATCCCTGCATCTGTTCCGACTTTACTTCCATATAAACGAGCTGGTATAACTCTTGTATCATTAATAACAAGACAATCATCCGGATTTAAATAATCAATAATATGTTTAAAATCTGTATGGCAAATTTCACCGGTTCTTTTATTTAAGTGCATCAGTCTGGAAGATGATCGATCTAATAATGGATCCTGAGCAATCAGTTCTTCTGGCAAATCATAATAAAAGTCTGCTGTTCTCATGGTTTCTCCTCTCTATTATCTGACATAATATACCACATCTTCTTCAAGAAGTATAGCCTTGTTCTCTTTTATTTCTACAATATTTACACTACAGTTTGGCGGAACTTTTCCATGCCAAAAAATTTGCAATGTCTGCATCTTCATATACATTCTGCAAAAAGAGCACGCACTGCACAGCCATGAGAAGCAATGAGAATATTTTTGTCCTGCAATTCTTCTCTGGTTGTAATATCCTCCCAGAAGTCTCTGGTTCTGGCACAAATATGAGCAAGCTCTTCTCCTCCTTTCGGTGCTTTATAATCCTTTGTATTATGGAAAAAAATTATAAAGCATATCCTGAGGAAGCAGGGAGGAATTCTCTCCCTCCCACTCTCCAAAGCAAATTTCCTGTATTCTCTTATCCTCATAGATAGGAATTTCTCTGTTATAAAGTACCAGCCTTGCCGTATCCTTTGCTCTCTTTAACGGGCTGGTAAAACAACAATAAAAAGGAATTTCCTGTAGCGCCTCTCCTGTTTTTTCTGCCAAAATAATACCATTTTCATTTAACTCAGTGTCAGAAGCGCCCTGCAGCCTTTTCTGCACATTCCACTGGGTTTCTCCATGTCTAAGAATATATAACTTCATCATTATTTACGCAGCTCAATACCAATTGTTTCCAGACCATTCAGAATTTTCTTCATAGCTGCATTTACATCTGCATCTTCCAAAGTTCTGTCTTTTGCACGGAAAGTAACAGAATATGCCATGGATTTATATCCTTCTTTAATCTGACTTCCTTCATAAATATCAAATAACTGATAGTTTTCCAGAATTTTTCCGCCTCTTTGTTCAATTACTGCTTCAATTTCTCCTGCCAACACTTCCTTTGGAACTACCATACTGATATCACGGCTTACAGCAGGGAATTTTGCAATACCTTCGTATTTTCTATCAAAGGTTGCAAACTCTAAAATTGCAGGAATATCCAAAACTGCTACATAAGCTTTTTCTCCAATACCATAAGAAGCTGCAACTGTTGGATGAACCTCTCCCATATATCCGATTACAGTTTTATCATAAATGATTTCTGCCTGACGTCCTGGGTGAAGGAATGGTTTGCCGGCATTTGGATTATATTCTTCATTTTTTATGCATACCGATTTTATCTAAGAATTCCTCTACAACACCTTTCATAGAGAAGAAGTCACCTGCTCCGTACATTCCCAAAGTGAACATCATTCTTTCTTCCGGAAGCTCTGTTAAAGGTAACTCTTTTGGAAGGTAAATATTTCCTAATTCGTATAAGCG
>ENA-OQCW01000935-OQCW01000935.1-human-gut-metagenome-genome-assembly--contig:-NODE-935-length-13625-cov-2.620833_pt1 | contig 13625 bp, 7 predicted proteins | sample MGYA00242767_ERZ504593 | MGnify/ENA primary metagenome ERZ504593 (study PRJEB26092, sample SAMD00036307) | human gut metagenome | host: Homo sapiens | study: EMG produced TPA metagenomics assembly of... | reverse complement strand
CGGTATCACGGAATTTCTTGTATGTAAACTCACATATCGGCGGATGAAGCCCATCTTTTTTCCATCTACCGTGTATGCACCCGTGAGATACATGTTTCCTGTGTTATTTTCAGAAATCATATTAACGAAAAATATTGATCCATTTTTGTATGATCGGTGAAATTAATAACATGGGCATTACATGATATGTTTTGCTCTGCTGGTTCATTAGCATGATGAAACGCAATATGGCTCAGAATTGCTGCAATAAAAGCACATAAAATTATTCCCGCAAACAGAAAATATCTTTGAGTCATATGATTACTCCGCTTTATAATAGAGAGAGTTGCAATTATTTGGTGATTCAGAGTTTAACATTTGACTACAGGTGAAAGCATAAAACCCGCTCATGCTATCATTTGTTGCAATGTAAATGTAAGGATGTATTTTGCAGTTGACTTCCATTTTCTGCAATTTTTCAATAATCGGTGATAGCATGTCTACGGAATTAAAGTATTTATTATCATAGAAATAACTACATCCTTCCTGAGTAGGGTGTTGAGCATAATTTGAGAAAGCATCTATTTTTTTTATAGTGTGGGATTTGCTTTGAAAAGCCATATCGAAAAAATAAGAAGATATATACACTATCCCCCATGCAGCAAAAAAACAAACTATAAGTAATGTATTCTTTGTGGTAAATATACCTTTTGCAACGTGATTTTTATTTATATTTTCAGTGTGGGTGCCATTCTCTTCACTCTCTTCGCTCTCAACACTTTCATTCTCATTGTGATTATTGTCGAGAACAGTTATGTTGATTTCTTCATTGATTTTGAAGCCTTTACGTGGCACCGTTCTGATAACATCATTAAATATCGTCGCTGAGCTGATTTCACGAAAGGAACGCCTTATCATCGATATATTTTGATATAAAGTGTTGGTTGCGACTTCGGCACTGCTATCGCTCCAGACTTTTTCAAAGAATTGATTGTGTGACACGACACTATAAGCGTTATCTAAAAGTAACTTAAGCATTTTCCCGCAGGATAAGTGAGTATCACTTCCTCTGATGTAAGGAGTGATGTTAACTTATTAGATGATGAGTTGAATCTTACTTCATCATTTATAATGTAGATCATTACATTTTATACCTTAGTTGTGTATTACAAATCCAGTATTACTTACAAAATAAAGGCAAGAACATTAAGTGCACTATAGTATAATTTCCTAAAAATGCAAATGTGAATTATCTGATTTTTAAGAATAATCTTGATTTCATTGAAATTCTTAAACGATGTATATTTCTATTAAATGCTTTCTGCATTGATGTGAATTAGGGGTTTTTCTGCATGTACTGATAAAACTGCGTATCCCCGTTATAGGGAAAGAACGGGACGCATCCTCCACCCATGACACTAACCGTGTGATTGGTAGTTCCCTGCTGTGTACTTCTGGTGAAATAGAAGAAGCTCTATGCGCCGACCGATACTGTCTTTTATCCGATTATTTACCAGTGACACCTTGATATGAGGTTATGTCTATTATTGCTAGGAGGTAATATATGCTTATGTTATTATCCAAAGCGCCAATAGTAATTTAGATAAAGATTATAGATCAGCAAGCAAATCCAGCCTGTATTTTTGTGCGTACTGCATAACATCTATGATGGCTATATTTTTACGTGATACATCACTTATTAAATGTATATAAGATTTGATGTTTATTATTCATGCTGAGTTTTAACGTTTATATTTTTTATTGAAATCTAAAAATTTACTTAAATTATACCTTAAATATTACTTACTCATAAGGAGCAATGTGTGATATGAGCTTTTCTATTGAAGATTTTTCATTGGATTTTTTTTCATTACATAACAAGGTGGCCATCGTAACTGGGGCCGCGGGTGAACTGGGGAGAGGCTTATGCTCGGCTCTGGCCAAAGCAGGGGCTAATCTGTTGTTGGTAGACATCAAAGAGCCTGATAATAGATATTTAAAGCATTTAACTCATGAAGGCGTTGAAGTTGAGTTTATGACAATAGACATAACAAAACCTGATGCAGCATGCACCATTATTAATAGGTGTCTGGAGCGTTTCGGTCAGTTAGATATTCTGGTCAATAACGCGGGCGTGTGTAACATCAATCGTCCTATCGATTTCAATCGAAACGACTGGGATCCGATGATTAATCTCAACCTGAATGCTGCATTCGATATGAGTCAGGCCGCATTGAATATATTTGTCCCGCAAAGAAAAGGGAAAATTATTAATATGTGTTCTGTATTGTCATTTCATGGGGGACGTTGGTCTCCAGGGTATGCTGCGACTAAACATGCTTTAGCGGGGCTGACCAAAGCGTATGCCGATGATTTTGCGGAATATAATATTCAGATCAATGGTATCGCCCCAGGATATTATGTGAGTGAAATGACAGCGATTATTTATAATAACCCTAAAATAAAAGAGTTAATAAAAGGGCGTATACCAGCTCAACGCTGGGGAAGGGCACAGGATCTTATGGGCGCAATGGTGTTCCTCGCCAGTGCCGCTTCAGATTATGTCAATGGACAACTATTAGTTATTGATGGTGGATATTCAATTCGTTAACGATTTTTGGCTGCGTTGAGGTGTTTTGACTGGAAAATGGAGTGGAGAGATTTTGTCATTTCTCCACTTCCGGTACTTCAGGTAGGTATAGTGGTTATTCGTTAGCGTTGAACCATCGCGATGAGTTTACATACCACTCAGAGCATTATTGCGCTAATTGTTGCTTTATCTGTGCACCATTATCATCGAGATATGTCGCGGCAACCACACCACTAACGTTATTACTTGCTAACCAGTACCGTCGTTGACTGAAGGGTTTTATCATCATATCGCTTTCTTGCTGTACCTTCGTAGCCCCAATGCTAATGGAGGTGAAAGAGATATTCAGTGGTGTTGGGTTATTAAGCTCAATATAGCTGCTGCTGCCGTCGTTACCCAGATGCCAACTTATTTTACGCATAGCTTCTTCAGGTGTCATAGTTACAGATTTAGGCCTGTAAAAGATTTTAAGTTGCGTATTCATTGCCAGCGTTAAATGTGTGGGATCTTGATGGGGAGTTTCTGGCGGCATTTCATAAAGATTTAACCAGAATGCAGATTCGCGATCCTGGGGAAGTGGGTCATGATTATAGATAATCCGCAACCCTTGGGTTCGTTTCGCTGCCAGGCGGAAAACAGGTGGCAGCACCACAAAGGGGGGAGAAGCAGCTTCTGGGGAGCCTTCACCATTATCTACCCAACTTTGCACCAGTACCGGGTAGTCATTGGTATTGACTAGCATCAGTGTCTTTTCCCGATCGCCATCGCGATAAATAATCCGTGAAGAAGCCGGCATGATGCCGGCTTCCACTGACTGTACGAACAAGACGGTTAAGAGCAGCAAAACGGATTTCATTGCATTTTCACCAATATATACGCCGTTGCCCGCACTTTTCCCGCACTGACTGTCTGATTTGGCAGTTTCTTCAACCGGGCGATAAAAGAGTAACTATAGCTGGAGTATCCGGGGTGAGTCGCCCCTTCTAATGTTGCCCCTTCAAATACAGGATACCACCCCGCTGCATTTCCTCCGGGGGTTAACTTCGCGATGCCAGGTTGACCAACCAGCGTCATCGCCGTATCGGGGTGAGCACTGTTAGAAATATAGATCCCAACGCCTTTTGCCATCTCTGCTGCGTCATAATTATCAGAGACCAGGGCGCTGACGCCGCCGTTGCTATTGATAATCCCCAGTTTTTGCGCTGCTGTATATGCACCTTCAGACACCTGGATTCCTAATGCTGTCTGAGTATCGCTAATCCCTGATTGAACTGAGTTACTGCACTCGACGCGGACATTAAAATTAGCGGTACTTTCCATGCCCGCATTCAGTTGTGCTTCTGCAATTGTCGGCAGCAATACTAGCGGCGTGGCGCTGCGGGCAACGCAGGTGGCATTGTTGTAGAGTCGATTTGCCGATCGCATTCCGTAACCAAAACCATTATCAACACCCCAAAAATCATAGTGATCCGCACTGTCCTCTCCCACTTCATCATGAGCAAATGGAATACCACTGGTACCGGAAAGCTGAATATAGGCATTAGGCTGAGTGCAGTTATAAGGCGTGCCGGAGGGTTTAGCATACCCCACACCGTCGCCATCAGTATTGGTATTACCGCAGTAACTGGTTGCGCCTGCGGTATCAGGCAGAGTACTAATACGATAAAGTTCAGCATGAAGAGGAGGGATATCCTGTAAACGGATCTGGATTTTAGTTCCCTGAGTGGCATAACTGGTGATGGGCACTTTCTTCCAGTAACGACCAAGCGTCACACCCGCCATGGTCTGCTTGAGACCGACAAAAGCAAACCAGGTGGCATAGACATCACTCAGACCATCAGGCCCGCCTGCATTGTGAAAGCCACCCACGCGGTCATCGCCATTGGTAGCGACCAGAAAATAGATGTTTGGCAAATCTGTTGCGTCACATTCCCACAGTACGGAGCTTCCTGACGCGCCACCTGATGTGTAGTTAGTGGAAGGGACGACCGTTGTCGAGAGTAGCGAGCCTACTGGCGCAAAATAGGTGTCGGTCATATTAATTTTTCCGAACTCAATGAGTGCCGATCTTCCGTCCTCCGTTTGTCCGACACGTGTATTAGAACAAGTGGCCCAGGCGGATGATTGTATTAGTGCCACCAATATGATGGAGCTAATCAGAATGTGTAAAAAAGTCGATTTAGACATCGGGTTTTCTCTGTATCAAGACTGACAGGTTTCATTCAGGCGGATGATAGGGCTATTGCTGTCTTTCCCGCTGATATCGAAGGGCAACTGGCAGCTATCGTTAGCGCCTTCACCCCAGCGAACTGACAAATGACCTTTTGTCTGTTCTGTGCGGAGGTAAATTTGTCCCCCCTGACCGGCTATACCGACGACCGTATTATTCTCATCCAGCACATCGGCTCCCATTGGCAGTTCCGAACCATCTGCCATGCGGGATTTAATCAGCAGCGCTTTACCGGGACGGGTACGGAAGACTACTTTCACCGCCGCACCTGCAACCGGTGCTACCTGTTTTTCACTGTCGACCAGCTCGGCATCGCCATCCATTCCTTGTGGATCGAGAGATATACGGTTGTAGCGATAGGGCGTTACTGCCGGAACAAGCGCATAACCACTGTCATTAATTTCCAGCTGACTGGAGTTATAGACTTTTGCACCTTCTGCGCCTTTTGCTTCGACCAGGGCGAACGTTTCACCCAGATAAGGTCCGAAAGTGACGCCACCGCCATGTACGGCCATCGCGCCTTGTACGTTTCCGGAAGCCTGCCAGTAATCCTGGCCCTTCGATGCGTTCAATCCGACGGTAGTTTGTGAAAAACGTTTTTGCATGTTTCCGCTAAGCGTCGTCTGCTTATATTGTTGATCGCGCATGACGTTCAGGCTGTAGTTGGTGGTCTGTGCTTCATCAAGCATTCCGGTTAGCGAGCTTTGTAATTGCGAGCTACCGTCAGTTGAATGGGTCCAGCTGTTGCTAAGACTTGGTACACGAGGTCCATTGCCGCCAAGTGGGAATGAGAATGAAAGGGACGTTACCGTCTGCATATCATCAGAATTGTCTTTATAGCCGCCCATTCTTTGGCGTCCGACGGAAAGGTTCATACTGATGCCATGGCTAAAGCTATTGCTGTAACCTAACTGAAGCTGTGTATCACGGCTCTTGCCGCCACGGTAGTTCTGTGTTGAACCTGACACAAACAGGTTGCCGTAATTCGCAAGGCTCTGACTTAACGTAAGATCAAAGCGCGACTGTTGACGCCACTGGCTGGAGTCCCATGACTGTTTATTGCTGGCAGCATGGCGTTCTCCCAGCACATCAGCCAGATCACGATAGCCGCTGGTAGAGTATCGATAACCTGCCAGGGAGACGGTGGTTGACGTGGGCTGGAAAGTTTTACTCCAGGTTAATTGCGACATCCAACCACTCTGCGCTTCGCTTTCAGGAACACGCGCATGGGACCAAGTGAGGTTTGCCCCAAATGCCCCCAGCGTACTGCCATAGACTCCGCCAAGCATAAGCGCCTGGTAGCCATCAGCGATACGCGAGCCACTGTTAAATGTCAGCGTATTAGTCATCCCGTGCTGCCAGGTGAGGTCACCAAACATCGAGTCATCACCGCTATCCTGCGTTTTACCTACTTCCACGTTATAACGGGAAGTTCCTGGACGCATCGATTCTGGTACGGCTGAAAAGGGGACACTGAAACGACTGACTGCGCCATTTGCTTCCGTAACGGTGACATCCAGATCGCCGCTGTAACTGGTGGGGTATAGGTCGTTTATCTCGAAAGGGCCTGGAGCCACGGTGGTCTGATAAATTTCATGACCGTTTTGCATTACCGAGACTCTGGCGTTTGTTGCTGCCACCCCGCGAATGGTCGGCGCATAGCCGCGCATGGAGTCCGGCAGCATACGTTCATCGGTCGCGAGACTAACGCCGTGATAACTGAGTCCAGAGAAAAATCTTCCGCTGGTGATAAGCTGCCCCATCATTAACTGGCTATTTATGGCGGGCAGCGGGCGTTGCAAATAGCTACGAATATTGTTCCACTGATTCCCTTTGTCATTATCCCAGGTCATGTTGGATAACTGACGATATTGCCAGGCACCAAGGTTGATTCCACCATTAAATGATGCCCATAGCGAACGCTGGCTATGAGCGTTCTGCCCTGAATAGGCAACGTTGTAATAGTTGGCAATATAATTCATGAACGCCAGCGATGCTCCGGTATCCAGCTCGCTGGGGGGGACATAGCCGCGAGGGCGACTAATCATTTGACTCTGAGGCACCGACAAGTCAAGGCGCAGTTGTGACAACTGTGTCTGGCTGGTGATGCCGGGAGCGAGTTCCTGAGCAAAGGTACAGACCGGATCTTTTTCACCCTTATCTTCCCCTGTTTTGAGGCCTATCGCCTCCGCGACTTCAGGCGTCAGGCAGGGCAGAACGCGACCATCAGCGGTTTCTTTAAACGTGACATTCCAACTACCTGACAACTTATTGTTGGTATAGATATCCATTTTATAATTGCCTGGTGCAACAGACTCACGAGTTGTCAGTTTTGCCAATGACGACTGACTAAATCTGCTGCCGCGAAAGAGTTGCGGGTCAAAGGTGTAGTTGTCTTCATCTGACGGTGTTGCGGGTGAGATTTCTTTCCCCATAACCGGCTGGCAGAGTAAAACCAATATTGCCGCAGAAATTGACACAACGGATTTATTCATCTCGACATACTCGTGCGTGAAAAAGGATACCGCTCAAAAAATGGGGAAAGAGGTTATAAGGCATGCTCAGACGTGACATTTACACCATAGTCATTGACGGTCACTAAATGAATCTGCGCACCGGGAGCGACGCTGATGCCAGAGCGTAGTGTCCATTCAGTTGTGCTTTGAGGTGCAATCATGACGGAATTCGCGAGGGGGACTTTTTTACCGTTATTAAGCAGTTCAGCGGCGCGAATCACGACGTAATAGCCCGTGGGATTCGTCACTTCAATGCGGTTCTGTTTTACCTGGTAAGTCAGGTTTTTTGGCGCGTCACTGGATTTACCGACAATCGAGCTGGGACGATAGAAAATTTTGACTCGATTAGTCAGGGCCAGGATGAGCTGGTTCTGACTTTTATCGTTCTTATTCAGATAAGGTAGTTGACTGAAACTAAACCAGAAAACAGACTCGCGATCCTGCGGTAAATTATCACCAGTGTAGAGCAGGCGTAACGCCTGACCTGCGGCAGCTTCCATGCGAAATGTCTGCGGGGTTGGCATAAACGGTACATTCTTGTCAGAACCACGTTCATCCTCAACATGGATATTAATGATATAGGGCTGATCGCTGGTATTTCGCAACTGGATGGCTTTTTTCCTTTGCGTCACCAGGGAAAAATAATACGGGTTCCGGTCATTACCACGCTGGCAAACGCGCTGCTGCTCATGCTCATGGAAAATACAAGTACCAGTAAATATGCAAAAATGTTCATTCTTATCTTTTCCATGTCCATGAAAAATCACTATTAATTGTGCGAAGAAATACTGGCTGACATTTACTGCCAGCCAGTAGATTAATTAGAGGTAGCTCAGGGTGTATTCTGCGACAGCGGTAATTTTACCGGCAGTGGCAGCCGCGCTATCGATAACGAAGTAACGCGCACCGAAGTCGTAGCTGGCTTCAGTATCGCCAACTTTCAGGGTCAAACCCGGTACGTTAGTCGCGCCAGCCAGAGTTACTGGGTTACCAGAAGTGCTGGAATCCATTAACTGAATGCCAAAGCCTTTCGCCGCGTCGCTGCTGGTATCACGGTTTCCCATAACACCCGTGCTAGCGTCCACGTCGTAGCCCAGGAAAGTGGTGTTGATTGCCTGATCTGCACCAGTCGGAGCCTGGCAGTTAGACACAGAAACCGTAAACGGCGTCTGGCCTGCGCTCTGGCCATCAGCTAAAGTTGCACCGAAGTCAGCCATGGCTACGGTCGGCAGCAATACTACTGAATGGTTTGACCGTTGATATTTACGGAACAGGTCTGATCGGTTACTTCACCCTGAAAAGTGACTGTCGGTGCAGCCATGGTAGAAAAAGGTAATGCGATAGCTGCCAGCAGAGCTGCTTTTTTTGAAAGTAGAAAACATATTAATATCCTTGAAATTTAGAGTTAATATAGAACGAGATAATTAATGCAATTGATACAATCTGACGTTTTTAAAACCGGTAAATCTCCTTAACTGTATAAGTGCCTTGAAAATGTAAAAGCCATCACTATCACAAGCAATTTCAAACTTGTTGAAAACCGATATTTTATAGTGACTAATGTACTTGACATCCTTTTTTTAGCAGGGTGTGCAATATTCTTTTATTATCTATCTTAAAAATTATAAGTAATAGATATCCCACTCATACCTTGTCAGAGTCACCTGTCTGACTTGCTGGTCTTTATCAGTACTTTTAATCAAAGTAATGAGTTTATTCAATTTTATATGTCGGCTAATGAATGTTTGCTCTGAGAGTGAAAAGAAGATATTTCTGTTTTTCATCTTTCTGAGTGAAACAATCATTAAAAACCTGGCCAAATCTGGCAGTTTTGCAAGTATACTTACGTCATCCACTGCGACAAGAAGTACGTTTTTGGTAAAGCGGTTATCAAATCTAAGTGTACTTAGGTCATTATTACATGCATTTTGAGAACAAAAAAAAACACTCAATAAAAAAACGATAATGGTTACCTAGTTTTGCACTTAATCCCTGAAGGTAATATAGATCATCCGAAATGATAATTACCCTTGTTAGTAAGTTCTTGTTCATTGCACTAACTCAATTGCTTGCAGCAAAACAGCCCATCTTCATGGAGTAAAAATTTTGAAAGTGAATAAAACTTATTACTAAAGATGTAACAATGGGCTTTCCATATGCGACATAACAACTGCAGTAACACAACTAATCTTTTGCGTGTGCTTTATACAGAGAGTAACAGCGTGATATCTGTATCTCTAAAAGAATAGCGATGTCCTGCAATCGATGAGCACAATATATGACATTCATCACATGTATAACAATTGAATTTTCATTCATACTGATGTTGAACGGTAATATAGTAATTTAATTCTTACCGAAAGATGATGAACAGAGTTTTATTCTGAATAAGAGTGTTTTTTGCGATTTTCTTAGGTTGTAAATTCTGCATAATGGCTGAACCTATTACTTTTTATCTCAAAAAAGCCGTTTTTATAAGAATAAAACAACGATATTTAAGAGTGCTGGCAGCGGAGAAAAGGGTTAATACAGTCATTTAAGATTACTTCAGCTTTTCCTGTGGTGAAAAATGAGCGGAATTGTAGCGCAATCTGTAAAAACAATTTCTCTTAACTAATAAAAAATCGCTAATAATCATTGTTTTAGATTGATTTGTTGCAAAATAATAACAATATCATTAAAATCATTACAATCTTTAATTTAGAATAACATTTTTATGAAGGCCGGAGTACGTTAAGGGATGATGTATAGCGGTGATTGCTATTAGATGGGAATGAAAGCTTGCCAAACCGTTTTGCTCTTCTTTCTCCCTTTCAACGATAAGCCAGGCATAATGTGGCTGCTTAAGCCAATTGTCGCAAAGCCAAAGTTCTCTATATAGCTAACCTCATGGTTAATCCGATCTCAGTAATACCATGAGCAAGAACTATTTCCTTTTTATATAACTCTTAAGGGTTACAAGCGTGAATGCAAGTGGTAATATAATGAAATGTCGCCTGCCCGTAATGACCATAAAGAATCTACCCCGACGTAAAAGATATAGAGAATAAGATGCAGTAATGATGATGCTTTGTTAATCAAATAACAAGATTTAAATTAATTGTAACTCATCAACTTTGTTGTTTTATTCGGATGTCTGAAATGATGTCGTACAGAAAACTACATATCATTTCAGACATCCTCTAAAATGGATTTTTTTTCACCCAAGGAGGAAGGATGGGGGACTTTTAAATTATTGTGTTTTAGTAAGTTAGGTACTTCGCCGTTCGTTGAAAAAAACAATAACTCTTAGTTGTTTTTTTGAGTCCTTATTTCAGCTTATTTTTCGTGATTTTTTATTGCGCCAGGTGATAGGATTTGCCGCAATCATTTTTGCTGATATTCCGTGAGTCATCAAAAGTGATCTGCATGTCCAAAATGAATAGCATCAATAAGGAAAACGTTAGTGGCGATGATAAATTTAAGTAAGGAAGCAACGGTGGGTAAAGCATTAACCCCTATTGCTATACTTATGATGTTGTCTTTTCCTGTAGCTTCTCAAGCGGCGGGATTAGTCATAAAAAATGGAACGGTATATAACGCCAATGGTGTGCCAGTCGTTGACATCAACAAACCTAACGGTAGCGGTTTATCTCATAATATCTGGGATAACCTAAACGTTGATAAAAATGGTGTCGTTTTCAATAACAGCGCTAATGAATCCAGTACTTCACTTGCCGGAAATATTCAGGGAAACAGTAATCTGACCTCCGGGTCGGCGAAGGTGATCCTGAATGAGGTTACTTCCAAAAATCCTTCAACCATTAATGGGATGATGGAAGTTGCAGGGGATAAAGCGGATCTGATTATTGCCAACCCGAATGGTATTACTGTAAACGGTGGTGGTTCAATCAATACAGGTAAACTGACCTTAACCACCGGGACGCCGGATATCCAGGATGACAAGCTGGCCGGTTATTCCGTGAACGGCGGTACCATTACGCTCGGTAAACTGGATAACGCCAGCCCGACAGAAATTCTTTCCCGTAACGTGGTGGTTAACGGCAAAGTGTCTGCCGATGAGCTGAACGTTGTTGCTGGCAATAACTATGTTAACGCCGCAGGCCAGGTGACCGGTAGCGTATCCGCCACGGGTTCCCGTAACGGTTACAGCGTAGATGTTGCCAAACTGGGCGGAATGTATGCGAACAAAATCAGTCTGGTTAGCACCGAGAAAGGTGTAGGGGTTCGCAACCTTGGCGTTATTGCTGGGGGTGTTAATGGTGTCAGCATCGATTCCAAAGGTAACCTGTTAAATAGCAATGCCCAGATTCAGTCTGCAAGCACGATCAACCTGACGACAAATGGTACTCTGGATAACACCACCGGTACGGTGACATCTGTAGGCACTATCTCGCTCAATACCAACAAGAATACTATCGTGAATACCCGTGCGGGTAACATCTCTACGATGGGCGATATCTACGTTAACAGCGGTACGATTGACAATACCAACGGCAAGCTTGCGGCAGCAGGTATGCTGGCGGTCGATACCAATAACGCCACGCTGATTAACTCTGGTAAAGGGAGTTCTGTCGGGATTGAAGCGGGTATCGTGGCGCTGAAAACCGGGACGCTCAACAACAGCAATGGTCAGATTCGAGGCGGTTATGTGGGGCTTGAATCAGGCGCGTTGAATAACAACAACGGTGATATTCAGACCACTGGCGACATCGCCATTATCAGTAACGGTAATGTGGATAACAACAAAGGTCTGATCCGTTCGTCCACCGGGCATATCGTTATTGGTGCGGCAGGTAGCGTAAATAATGGTTCAACCAAAACCGCCGATACCGGCAGTTCTGACTCTCTGGGCATTATTGCAGATACCGGCGTAGAAATTGGTGCGAACAACATCAATAACAACGGCGGACAGATTGCGTCTAATGGCAACGTCTCCCTGTCAAGTTACAGCACGGTCGACGATTATGCGGGCAAAATTCTGTCCAACAGCAAAGTGATTATCAAGGGAAGCTCACTGCGTAACGATACCGGGGGGATCAGCGGTAAGCAGGGTATTGAAGTCGCCGTTGGCGGCAGCCTGACCAATAACATTGGCGTGATCAGCTCTGAAGAGGGTGATATCTCCCTGTTAGCCAACTCAGTGGACAACCACGGCGGCTTCATGATGGGGCAGAACATCACGATGGAATCGATGTCTGGCGTCAATAACAACACAGCGCTGATCGTGGCCAGCAAAAAACTGAAGATAAACGCGTTCGGTAATATTGAAAACCGCGATGGCAATAGCTTCGGTAATGCTTATGGTCTGTACTTCGGCATGCCTCAGCAAACGGGTGGAATGGTCGGCAAGGAAGGCATCGAGCTTTCCGGGCAGAACATCTATAACAACAACAGTCGTCTTATCGCTGAGGATGGTCCCCTGACTCTCCAGGCACAGAACACGTTCGACAACACGCGTGCTCTGGTCACCAGCGGGGCGGATGCATCTATTCAAGTTGGCGGAACGTATTACAACAACTACGCTACCACCTGGAGTGCGGGCAACCTGGATATCGACGCGACCACGCTACAAAACAGCAGCAGCGGTACGATGATCGATAACAATGCGACCGGGTTTATTGCATCTGATAAAAATCTGTCACTGGAAGTGGTGAATAGCCTTACCAACTACGGCTGGATCAGCGGTAAAGGCGATGTTGATGTCACGGTGAATAACGGCAACCTGTATAACCGCAATACCATTGCGGCTGAAAAGGGGCTGGATATTGCCGCGTTGAACGGTATTGAAAACTGGAAGGATATTTCTGCTGGCGGCGACCTGACGATGAACACCAATCGCCATGTGACCAACAACTCCAACAGCAATATGGTGGGTGATAAGGTCACGATCTCTGCGGTCTATGATATTAACAACCGTGGCAATATCGTGGCTGACAGCAGCCTGGCGATGAGCGCTAAAGGCAATATCTATAACGATCTGAATATGATCAGCTATGGTGACATTGCCTTAAGTGCCAATAACATTGATAACGCCTCGCGTAAAATCAAAGCGGTGGGTGATGTCACGCTGACAGCGGCCGGGAATGTGAGCAACAGCCGCGGCGAAATCAGCTCTGAGACTGGCGATATCACTATCAATGCGGGTGGCACCGTAGATAACTACTACGGCCAGCTCCTGTCCGGTAGCGATATTGCGCTGAAAGCGAACCGTCTGAACAACGACTACGGTCGGGTTGCCGCTTACGGCAATATCGATCTGGCGCTGACGGGGTATTTCGACAGCAACCGTGGTTCCGTCCTTTCTCAG
>ENA-OQCW01000931-OQCW01000931.1-human-gut-metagenome-genome-assembly--contig:-NODE-931-length-13682-cov-6.738178_pt1 | contig 13682 bp, 13 predicted proteins | sample MGYA00242767_ERZ504593 | MGnify/ENA primary metagenome ERZ504593 (study PRJEB26092, sample SAMD00036307) | human gut metagenome | host: Homo sapiens | study: EMG produced TPA metagenomics assembly of... | reverse complement strand
AATAAAGCTGGAGGTGCAACGAATTATGCCTACTTACGTGGTGCCAAATTGACTCGTGTGGCCAATGCAAGTGAAAAGAAACGCATGGGTGATGTGATCCGCTTGATGAGCAGACAGTTGGGTGAGGTTATGATGGATTCTTTGGGGGTTCGTGTAGAAGACCATTTTACAGTCGGCATTGATTTGGAAAAGGCACTTGCGAATCCTGGAAGTACAGCAGATATTGTCTTGCGTGAAGGTGATGTAATTTCTATTCCGAAAAACAATAATACGGTTACAATCAATGGCGCTGTGATGGTTCCGAATACGGTTTCTTATATGGAAGGAAAGAATATAGATTATTACCTGAATCAAGCAGGAGGTTATTCTGAAAATGCGAAGAAGAGTAAGAAATTCATCGTTTATATGAATGGTCAGGTAACTAAAGTGAAAGGTAGTGGTAAGAAGCAAATTGAACCGGGTTGCGAGATAATTATACCAAGTAAAGCTAAGAAGAAGACTAATATGGGTAATATTCTAGGTTACGCTACTACATTCAGCACATTAGGAGTGATGGTTGCTTCTATAGCTAATTTAATAAAAAAATAACGAATACTTCTTATGGCTACTCTGCTAGAAGAAGAACTTGGAAAAGAAATGAAACAGAGACAGAATAACCATACGGATGAAGAGATAGAAATTAGTCTGATGGATATTTTTCGTAAGATTATTGCTATTCGTAAAGCAATCTATTAAGGCTGCTGGCATAGGTTTGGTGATTGGTATTATCATTGCAATAAGTATTCCTAAAAAGTATACGGTTGAAGTAACTCTTTCTCCAGAGATGGGTAATGTTAAAGGTGGTGGCTTGTCAGGGTTAGCGGCCTCTTTCTTGGGGAGTGGGGCTACTATGAGTGAAGGTACTGATGCTTTGAATGCTTCTTTGTCTGCCGATATAGTATCTTCTACTCCTTTTTATTGGAACTTTCTACAATGAAAATACCTGTGTCGAAAGATGAAAATATGACTTTGAATACTTATTTAGATGAAGAATCATCTCCTTGGTGGAACTATATAATCGGATTTCCGAGTATGGTAATTGGGGGAATAAAGTCTTTGTTTACCGAAAAAGATGATGAATCAATGGCTTTTAGTGGAGTCCATCAAGGTACAATTGAGTTATCTAAAAAAGAGTTGAAGCGGATTGGTATGTTGAAAAAAAAGATTACTGCTACTGTAGATAAGAATACATATATGACTTCCGTAACTGTGACTTTACAAAATCCTAGAGTAGCTGCTGTAGTTGCTGATTCTGTTGTGAAGAAGTTGCAGGAGTATATCATAGGCTATCGTACTTCCAAAGCAAAAGAGGATTGTATCTATTTGGAGAAACTATTCAAGGAACGTCAACAAGAGTACTATACTGCCCAGAAAAAATATGCTGATTATCTGGATTCTCATGATAATATCATATTGCAGAGTGTCCGAACAGAACAGGAAAGGTTACAGAGCGATATGGGTTTGGCCTATCAAATGTACAGTCAGGTGGCAAGCCAACTTCAGGTTGCCAGAGCTAAAATTCAGGAGGAAAAGCCTGTATTTGCTGTCCTAGAACCTGCAGTAGTTCCATTGCTACCTTCGGGAATCAGTAAAAAAATATATGTTTTGGCTTTTGTCTTTTTATCTGTATGTATTGTCATATCTTGGAATTTATTCGGAAAAGATTTCTTGAGTGAGTTTAAAAATATGTAGATTTAAAGTCATTAGTGGAGTGATATGGCATCAACTAATCAAATAAATAAAGTAGTAGAACTCATTGTAGTTTTAGGAGATCTGATCATTCTGAATTTTTGTTTGTTCCAGCTCCTTTCCTTTTGGGAAAAAATATTCATATATTCACCTTTTTCTTGTACTGCTTCTTTGATGATGACTTCACTTAGTCTCTGTTATTTAGCTTGTTCTGCATCTCGCGGAAAAGCTTGGAGTAGTAGAGAAATTCGTGCGGATCAGCTTGTTTTGCGTGTATTTAAGAATATAATAGCATTTTCTGTCTTTTGGGCATGTATTATGACTTTTAGTGGAATTTCTATTCTTTCTCCTCTCTTTTTTGTTAATTATTTTTTTATTCTCTTTGTCGTTTTATGTATTTATCGTATTATTATTCGTCGTTCATTGATTGGTTATTGCGCTAAAGGTAAGCATAAACGTTGTGCTGTTTTTATAGGTGGAGGCAATAATATGCAGATGTTATATGAGGAAATGGAAAGTTCTTTGGCATCTATTTATGAAGTCGTAGGCTATTTCGATATTTGTCCTAATGATACTCTTTCGTCTCAATGTCCTTATTTGGGCAGTCCTGACAGTTTTGCCGATTTTATGTCTGTGAAAACAGGAATAAAGCACGTTTTCTGTTCATTATCAATGGATCAGGGACGTTATAATTTTTCCATAATGAATTATTGTGAGAATCATTTGCTTTATTTTCATGGTGTTCCTAATGTATGTAAAGGGTTCCCTCGGCGTATCTGGCACAGTATGGTTGGTAATATGCCAATTCTGAATTTGCGATATGAACCTTTAAGTAAAATGGAAAACCGTGTACTAAAACGGATATTTGATATTGTATTATCAGGAATTTTCCTGATTACTATTTTCCCTTTTATTTACTTTATTGTGGGAAGTATTATAAAATTGACTTCTCCTGGTCCTATATTCTTTAAACAAATGCGAACTGGTTTAAATGGAGTGGAATTCAAATGTTATAAATTTCGCTCTATGAAGGTAAATGAGGAAGCTGATAGTAAACAGGCAACGGCTAATGATCCTCGAAAGACTCGATTTGGGGACTTTCTCCGACGTTCTAATCTTGATGAACTTCCACAGTTTATTAATGTTTTTAAGGGGGATATGTCAATAGTGGGACCCCGTCCTCATATGTTGGCTCATACAGAAACTTATGCACGACTGATTGATAAATATATGGTACGGCATTTTATAAAACCTGGAGTAACTGGATGGGCACAAACGCATGGATTCCGTGGTGAGACTAAAGAATTGTCACAAATGGAAGGACGAGTTAAGGCTGATATTTGGTATATGGAGCATTGGACAATATTGCTTGATTTATATATCATTTACAAGACTATAGCAAATGTGATTATGGGAGAGAAGAATGCATACTAGGAAACGTTTGTAAAATGTTTTGTTTGTATTACATAATATTAGAGGAAGATAGTCTGTTAAATGTTAGTAAGTTATAGAACATGATGAATAGTATTGGATTAATGGGATATTTTTATTATAATATAAATTCAAAAAAATATGGATAAAAATCAAATTAACTACATTGTAATCAATGTCATTCAAGAGTATTGCGCTACAAATGGTTTGGTAATAAAAGACTTGGATAAAGATACACCTCTTATTGGTAGTGCTCGTATTCTCGATTCTATGGGACTTGTAAATATCGTTGTGGATATTGAAACGGCTTTCCTAGATGAAGATATAGAAATTTCACTGACTTCCGAAACGGCAATGTCTGGTCGTATAAGCCCTTTTCGAACAATTGGATCATTGTGTAACTTTATTGCTCGCCAATTGGGCTTGGAAGAATAATGAATCGAGTTATAATTATTACTGGAACTAGGAAAGGAATTGGATATTTCCTAGCAGAGAAATATTTAAACGAGGGTGACATTGTATATGGGTGTAGTCGTCGTGAATGTGAAATCAACCATGAAAATTATCATCATACCCGTCTTGATGTTTCAGATGAACCTGCTGTGATAGCTTTTGTTCGTAATGTTTACAAAGAACAAAAACGAATTGATATACTGATTAATAATGCTGGAATAGCCTCAATGAATCATATTCTGTTGACCCCAAAAACGACTGCAGAGAGGGTATTTAATACAAATTTTATGGGTACATTTTTAATGTCCCGTGAGTGTGCGAAGTTCATGATAAGACAGAAAAATGGTCGTATCGTAAATTATTCAACAGTAGCTGTTGCACTTAATTTACAAGGAGAATTGGTTTATTCTTCATCAAAGGCTGCAATAGAACAGTTAACTAGAGTGCTTGCTGGTGAAATTGGTGAAAGTGGCGTAACTGTTAACACTATTGGTCCCACTCCGATTGATACTGATTTAATCAAAAATGTTCCAGAAAATAAAATTGAAGAGCTGAAAAGTCGTCAATGTATCAAGCGACTTGGGAATTTTGAGGATGTTAAAAATGTCGTAGATTTTTTTATTCGTCCTGAGAGTGAATTTATAACAGGGCAAATAATTTATTTAGGTGGCGTATTTTAATTGTAAAAAAGAGTTTGTTATGAATTGGTTGGTTGAAAAGATGAAAGAAGATGGTAGTAAGAATGCTATTATTTTCAAAGGAAAGGAATATACTTATGAAGCACTTGTGGAACAAATTGAGGATTATTATATAATAATTAGTAAACAAATCAATCGAGGGGAAATTGTTTCAATAATTTCGGATTATAGTTTTCAGTCTATTGCGCTTTTTTTTGCATTGTATGAGAATCGAAATATCATTGTGCCAATTACTACAAAGATTAATCAAGAGATAGTCGACCGAATTCGTGTCGCAAATAGTGATTATCGTATTGAAATAGATGATAAACTCAATATATATAAAACAACAGAGAAAACCGAAGATCATCCTCTTGTGATAAGGCTTCAGGAGTATCATCATTCAGGTCTTATTCTTTTTAGTAGCGGTTCTACAGGAGCACCAAAAGCGATGATTCACAATCTCGATAATTTGGTTGACTCATATAAAGGGAAACGTGGCAAGAACATTGTATTTTTGATTTTCTTAATGTTTGATCATATCGGTGGACTTAACTCTTTGTTAAATTGTCTTTCGATGGGTGTAACAATGGTCTTCCCTGAACATCGAGAACCGGAACATGTCGCGGAATTGATAGAAAAATATAAGGTTAACATTCTTCCGGCATCGCCAACATTCCTAAATTTAATGTTGATAAGTGAATCAAATTCAGGCTATAATATGAGTTCTCTACGGATGATTACCTACGGGACGGAGCCAATGCCCGATAGTTTACTATTAAAATTAAAAACAGCTTTTCCTCGTGTTAAGTTTCTTCAAACTTTTGGAACGAGTGAAACAGGTATTAGTCAAACTACAAGTAGATCATCTGATAGTACATTTTTAAAAATAGATGATCCAAATACTGAAATAAAAATAGTCAAAGATGAACTATGGATTCGTAGTAAAACCCAAGTCATGGGATATCTAAATTCATCAATGGAGCGATTTACCGAGGATGGGTGGTTTAAGACAGGAGATTTGGTAGAAGAAGCAAGTGATGGTTATATAAAAATAGTTGGACGTAGCAAAGAGTTAATCAATGTTGGTGGAGAGAAAGTTTTGCCTTCTGAAGTAGAGTCAGTATTATTTCAAGTACCGAATTTAGTAGATTGTATTGTTTATGGTGAAAAAAACTTTATTACAGGAATGATAGTAGTTGCAAAAGTTCTTTTTAAGGAGCCATTAAAGCCTTCAGAGGCAAAAAAGCAAATAGTGCAGTTTTGTAATGGTAAACTTGATAGATATAAAATTCCTGCTAAAGTAATTTTAATGACCGAATCGGAGTATTCTGAAAGATTTAAGAAGAAAAGATTGTAAGTCTATGCTTAAAAAAATTATAGGAAAATGGAATGCCATCATTAGAGGGTTGAGAATCCTTAATCGTGAATATTTTTCGACACGTAATGATTGTTTGGGGAAATGTGGGGTAAACTCACATTATTTGCCTCCTACTCTTTTGGGTAAAAGAGAGAATATTTTTTTGTATGATTATGCATATATTGATTACCGTAGTGTTTTGTATATTACTGGTGGTAAATTGGTAATAAAAGAAAATTCTATTGTTGCTGAAGGGTTAACTGCTATAACAGGCCAACATCAATCGAAAATAGGGGAAGTCTTTGGTAAAGCTGGGAACAGCAATTTATTAGAGAAAGATATTATAGTAGAGGAAGATGTCTGGATTGGTGCTGGTGTTATGTTGTTATCAGGTGCACATATTGGTCGTGGTGCTATAATTGGTGCAGGGGCAGTTGTACGAGACCAAAATATTCCACCATATAGTATTGTGGTTGGTAATCCTGCTAAGATTATTGGCTTTAGATTTACAGTTGAGGAGACATTGGAACATGAAAAGCTTATTTATGATGAGCAAAATCGTTTGCCAGAGAAGAAATTACAAACCAATTACAAATATTATTATGAGAGCCGGATTGGACAAATTATGAATTATTTGGCTTTGCGTTTATGAAGCATATTATGTTATGATTGTCAGAAATCTAGTTTTACTTTCCATATCGAATTATATTTCAAATAATGAAAGAAATCCAATGTTAATAAATCTTGCTATTTTTAGACATTGTTGATCGATGAGTGAATTTTACAATTAGAATATGAGTCGTAATCCCAATAAAATAGTTAAAAATACATTTTTTCTTTATGGAAAGATGTGTGTTACTATATTTTTTACACTTTATACCACTCGCTTAGTCCTGAAATCATTAGGAGTAGTGGATTATGGTATCTTTGGAGTGATTGGTGGGGCAGTTAATATGCTTGGCTTTTTGTCTGCGTCTATGGCGGCTACTACTCAACGATTTATGAGTTATTCAGAAGGATCTGGTAATTTTGAAGATAAAAAACAGGTGTTTAATGTAAGTATGATGTTGCATTTTATTATTGCTGTTTGTGCGTGTATATTGCTTTGTTCCTTTTCATATCTATTTTTTGATAAGATAATAAATATTCCTATTGAAAGGCTGTATGCAGCAAAAGTGGTTTATTATTCTATGGTGTTTAGTGTAGTAATTGCAGTATTATCTGTGCCGTATGATGCTGTAATTAATTCTCATGAAAATATGTTATACTATTCAATAGTGGGTATAATAGATTCTTTTGGAAAGCTAACAATCGCGGTTTATATTACAACATTTGTATCTGGAGATAAATTGATTGTATACGGTATTTTAATGGCAGCATTATCTATTGCTGTTATGATGGCTATGCAAATATATTGCCATAAGCATTATCCTGAATGTGTTTTTAAGCCAGTAACATATTTTTCGAAGAAAAAGATGAAACAGATGGCATCTTTTGCATCATGGAAACTATCCACACAGTTTACAAGTATGGTAGGAAATTATGGTGCGGGTTTATTAATGAACCATTATTTTGGAGCAGTCATTAATGCAGCAATATCAATAGCAAGTCAAGTGATATCTCAGTTACAAGCATTCTCGAATAATATGATTAAAGCTGTTAATCCTGTTATTGTAAAATCTGAAGGGGAGAATAATAGAGAAAATATGCTTCAGGTTTCAATGTATAGTTGTAAATATTCTTTTTTGATATTCGCTCTTTTTGCTGCTCCTGCATTGGTATGTCTTGATAAATTATTAGTATGGTGGTTAGTAAATGTACCACAGTGGGCTTACCTCATGACATTAGTTGGGATTCTTAGAACTTTGAATGAGTGCTTGTTACTTCCTTTAGAGACAAGTATTGGTGCTACAGGAAAAATAAAAGGAAACAGCTTCTACAGTTCATTAATCAATATGTTTCCCTTGCTTCTATTAATCTTATTATTTTATATGGGATATTCTCCTATGGCATATATTGTTGTTTCATTCTTAGTATGGGGAATAATATATGAACTAAAAACTGTATATTTTGCAAGAAAAATATGTCGATTAAATATCAGAACATTTTTTAATGGATATGTAAAAAGACCATATATAACGTTTTTGTTTTCCGTTGCTTTAGGGGTATTAGTCCGTTTTTTATTGGGGAATAGCACATTAAGTATTTGGATTACAATAATTATCGTTTTAATAGTTTTCATATTTTGTGTTTGGTTCTTTGTAATGGAAATGATAGAAAAAGAATATGTGAAAAATATGGCAAAATATTTTTATCACAAGATGAATAGAGAATATAAGTGAGAAATGATTTATACAATAATGAAACAATAACAATAAATCTTCAGAATTAATTTGTTTTCAAGTAAAAGAAATAGTTATAATATTATTATGATAAAAATTTATATTCCCGGACCATATTCTATTCCTATTTGGCGTCAATTCCCTGATTCTAAGCGGTGTATATGGAAAAATTGTGAATTTTATTTTGAAGAACCTAAGGAATATGATTATCTTGTTGTATGGGGACTTGAAAAAGAATTACCAACATTGTGTCCAAAAGAAAGACGATTGTGCTTTTTGGGAGAGCCGCCGTATGTGAAACGATATACTAAGGCGTTTCGAGAACAATTTGGTTATGTCTTTGGATGTCAGCCTAAGATGATTAACAAAGGCCTTATGCGAAGATTAATGCCTACTCTTGCTTGGATGGCAGGTTGTAAAATAGGAGCTAATGTCTCTAAAGATGATTCTGATACATTTATGTCCTATCAGGATTTTAAACACTATGAAACGAAAGAATCTCGATTAGATAAAGTATGTTTCATAACGTCAAATAAAAAGTTTACTAAGGGACATCGAGATAGAGTAAACTTTGCTAATAAAATATTAAAGAATCATATTGATTTTATTGATATATATGGCAATGGTTATAATCCTGTTGATGACAAATTGGAAGTGATGTCTAAATATAAATATGTGCTGGCTATTGAAAATGGGCAATGTATGGATTATTGGACAGAAAAATTGGCAGATTCTTATTTAGCAGGCTGTTATCCTATATATTATGGCTGTCCAAATATTAGCGATTATTTTAAGCAGGATAGTATGCTGAAAGTTGATATAAGAGACTATGAAAAAACAATAAGCGCTATTAAAGAAATTATAGATCAGGATATCTTTTCAGCATCTAAAGAAGCTGTCTCTGTAGCAAGAAATTTGGTGTTGGATAGATACAATATGTTCAATCTCATTGCAGATGAGGTTAATAAAATAGATTCATATAGCTCTGTGATTGAAAATATGTCATTACCGGAAACAATATACCCAATGAAGTACACTTTAAAAGATTTGTTTTTGTATAAATTGGCGAGATTGTTTAATATAATATTATAGATAGAACTTAAATTTTTATTATGCCGTTTCAGAAAAGAATATCAATTTTAACATTGCATGATGTGCCTAATTATGGTTCCGTTCTTCAAACATTTGCAACTCAAGAAATTTTTAAGAGAATGGGATTGATTACTAATATTATTGATTATAGACGTCTTTCTTCTGTTAGCTTGTGGAAAAGAGTCCATATGGCAACTCGGAATGATAGTCTAGCTAAAAAGGCAATAAAATCGATACTGTATTTCTTTTATTTATGGCGTCAGGATAAAGTTTTTGGACAGTTCCGTAATGATAATATGTTTTTTCGAGGTCCTGTATTAAATTGTGAGGATGATTTCGATAATTTACAGATAGATGCAGATATTTATTGTACTGGCAGTGATCAGACATGGAATAGTGGATGGTATGGGAGGATTTTAAAATCATACTTTTTTGACTTTTGTCCAGATAATATTAAAAAGATATCATATGCAGCTAGTTTTGGCAAAACATCTTTGGAAGATTCTGAAAAAGAAGAGATACGAAAATATTTATTAAGATATGCTGCTATTTCACTACGTGAAGAAAGTGGGGTGAAAATCATAGAGGAGCTGGGTATTTCAGGATCTGTTCATGTTTTGGATCCTACATTACAATTAGATGCTGCTTTTTGGCATAGGTATATACGAAAGCCTTCCGAAGAGCATTATGTATTGGTTTATCAATTGAATAAACATCCTTGGTTTAATGACTTTGCAGAATCTTTCGCCCGCCAAAAAGGTTTGAAGTTGATTCGTTTTGGTGCTAATGTCCATCAGATATTTAAAAGCGGAAAATTGCTTTTCTTGCCAGAACCATTTGATTTTCCATCTTATATTGCTTTTGCAGATTATGTGATAACTGATTCTTTTCATGCTACAGCATTTAGTCTTAATCTCAATACAACCCCAATTTGTATTTATCCTGATCGTTTTTCAGGTCGTATAGAAGATATATTGAAATTAACTAATCTCGAACGACTACATGTAACAAACTTTAAAGATTGGCGTGTAATGGGGGCTGATCCTATCAATTGGGAAGAAGTGAATGCTATTTTTGAGAGATACAGAAGAATAGGGGATGACTTTCTTCATAGAGCTATCGAATAATGGAGAATATAACAGAATTTTGTACAGGATGTAGAACATGTGAACAAATATGTCCGAAGTCTTGCATTTCAATGAAATTTTCGTCTGAAGGGTTTCTTGAGCCTTTTGTTGATCCTGGTCAGTGTGTGAATTGTGGATTATGCCAAAAACATTGTCCGCAAAATAATCTGAAAGTTTACCCATTATCCGAAAAGGTTTTTGCTGTAAAATCTAAAAATGATAAAGAGCTTTATAAAAGTGCATCAGGAGGAGCATTTGCAGCATTGGCACGATATTTTTTGGAACAAAATGGAGCATGTGTTGGAGCATCTTATTATAAAGGATGGGATGTTAGGCATAAAATTATTAGGAGTTTGGATGATCTCCCTTCGCTTCAAAGTTCAAAATATGTTCAAAGCGATACATTGTATACTTATTCAGAGGTTCGTTGTCTTTTAAGTCAAGGGATTAAAGTGTTATATAGTGGTACACCATGCCAAATCGCAGGATTGAACTCTTTTTTAGGAAATGTAGACAAATCTAATCTGTTGACTATTGATCTGATATGCCACGGGGTTCCTAGTATTAAACTTTTCAAAAGTTATATTCAATGGCTTGAGCATAGATATGGGGAGCCGATAATTGATTTTAATTTTCGTGATAAAAGTGCGGGCTGGGGATTAAATATTAAAATAAAAACGAAAACAAAAATAAAAACGAGAAGTTGTGTCATAGACCCTTATTATTTTCATTTTCTTAAAGGTGATACATATCGTGAATGTTGTTATCGGTGTTCGTATAGTAGACCAGAGCGTGTAGGAGATATAACAATAGGTGATTTTTGGGGTATAGAGTCAATACTTCCTGATTTTTTTTCAAAGAAAGGAGTATCCTGTCTTATTTTAAATACTCCTAATGCCATGGCACTTATACCTATGTTTAAGAGTATATTTTATACGGAAGAAGTGTTATTAAATGATGTAATAAAATTCCAGAGAAACTTGGTTTCACCCACATTAAGGCCTGATATACGTGATATAATATATAAGCGTTTAGATGAAAAAGATTTGGAGTCGTTCTTTAAAACGGTTCTGACATATCCTCCTAATGTTAAGTCAGAACTTATAGCAATATTACCTGAATGGATGAAGAAATTTTTACGTAAAATAGTTTCTGTTGTCATGCCCTAATATTTAGTATGTGATAATTTATGAAGAAAGATGCTGATGTTATAAAACAAAGAAATTCAACTATAGAATTACTTCGTGTTTTGTGTATATTAATGATTGTTTTCATGCATTTGGTGGGTATCTGGTGGGATTTCTGTGATAACCTTTTCGATAAGGAGTTTATTATTTTCGTCAATTCTTTATGCAACTGTGCGGTAACAATTTTTATGTTGATATCAGGTTATTATGGAATTCGTTTTAATTTAAAAAAAATAATCCGATTCGAAATGATGGTTCTATTTTATAGTATCTTATTCATTCTTGTGCAATATTGTTTGATTGGTGGAGTGGGTGCGAAAGAAATGGTATCATCTGTGTTTCCCTTGCTGACTTCAAAATATTGGTTTTATACAGCATATGTAATTATTTTCTTTGTATCTCCTTATATTCATCAATGGTTAATTTGTTGAGCAAAAAACAGTTTAAGAACTTGATTGGAATTTTGTTATTTTTTTATGTGCTCTCTCCTACAATTATTCAACTCGGTGTGGTTAATGATAGCGGAAAGGGAGTGTATAATATGTTTCTAGTCTATCTCATTGGACAGTATATTGGTATTTATGGCATAAGTTGGCTGAACAGAATAACAACCAAGAGAGTTTTGTTGTATTCCATCATCATGCTTCTAGTTATTTTTTTATTGAATAATTTTATGGTTTTTGTAAACGCACATATTCACCTGGTAGAGGAGTGGCATTATTTGCCTTTCGCACGAGATTGCTCATTGACACAATTGCTTCTTGCCATTCTTGTATTCAGTTATTTTAGAAAAATATCTCCATTTTCATCCGTTATAGTAAACAAGGTTTCTACTTATTGTTTCTCTTTGTACGTAATATCTTCGAGTATGCTTCCTTTTATTCGATTTTATGGAGGGAAAGATTTGGATTATTTCGTATTGTTAATCCTCTTCTTTACCATATGTTTATCTTCTCTCATTATTGAATTAATAAGGAGATACCTGTTAGATGCCGTTTTTAATAAGATGAGTGATTGGGTGTGTAATATTGTTGGAAAAAGATGTTGTCTTTTCGAGAGAATATAAAATGAATTGAACGAATAATGAGTATAAAATGTGATAGTAAATTACTAGTAAAGCCATTATTCTTTTTGGTTATAGTGGATACTATAAACGGATTTTTTCTTAATAAGGGAATGGAATCTCCTATTGGCATTATTTTTAAGGCGTTTATTTTGTTAGTTGCTTTTAAAATATTATGTGCATCGCCAAGATTCAAAGGATTACTGTTTTTTACTGTAATTTATATTCCTGCTTTTTTATTACTCGTCATTCTTAATACGGATTCTCAAATAGGTCCAACCATAAACCATTTACTGAAATTTGTAAATGTTGTTTTTATATATTATGCTGCAGTTGTTGTGTTTAAATCGGAAAGTATACAAGAAAAGGATATACAAGTAATATTTTATATAAATTCTATTGTACTTTTGTTGAATATTTATAGTGGGTTGTTGGGAGTAGGATATTATGCTTATGGTGAAGGTTGGGGGTGTAAGGGATTTATGTATGCCCACAATGAAATGTCTGGAATGCAAGCTGTTCTATATGGTGTTTCTTATTATTTTATTTATAATAGGTATGTTACGAAGAAGATTATTCTTTTGGTTGTTAATCTGTTTTTTTTAATAGCGGCTCTATTGGTTACAACAAAGGCGGGCATACTTCTTGTTTTGATAAGTTTGATTCTAGTCCCATTTGTACATATGAAATATGGCATTTTTCGTTCTTTCTTGAAAATGTCAAAAATAAAGCTAATAGTCTTACTTTCTATAATATGCGTGATATCATACTGTGGTTATGCATTGCTTGAGTATAGTGGTGCAATTGATCGTTGGACGTATTTCTTTGATAAAGATGGTGTAAATGCCATCTATTCTTCACGTGATACTTTTTGGGAGGAAGAGAAAGCAGAGTGGGAAGAAGGGAATATTGTAGTTAAACTATTTGGGATGGGGGGAGCTAGAACTGTAGAAATGGATCAAGCGGATACGTTACTCAACTATGGAATCGTTGGATTAATTATTGTTTATTCATTTTATTTTTCTCTCATTGTAAAAGCTTTTAGGTACAGGGAGAAAAGTCAATATGCCAAGTTTGTTTTCGGAATGGATATTTTTATCCTTGCAGCATCATGTTTTGCTGGACATCTTCTGTTCTCTGGTCTTATGGGGATTCCATTTGCCTTGATGAATGCATTGATATTTAGTCCAAAAATACAAGCTGCAAGTAATATGGCGGACAG
>ENA-OQCW01000926-OQCW01000926.1-human-gut-metagenome-genome-assembly--contig:-NODE-926-length-13774-cov-1.925991_pt1 | contig 13774 bp, 14 predicted proteins | sample MGYA00242767_ERZ504593 | MGnify/ENA primary metagenome ERZ504593 (study PRJEB26092, sample SAMD00036307) | human gut metagenome | host: Homo sapiens | study: EMG produced TPA metagenomics assembly of... | reverse complement strand
GCACGGAACGGCACATCCATTGTTGCAGCGCCTACTAAAAATTTACTCTGGTTTGCGCCGCAGAAGCTATTATAAACGAGTTCGTCCAGATTCTCCTTTGTGAAGATAGCCGGAGATACGTCGTAGCAGAATTCACCGGCCTTCCAGCCGATCACGCGGTCTACAGTGCCGTTATCAATAAGCTCATTGATTTTTGACACCAGTAATTCTTTTATTTCTCGCATCGCAGATCCCTCAACTTTCTGTTTTCACCAAGCTTTGTAATGGTGTCCACAAAATCATTCATAACAGATGCAAATCTTGCACCCTCTGCTGCAGAAACCCACTCCACTCTTGCTCTCTCCTTCTCAATGCCCAGATAATCAAGCATAGAGAACAGAAGTGTCATTCTTCTTCTTGCGTAGTAGTTACCAGTTGTGTAATGGCAGTCGCCCGGATGACATCCACACAGGATAACACCATCAGCACCTCTCTCAAACGCACGCAAAATGAACAGCGGATTTACACGGCAGGAGCATGGTACACGAATAATCTTGACATTTGCCGGATAATTCAGACGGCTGCTTCCAGCTAAGTCTGCTCCCGCATAGGAACACCAGTTACAGCAGAATGCCACGATCAGAGGAGTAAACTCTTTGTTTTCATTTGTCTCATTTACTTGCATATTGCGTCTACCTCCGCCATAATCTGATTATTTGCAAAGCCCTTCAGGTCCATAGCGCCGGACGGACATGTAACCGTACAAGCACCGCAGCCCTGGCAGATTGCTTCATTAACAACTGCAACTCTTCTTGTCTCACGAACACCCTTGTCCATAACAAGTCTCTCTTCATAGGTGATAGCACCATATGCGCAGACATTTGCACACTGTGAACATCCGTTACACAATGTCTCATCAGAATGAGCTACACATGCGTTGCAAAGCAGGGAATCCTTTGCAAGAAGGCCGATTACCTTTGCTGCAGCAGCACTTGCCTGTGCAACAGTCTCCGGAATATCCTTTGGTCCCTGGCAAACACCTGATAAGAAGATACCAGCTGTCGGGCTCTCTACAGGACGAAGCTTTGCATGAGCCTCTGTAAAGAAGTCGTTTGTATCCATACTTGCAGTCAGCATCGTTGCAAGATTTCTTGCGCTCTCATCTGGCTCAATTGCAGATGCAAGAACAACCATATCTGCATCCATATGGATCTGCTCGTTGTTTAACAGATCAGAAGCCTGAACCTTAAGGCAGCCCTGACCCTGCTCTACCTTTCCGACCATACCCTTAATATAATGTACACCATACTGCTCTACAGCACGACGATAGAACTCATCAAAGTTCTTACCTGGTGTACGAACATCAATATAAAATACAGTAACGTCGATATCCGGATGATGATCCTTTACAAGCATTGCATGCTTTGCTGTGTACATACAGCAGATCTTTGAACAGTAAGACTTGTCTCTGCAGGAATCTCCTCTGGAGCCTACACACTGTACAAATACGATCTTCTTTGGATGTCTTCCATCAGACGGACATACAAGCTGTCCCTTTGTCGGGCCTGCTGCGTTCATGATACGCTCAAACTCTAAGGAAGTAACAACATCCTTGCTCTGTGAATACAGATACTCATCAAACTTAACAGGCTTAATCTGATTGTAACCTGTTGCAACTACGATTGCACCGTACTCCTTGGTGATCAACTCTTCCTTCTGATCATAATTGATCGCTCCGGCACCACAAGTTCTCACACAAAGTCCGCACTTGCCAGTCTTGAAGTGAATACATGCATCGCGATCGATAACTGCTAACTTCGGAACTGCCTGTGCAAATGGGATGTAGATTGCCGGTCTATTGTCCAGACCCATGTTAAACTCGTTTGGTGTCTTCTTGGATGGACATTTCTCGGTACAAGCACCACATCCTGTACATTTTACCGGATCAACGTAACGCGGCTTCTGCTTGATGGTTACACTGAAGTTTCCTACGAAACCTGAAACCTTATCTACCTCACAGTAGGTATACAGATGAATCTTATCGTTTGCACCTGCATCTACCATCTTTGGTGTCAAAATACATGCCGCACAGTCAAGTGTTGGGAATGTCTTATCAAGCTGAGACATCTTACCACCGATTGTTGGCTTCTTCTCTACGATATCAACCTCAAAACCAGCATCTGCAATATCCAGTGCAGTCTGGATACCAGCGATACCGCCTCCGATTACAAGCGCACGCTTTACAACTGGGCTTGTCTGAGAGGTAAGAGGTGCATTTAACTGAACTTTTGCGATTGCGGAACGGCCTAAAATGATTGCCTTCTCAGTTGCTTCCTTGATATCCTTATGAATCCATGAACACTGCTCACGAATGTTTGCAATCTCAAGCATGTATGGATTTAATCCCGCTGCCTGTACGGTCTTGCGGAAGGTTGCCTCATGCATACGAGGAGAACAGGAACAGATTACTACGCCGGTCAGTCCGTATTCCTTGATGGCATCCTTAATGATGTTCTGTCCGCTGGCAGAACACATATACTGATAGTCGGTTGCGTATACTACGCCCGGCTGAACCTTTAAGGCTTCAACCACAGCCGCAACATCGACAGTTGCTGCGATATTGCTTCCGCACCAACATACAAATACTCCTATTTTCTGCATATGTAAACCAGCCTTCTTTATCTCTTATACTTGCGGAATGCGCTGACAATTGCCTGCTGCGGAAGCTCTGGATCAAGCAGCTCTGGAATTGCTTCCTCGCTTAAATGATTCATGCCCTGCTGACGAATGACAGCCAGACGAATTGCTTCTACTAATTTTCCAGGTTCAACGCTTCTTGGACATCTCTGTACACATGCCATGCAGCTTAAGCAGTTCCAAATGGACTTAGACTGCATCAGTGCCTCGATTCTTCCGTTTTCTACCATATCAACAAACTGATGTGGATGATAATCCATTGCATCAAATGCCGGACAGGTTGCAGAACATTTTCCGCACTTCATACACTTGCGCGGGTTCACACCACTGATATCAGTAATCATTTCTTTATTGATATTCATGCCTGCACCTCCTCTTTTACGCCAAGCGCCTCTGCTAACAGCTCAGTGAAATAGTAAACTGGAATCTGGTTTTCAGTTGCATTGGCTACGAGGTTGTAACGGCAAAGAGGACAGGCTGTGATCATGCAGTCTGCCTGCTGCTCTAAAAGCAGATGCTACAACCGCATTGCTTCTCTTTTGTGCCAGTTCCTTATCGTTTAAGGTCATGTATCCGCCGCAGCACTCATTGCGCTGTGAGAAGATAACTGGAGTTGCACCGATAGCCTTGATGAAATCTTCCATGATCTTTGGATTCTCTGGATCATCAAATCTCCATTACTTTGCCTGGACGAAGTAACAGACAGCCATAATAAGCAGCAATTTTCTTTCCCTTTAATGGATTTACAACTGCCTTCTTTAAGTTGTCAAAGCCTACTACATCACGCAGCATCTCGAGGTAATGAATTACATTGGCCTCACCATTGTATTCCATATCAGGTGCCATGTAATTGTTAGCTCTTGTACGGAAATCCTCGTTGTTTCTCATGTCATTATTGACACGCTTAATTACATTATGACAAGCGGAGCACAGAGTCAGAAGATCCTGTCCCTTATCTCTTGCCTGAGCCAGAGCTCTGACGGAAGAAAGCTTATTGGCAATCTCATCTGTAGCGGTAGAATACACACCGCCGCAGCACTGCCAATCCTCAATCTCCTCCATCTCAATGCCCAGTGCCTTTGCAGAAGCAATGGCATAGTCATTGAGCTCTTTTGCCTTTGTCTTCAGGGTACACCCTGGGTAGTAGCTATACTTCATAGTTCCTTCCATTCTGCCACATAGTGGCTATGTTTTTGTGCCGCAGCCAAAACAGCTGCGGCGTTACCTGCGGCTTATGCCATCTCTTCCGGATGGAATACCTCATCAAACTTCTCTGCTGTCAAAAATCCTAACTGTACACAGGCTTCCTTTAAGGAAATATTCTCCTTGTATGCCTTCTTAGAGGTCTTTGCTGCGTTGTCATATCCGATGTATGGGTTCAAAGCAGTTACAAGCATTAAGGAGTTGTGCAGGTTGTGCTTCATCTTCTCTCTGTTTGCCTTGATTCCAACTGCACAGTTGTCATTGAAGGAAACGATGACATCAGACAGAAGTCTTACAGACTGCAGGAAATTGTATGCGATAACCGGCATGAATACATTCAGCTCGAAATTACCCTGGCTTGCAGCGAATCCGATTGCAGCATCGTTGCCCATTACCTGAACAGCAACCATAGTCATTGCCTCGCACTGAGTCGGATTTACCTTACCTGGCATAATAGAGCTTCCCGGCTCATTCTCCGGAATTGAAATTTCGCCAAGACCACATCTTGGACCGCTTGCCAGCCAACGAACATCATTTGCGATCTTCATAAGATCAGCAGCAAGTGCCTTTAATGCGCCGTGTGCAAATGTAATATCATCCTTTGCTGTAAGTGCATGGAACTTGTTCTCAGCTGTAACAAACTCTTTTCCTGTCAGCTCGCTGATTACCTTTGCAACTTCTGGTCCAAAGTTCTTTGGTGCATTCAGTCCTGTTCCAACAGCAGTACCGCCAAGTGCCAGCTCCTTTAAGCCCGGAAGAGATGCCTCTAACATCTTCTTTGTCTTCTCAAGCATATTTCTCCAGCCACTGATCTCCTGAGAGAAACGAATCGGAACTGCATCCTGAAGATGAGTACGACCACTCTTAACAACATCCTCATTCTCAGACTCAAGACGCTTTAAGGTCTCAGTCAGCTTATCCATAGCCGGGAACAGATTGTCCTCGATACTCATAGCTGCTGCGATACTAAGTGCAGTCGGGAATGTATCATTGGAGCTCTGTGACATATTAATGTGATCGTTTGGATGAAGAAGCTTCTTTCCTGCGATCTCATTTCCGCGGTTTGCGATAACCTCATTGCTGTTCATATTAGACTGTGTACCGCTTCCAGTCTGCCATACAGCAAGTGGGAAATGATCCATCAGCTTGCCGCTAATTACATCGTCTGCTGCCTGGCAGATGACGTTCTTTCTTTCCTCATCCAGCTTACCAAGATTGAAATTTGCAATTGCAGCACCCTTCTTTAAGATACCAAATGCATGTACAATTTCAGTTGGCATCTTCTCGATACCAATCTTGAAATTCTGATAACTTCTCTGAGTCTGAGCAGCCCAGTAGCGATCTGCCGGAACCTGCATCTCGCCCATGGAATCTCTTTCAATACGATACTCCATAGTAAGTAGTCCTCCTTAAATTTGTAAATTCTGCTAAATGTAGAAAAAAACATAAACAGACATAATTCTTTGGCGACGCCCCACAAGGCCCCGCCAAAGGTTGTCTGCTGCTTTTTAATTACTCAATATCCATTTCCTTAATAACAGCCTTAAGTGCTTCTGCACTTGCCTTAAACTTTGCAACCTCTTCATCTGTCAGCGTTGCCTCGATCTTGCCCTTTACACCGTTTGGTCCAATTACAGTTAAGCAGCTGGTGCAGACATCATCTACGCCATACTCACCATGCATCATAGAAGATACAACAGTTACAAGATCCTGAGCACCCATCAATGCCTCACAGACATCAACAACAGAATTTGCTACGCCATAGAAGGTAGCACCCTTTCTCTTGATGATTTCTCCGCCGGACTTGCGTACATAGGTGATTACTTCATCTGGATCAAAATCATTTGCATCAATGCCAAGTCTTCTTGCACCCTTTGTGTACTCATCAAGCTTGATGCCTTCAACCGTTACCATACTCCATGGAATAAAGGAAGTATCTCCGTGCTCGCCGAAAACGTAGCCCTTGATGCTTCTTTGTGCAATTCCAAGCTCCTGAGAAAGCTTATAGGTAAGACGTACTGTATCAAGCAGTGTACCAGAACCAATTACCTGATTCTCCTTCATTCCTGAATACTTTAAGAATGCATAAGTCAGTACATCTACCGGATTTGCTACGATGATGCACAGTGCATTCGGTGCATGCTTTGCTACCTGAGGTGCAATGTTCTTCATGATTGCAACATTGGTCTTTGCTAACTCAATACGGGTCTGGCCAGGCTTTCTTGCTACACCAGAGGTAACAATCACAATATCAGAACCTGCTGCATCCTCGTAATCACCAGCAATCATGGAAATCGGATCTCTAAAACCAGTTCCCTGTGCCATATCCATGATCTCACCGTCTGCCTTATCCTTAAGGATATCGATCATGACGAGTTCTGATACATATGGCTTCAGTGATAAAATATGAGCAATTGTAGAACCAACGCTGCCTGCTCCAATAATAGTAATCTTACTTCCCATTATAAACTCCTTTCGTATTTCGCGAGATTGATATTTCATTAACGAACTTGTTATAAATATAACAAATCTTGCGTCAAATATCAAGTATATGAATATAGTTTTTTATTTTTCTGTAAAAAACACCGATACACATGCGAAAATCGTATTCATTATAATTCATTTTGCAGAATCACGCAAGTGTTTTGTACATATTACCATTTATATGGCGTCGCCTGATAAACATAAAAATTCAACCAGTTCGTATACAGCGTGTTAGCATGCCCTCTCCATGTAAGAAGCGGAGTTGTGGATGGATCATCGTTCTCATAATAATGAACCGGAACCTCTGCATCCATGCCTTTTGCCAGATCACGCTTATATTCTGCGTCGAGTGACATGCGGTCATACTCTGGATGACCAAGCAGATAAATATTTCCCTGATCGTCTTTAATCAGATAGCAGCCTGCCTCATCTGATTCTGCAAGCAGCATAAGATGTTCATTTGCTAACACATCATCTCTTTTTACGCCAAAGTAACGCGAAATGCGGTGCGTAAAACACATCATCAAAGCTTCGCACAATAGGCTCACAGCGGTCAAGAAGACGGTGGCTATACACACCTGAAAGCTTCTTTCCTGTCGGTGTCTTTTGAATACCATAATGATAATAAAGACCGGCAAGTGCTCCCCAGCAAATATGAAACGTGCTCGTAACGTTTGTCTTTGACCATTCCATAATGCTCGCTAACTCCTCCCAGTAAGAAACTTCCTCAAACTCCATTGTCTCGACTGGGGCACCAGTTATGATCAGTCCGTCAAAGTACATATTTCGTACGGCTTCAAAGGTAGTATAAAATTTATTGATATGGCTGGCAGATGTGTGCTTTGACACATGACTGCTCACATTCATACAGGTAACATTGACCTGCAGCGGCGTATTTTGACAGCGCACGAAGAAGCTGAATCTCATAATCCTGCTTTAGCGGCATCAAATTCAATATTACTATCTCGAGTGGACGGATCTGCTGCGTATCTGCACGCTCCTCTCCCATCATAAAAATATTTTCAGACTCGAGTACCTCCCTTGCAGGCAGGTCATTATCTACACGTATTGGCATAAGTTATTCTCTTTTCATATTTATTGAATACATTTTTTTACGTTACTCGCCAGCTTCCATTTTTTTTTCGCACAGATCAAGAAAAATCCTCTTTCTGAAAGGGATAGAAAACACCAAGCCCTTTGCCTTTTTTGTTTTTTGGAAGAAGTTGATTCTTTGTCGTTATTAATAAGATAACTTGTCTTAGCTGATACACTCCCTGCTGCCTTGCCGCCATGCTTTTCAATATAGTTTTTCAGCTCATTTCTGTTTGCAAAATGATGGACAGATCCGGTAATCACAAATGTAAGGTTTTCAAGATACTGTTTTTCATTATTTTCTTCCAAAACAAGTTCCAGTTCCTTAAGGAGCGAATCTAACTGTCCCATTTTTTCTGAATCGTTAAAATAATCGCAGACAGCCTGTGCCATAACCTCGCCAATACCATCAACCGCAGTGAGTTCTTCTGCTGTGGCTGCCCTAAGCTTATCAAGATCTTGGTGGAAAGCACGCGCAAGCACCTTTGCATTTGCCACACCAATTCCTGGAATACCAAGTGCATAGATTAATGCTGGAAGCTTAACCTTTCTTGCCTTATCAATTGAGGCAATCAAATTGGAACATGACTTTTCACCAAAGCCATCCATCTTGCAAATTTCATCTGCATGTTCCTTTAAATGGAAAATATCAGCAAAGCTGTGAATAAAGCCAGAGTCGATAAACTTTTCAATGGTCGCTTCTGACAAACCTTCCATATTCATGGCATTTCTGCTCACAAAAATGTTCAAAAGGCTTTTGTCTGCTTTGCCGTACATGCAGGATTTTCACAGTACAGACATGTTACCTCGTCATTAGTAACAAGCTTTGTTGGTCCGCCGCAGACTGGACAAACAGACGGAATTGTTAAGTTACTGCTTTGTGTCAGATTCTCTGCAATCTGAGGAATGATCATATTTGCCTTGTAAACAGTGATTGTATCACCAATTCCAAGTTTTAAGCTTTCCACAATCGAAACATTATGGACGCTCGCACGCGTTATTGTTGTTCCCTCTAACTCAACAGGGTCAAACACGGCAACAGGATTTATAAGTCCCGTGCGTGATGGACTCCAGTGAATCTCTCTAAGTGTAGTCTCTGCCGTCTCGTCCTTCCACTTAAACGCCATAGCATTTCGTGGAAATTTAGCTGTGTTTCCAAGACTTTCACCGTAGGCAATATCATCCATCAAAAGAACTAGTCCATCTGATGGCAGTTCATTCGATTCAATATGATTTGCAAACCACTTCACAGAATCAGGAAGATCTGTCGAAGTTACCATGCGGTATGTCACAACATCAAACCCCTGCGCAGCAAGCCATTCAAACTGGCAGCGTCTTGAATTATTAAAGGTCATATCCTCTGCCGAGACGAGCGCAAATGCGATAAACTGAACATGACGGCCTGCTGTTACCTGACTATTTAACTGGCGCACAGAACCTGCACACAAGTTTCTCGGATTTTTATACTTTGCATCCGCATCAGGATTTTCCTCGTTGATTCGCTCAAAATCCTTATAGGAAATAACTGCCTCACCACGCAGCACCAGACGCCCCTTAAATGGAATCTTAGCTGGAAGATTTTCAAACTGTCTGGCATTTTAGTGTGACAACCTCTCCTGTGATTCCATTTCCACGTGTCACAGCCTTTGTCAATGTACCATTCTCATATGTTAATACAATAGTAAGACCATCAAGCTTCCAGGAAAGTATGCCTGTCTGATCTTTTAAAAATTCCTGAAGCTGCGACACTTCCTTCGTCTTATCAAGAGACAGCATTGGTGATGGATGATTTTCTTTTGGAAGTGCACTTAATACCTCATATCCGGCATGTGCAGTTGGGCTTTTTGCAAGCACTGTTCCAGTCTTTTTTTCAAGTGCGGCAAGCTCATCATAAAGCTCATCATATTCCTTATTGCTCATCAGCTCTTTGCTTTCCTGATAATATGCTCTCGCCGCCGCATCAAGCTGCTCTACCAGCTCCTTCATACGCTCCAAATCGGACATAATAAACCTGCCTTTTCCTATCACTATTGTAATTAAATGCCTACGAATTTCTCCGTTACTTCGTAACTCTCGAAATTCTAAAAACATTCGGATTCGCTGATTTTCTTCGAAAATCGCTGCATCCTCATGTTTTAACGGGTCTCAAGGTCACAAGCCTATTCATGCAAGCATGATCAGCTTGTGACTTTTCGACCCTGGCATTTACAAATCCTTGATCAATTTATCAAACTCTGCATCAGTCACATTTCTAAAGTTTCCCTGCGGAATATTTCCAAGATGAATGTTCATGATGCGAATACGCTTTAATGTCTCTACACGATAGCCACATGCTGCGCACATACGACGAATCTGACGATTTAATCCCTGCTTTAAAATAATATGAAATTCTCTGTTTCCTGTCTTTGTGCAGACGCATGGCATAGTATCTGCATTAAGCTCATCAAGATGCATACCTCTTCTCATTTTATCTAAGAAGCTCTCTGTTACCTGATTATTAACTGTGACAACATATTCCTTTTCATGAGAATTGCTTGCCTTTGAAATTTCATTTGCCAGATCTCCAAGATTAGTCATTAAAATCAGACCCTCAGATTCCTTATCGAGACGGCCAATCGGATAAATTCTAGTAGGATATTTTACCATATCTACAATATTTTTCTCACCCTCAAAACGAGCTGTCGTACACACGATTCCTGCCGGCTTATTGACTGCAATCAATACTGGCTTAACCTGCTTTGTGCTGACCTTTTTTTCCCGTCCACAACGATCTCATCTGCACTGCTTACCTTCTGTCCCATAACAGCACACACGCCATTGACCATGACCTTTCCCTCATCAACAAGACGGTCTGCCTCACGGCGGGAGCAAATTCCTTTTTCACTCAAAAATTTGTTTAAACGAACTGTTTCTTCCATATATAAATATCCTTTCTTAGTGAATAAACATCGCATCGCCAAATGAGAAGAAACGATATTTCTTTTCAACAGCTTCCTTGTAGGCTGCTAAAATGTGCTCTCTTCCAGCAAGTGCAGAAACAAGCATTACGAGTGTAGACTTTGGCAGATGGAAGTTTGTAATTAAGGCATCTACCATTTTAAAATGATAACCTGGATAAATGAAAATATCCGTCCATCCACTCTGCGCCTTCAAAATACCATCCTCTGTAGATGCTGACTCTAACGTGCGGCAGCTTGTCGTTCCTACTGCAATGACACGTTTTCCAGCCTTCTTTGCTGCATTGATTTTCTCTGCTTCCTCTGGCTCAATACGATAAAACTCTGAGTGCATATGATGCTCAAGAACATTTTCAACCTTTACAGGTCTGAATGTGCCAAGACCAACATGAAGAGTTACGCTTGCGATAACAACACCCTTTTCCTCAATCTTCTTCAACAGATCCTTTGTGAAATGAAGTCCTGCTGTCGGTGCTGCTGCTGAGCCTTCATACTTTGCATAAACAGTCTGATAACGATTCTTATCCTTAAGCTGGTGTGTGATATAAGGCGGCAGCGGCATCTGTCCAAGCTCATCAAGAATCTCTTCAAAAATTCCCTGATAAGAAAAACGAATCTTTCTGTTTCCATCCTCTACAACTTCAAGCACCTCTGCCTTTAAACGTCCATCACCAAATGTAATGATTGTTCCCGGCTTTGCCTTCTTTCCTGGCTTTACAAGTACCTCCCAGACATCATCCTGCTCTCTCTTTAGCAAAAGCACCTCAATGTGAGCACCAGTATCTTCCTTAACACCCATCAGACGCGCTGGAATAACCTTTGTATTATTTATAACAAGACAGTCACCTGGATTTAATTCATCGATAATATCTCTGAAAATCTTATCCTGAGTCTTGCCTGTCTTTTTATCCAGTAAAAGCAATCTTGAACTGCTGCGGTCCTCAATCGGATCCTGTGCAATCAGCTCCTCTGGCAGATCATAATCAAAATCATTTATATCCATCATACCTGTTTGATGTGCTGCAGTTTCTGTCTCATTTGTTGTATTTACTTTTGTTTTCCATAGTTTCCATTATTAATTGCCTCCAAATATAAAAAAGCCCTCTAATACTCATGTAGCATATCATAATTTTTTTCGCAAATACAAGAACTGTATCAATTTAAAAACTTTTTACGTGTATTTTGGATTTTTCGTTGATTTGTTTTCTCTGCAATGGTATGATTATAAAGGGAAAATAATAGTTACAATTCACGTGGCTAAATAACAGGGAGGTTTTCATTATGCCAAAAAAAAGAATCGTCGTTGCGCTTGGCCGCAATGCATTTGGAAAGACGCTTCCAGAGCAAAAGACTGCTGTTAAGGAGGCAGCAAAAGCTATTGCTGACCTTGCAGAATTAAAATATCAGATTGTTATCACACACAGCAATGGTCCTCAGGTTGGTATGATTCACATGGCTATGACCGAATTTGGCAATGCACATCAGGATTTTACAGTTGCACCTATGGCAGTCTGCAGTGCTATGAGCCAGGGCTACATTGGATACGACCTTCAGAATGAGATCCGTACTGAGCTGCTTCGCAGAGGTATCTTTAACACAGTATCCACCATTATTACACAGGTTAAGGTTGACCCATTTGATCATGCATTTAGTCATCCGCTGAAATCTATCGGCCGTATCATGACAGCTGAGCAGGCACAGGCAGAACGTGACAAGGGTAATTTTGTTCGTGAAGAGGAAGGCGGCTTCCGCCGTATCGTTGCATCTCCTGCCCCGATTGAGATCTATGAGATTGATGCTATTCGTGCACTTGCTGATGCTGGACAGGTCGTAATCGCAGCCGGCGGCGGCGGTATTGCTGTATTAGAGCAAGGTCCTGTTTTAAAGGGTGCCAGTGCTGTTATTGAGAAGGATGCCACAGCTGCTAAGATGGCACACGAATTAGACGCAGATGTTCTTTTATTCTTATCTGCTACTGAGCGCTTTGTCATTCATGCAGATACACCGCAGGAGTTCTCTCCAGATCATTTATCTGTTGCAGAGGCAATGGAGCTTATCGACAGCCAGACTATGGCAAAGGAAACAAAGCTGCCTAAGCTTGCTTCAGCTGTAAGCTTTGTAGCTGCAGGTGAAAACCGCAAGGCAATCATCACATCCCTCGATAAGGTAAAGGAAGCACTTGCAGGAAAGACCGGTACATTGATTACCAAGTGATTTGATTTACATCATCACAAACTGCAAAGAGGTCATGTCCAAAACGACATGACCTCTTTTTTATTATTCATAATTATTCGTAGTAAACAGTCTGGAACATTCCTACACTTCCAAGGATCGTTGCTGCATAAGCAGAATCATTTCCTGCGTTTCCTGTACGGTATGCTGTCAGTGCCTGATTCCAACTGCCATATGTATGATAATACTCTGCTAGCAAATCAATTCCAACTAAGATGTTGGATGCTGGATCATACAGATTAGTAACACCAAGCTTCGCCATACGAGATGCACTGTATCTTGGAATGATCTGCATCAGTCCCTGTGCACCGCTTCCGCTTGTAGCACCTGCGTTAAAGTGGCTCTCATGATACATAACAGAGAATATTACTGAACTGTCCACACCATACTGACTGCAAAGATTTAATGTATACTGCGTCAAATCACTGCTGAGTGCAACATTAGTGACACGGATGCTTCCAGTTGGCTGTGACGGCTGTGTCTCCGGTACTGTTGGCTGCGTTTCTGGTGCCGCTGGCTGTGTCTCTGGCGCTGCTGGCTGTGTCTCTGGCGCTGCTGGCTGTGTCTCCGGTGCCGCCGGCTGTGTCTCTGGTGTTGTCGGTGCCGCAGACGATGCTGCTGCCACTGTAAGAACGATATTAGATGAAAAGCCGCCATAAGACAATGTAATTACGTTTTCACCAGCGTGAAGCATCATTCCTATATCATTGCTTGACCAGCCTTCTGTGATCGTTGCATAATTTCCATCACTGTATGCTGCTACGACATATACCTCATTGCTGCAAACTACATCGCCTTCACTCTTAGTACCGCCGACATAGAAAGCTTCGATACCTGTTACTGTCACAGCTTCAGTAGATGGCTGTGTTCTGGTACTGTTGGCTGTATAGTCTCAGAAGATGGCTGCGTTTCTGGTACTGTTGGCTGTACAGTATCAGATGATGGCTGCTGTGCCGGCTCAGACGGTGCTGCTACCTCACTGTTTGCTGTACCATTTTCGTTCGTTGCTGCACTAGATGATGGCACAGTATCCTGCTGTACTTTAGATTCCTCTTGCTGGGAACTTACCGTTTCTGCCTGAGATGCCATTGCCATTACCTGATCTGGTGACAGAACTGTTAATACTTCCT
>ENA-OQCW01000925-OQCW01000925.1-human-gut-metagenome-genome-assembly--contig:-NODE-925-length-13795-cov-3.238440_pt1 | contig 13795 bp, 16 predicted proteins | sample MGYA00242767_ERZ504593 | MGnify/ENA primary metagenome ERZ504593 (study PRJEB26092, sample SAMD00036307) | human gut metagenome | host: Homo sapiens | study: EMG produced TPA metagenomics assembly of... | reverse complement strand
CGAAACTATTATGTGTACCGGTACGAGGGAAACCTCAACGGCATAGAAAATGCGGTAGTTCTTTTGAGTTATCCGGAAAAAGCATTTGGTAATCCCAAAGCATTGCGTGCTTTCATCAGTACAAACGTAGCCCTATCTACACAGGAGATTCTTTCCTGGTATGTGTGTCGATGGCCGATTGAAGTATTTTTCCGCCAATGTAAGGAGAAACTGGCACTGGACGGCTATCAGATACGCTCTGCACAGGGAATCAAAAGGTACTGGCTGCTTATGTCACTGGCACATTTCATGTGTGCAGTAGGTACTGGTAGATTCTGCTCGTTTGAAACTGGATATCACGAAATCTGTGATACCATTCAGCTGGAAAAGTATCGTTATCTTTTTCAATGCGCAAAGGAAAGTAATGATTTTGATTCATTTATGAAATTCGCAGTGTAGTTTTGTGCAATTTTTCAAATTTGCTCATTTATAGTTACAAAGGCTACAATATGTATAAAAATGCTATAGAAGAAGTGAGTATCGAGGATAAGGTGAATGAAATAAGAGCGAAAGAGAATTATACAAAAATAGAAGAATTACCCGAGATATATCTTGAGGCTATTATTTCCGTGGAGGATCATCGATTTTATGAACATTGGGGAGTGGATGTATTAGCTACTTTGAGAGCCGCGTATAATGATATTAGAGCAATGTCATTTGTGGAGGGAGGAAGTACGATTACACAGCAGCTTTGCCAAAAATCTTTATTTTTACTCAGGAAAAGAAAGTAAGAGAGAAAAGTTGCGGAAGTTTTCATGGCAGTTGCATTGGAAAAAGAATATAGTAAAAAATACATACTAGAATTGTATGTGAATTCTATTTATTTTGGTAATAATTATTATTGTGTAAGAGATGCAAGTATGGGATATTTTTGGGAAAGAACCGGGAGAGATGACAGAATATGAGAGTACCTTGCTTGCCGGAATCCCGAATGCACCGTCAGTGTATGCGCTGACTGCTAATCCGGATCTCGCAGCACAAAGACAGAGACAAGTATTAGAAAAGATGATAAAATATAAATATCTGACATCAGAAGAGGCAGAAAAAATATTAGAGTAGACTTGGAGGATGATTTATGAATCAGCAATTTTATGATGCGATGGAGGAAAGCCCTGTTATTGCGGCGGTGAAAGATTTTGAAGGATTAGAAAAATGCTGTAGGATTGAGGAGATCAGAGTTGTTTTTATTCTTTTTGGAGATGTATGCAATATTGATGAGATTGTGAGAAAAGTGAGGGAAAAAGGGAAAATAGCGATGGTTCATATTGATTTGATCAGTGGACTTGGCTCGAAAGAGATTGCAGTGGATTTTATAAAAAAGCATACAGAGGCAAATGGAATTATTTCTACAAAGCCATTGTTGGTTAAGAGGGCAAAGGAATTGGGGTTATATACCATATTACGCTTTTTTATCATTGATTCTATGGCATTTGAAAATATAAGCAAACAATGCCATCTGGTAAAAGCTGATTTTATAGAGATTTTGCCAGGGGTCATGCCTAAAATCATAAAGAAAATATGTAAGATGGGGAATATTCCGGTTATCGCAGGTGGTTTGGTGATGGACAAGGAAGATGTTATGGGGGCATTATCTGCAGGAGCAATATCTGTTTCTACTACAAACCAAGATGTTTGGTTGATGTGATTGTCTAAAATATACAAAAATATAATTATATTTCTTTACAAATAGTTCAAAACACCCTAAAATAAAGATAACATGGTAATCTCAATATGGAGGTAAAGGAATATGAAGGGAAATGTAATTGTAGGACAATCGGGTGGACCTACCGCAGCAATCAATTCAAGTTTAGCGGGAGTGTATCGAACTGCAAAAGATCGTGGTGCCAAAAAAAGTCTATGGAATGCTTCATGGGATTCAGGGACTTTTAAAGGAGCGGTACATTGATTTATCAGAGCATATCACAAATGAGCTGGATGTGGAGCTGCTCAAACGGACTCCGGCAGCATATTTGGGGTCGTGTCGTTATAAGCTTCCAGAAATTCATGAAAACAGAGATGTTTATGAGAAAATTTTTGAAATACTCAACAAATTGGAAATTGAAGCGTTTATCTATATTGGAGGAAATGATTCAATGGACACTATTAAAAAATTGTCGGATTACGCAATTGTAACTGGGCAGCCAACGAGATTTGTCGGATGTCCAAAGACAATTGATAATGATCTTGCTTTGACGGATCATACACCTGGATATGGGAGTGCGGCAAAATATATTGGAACTTCTGTAAAAGAAATCATAAGAGACGGATTTTGCTTAGAATATGAAAAAGGTGTTGTTACCATAGTTGAGATTATGGGAAGAAATGCAGGATGGCTTACAGGGGCAGCGGCACTTGCAAAGGGAGAGGATTGTCCGGGACCTGATTTAATCTATCTTCCAGAGTTAGCAATTTGATCTTGAAAAATTTTAGTACAAAAATAAAAAAAGCTGATGGAAAAGAAGATGTCTGTTGTAGTAGCGGTTTCTGAGGGAATCAAGCTTGAGGATGGGCGTTATGTATGTGAGCTTGGAACAGGTGTTGATTTTGTCGATGCATTTGGGCATAAACAACTGACAGGAACAGCAAGCTATTTGGCAAATTTTGTTGCGGGCGAGGTAGGTTGTAAGACACGTGCGATTGAGTTAAGTACATTGCAAAGAGCAGCATCTCACCTTGCATCCCGTGTGGATATTTTGGAAGCATATCAGGTAGGTGGAGCGGCTGTGAAAGCAGCTGATGAAGGAGATTCAGGGAAAATGGTTGTCATTGAACGATTTTCAGATGATCCATATCAAAGTGGAACGGAAGTAAAAGATGTACATAAAATAGCGAACGGAGAGAAATTAGTTCCAAGAAATTGGGTAAACCAAGAGGGAACATATGTTACAGAGGAGTTTATTACTTATGTAAAACCGTTGATTCAAGGGGATGTATCTCCTGTTATGGTAGATGGTATTCCAAGGCATTTGTATAGACCATTTTAGGTAAGAAGGGCAGAACAGAAGGAGTGGTATTTCTGTTCTGCTTTTATTTTCAAAAAATGCTTGCTTTTTGACAGAAAGTGGGCTAGTATAGATGCATATTCTAAAAGTTCTATAGATTTCTAAGGAGTTTAGTCGAGGCTCCGAGTTCCATGAATAAAAATTGAATAGAAGAGGAGGAGTGCATTTGGAAAGAGAATACGAGGTAATCCGTTTGATTCAGCAGAATGCTTCTTGTCATATTATTACGGACTGTGTTTTAGGAACAATGTTACCTGAATATCTGGAAGAGCATGGAATGATAGCAAAAGAGCAGCTATTTTCCTACTTATGTCAGATGATCAAACAGCTTGGATATTTACAAGATGTCAGAGATGCAAAGCCGTGTCGCTATATCACTCCGTTTTGCATGATTATTAAGAAAAATGGGGAGTTGATGTTGTTGGATCTCAATGCAAAAGGAAATCAGCATATCGTGAATCAAATGGGAAGAGGAGAAATTCGGGATGGATTTTTAAAAAAGGGAAATTCCTATGAGGCAATGTATTCAATTGGAAAAACGATGCAGTTTATTTTGGCAAAAGCAATCATAGAGCCAAAGCTTACAAAGCATGAAGAGAGTAAGTTGAAAAAAATCATTTCAAAATGTCTGTCAGACAACGTAAAACAACAATATCAAAAAATTTCTGAAATTCTTTTTGATTTTCCACAATTAAAATATAAAAAACAAATAAAAACAAAAAAATAAAATGGATTATAGTTGGAACAATTGTGCATTTTTGGGTGGCGGTGTGAGTATGTTTCTAAGTGATGAAATGGAGGAAAAGAGACCAGAAGCGATTATTGACCAGAAAAAGGTAGATTTCTTGGAGATTGGCAGAACTTATTTTTTAGAGATGGAGGACTATAGGAAGAGTATGCAAATGTTTGAATGTGCAGAAGATGAGATAGAGACTGCGGAAAACTATAAGGAACTGTCGGCCTATATGCTTGGAGAGAGTCAAAAAAGTGAGGAGGAGATGGAGTCTGTATTATCAGAGATAGAAGAAAGTCAGAAAGGCGAGTTGACAGAAAATAGAATGCTTTTTCGTGTGTGGGCAAAGATAGAAGGTACGACCTCATTGGAAGCGAGAATCCGATTGGGGGAAAAGATATTATCGACATATGAAAAATGGAAAGAAAATGATGTGGATCAAAGGATAGAAAATGAAGTTCGGACCGTATTGGCGGAAGCATATGAAAAAACAGGAAAGGAAGAGTTGGCATTAGAACAGTATAGGAAGGTAAGTCAATGGAATCAAACAGAAGAACTCTATCGTTCTATGGTAAGAATTGCACAAGATATCGATGAACAAGAGGCGTTGCGGCTGTGTGAAGAGGGGATAGCGGCAAATCCCAAATCAAAAGAGCTTCGTATTCAATTGATACAGATACAGTGTAAGGATAACGAGACAACAAAAGAGATGTGTGAGGAAAGTATAAGAAAAATATTGGAGGAATGTCCGGAATTAGCTGAGGAGGAAACGTTTCGAAAACTGCAGGAAGAATGTGGAATAACGATTGAAGGAGAGGTTATATGGGTAGAAAAATAGGGAAAATTTTAATTGTTTTAGGTATGATATTTTTATTAAATGTGCTTGGCTCGCGGGCTGAAGAAAAGGTGCAGATATATCAGATTTATTGTGAAGAGCCAAATGGGGAAAAAGGATATTACACAAAATCAGTCAAAGTAGAAATTGAACATTTAGATCAGGAATGCATTACAAAGTTTCAGCTGAATTTCCCGGATGGGAAAGAGTTGACTGGGGAATTGGAGAAGGCGAAAGAAAAAATTGTGCTGGAGGAGAATTTATTTGAGAAGGGAAACTATCATCTGATTGTATGGATGGAAAACAAAGAGGGAAAAATGGTGGAGGGCACCGAGCAGAAGCGGGAAATCAAGATAGATAAGGAGGCACCGGCAGACCCGATTTCTTTTCAATATTCGAAACATAATGGTGAAGAACAGATTATTTCAAATGAGGAGATAACAGTGGAAATGACTGCTTCGGATGATACTTCAGGGATTCAGGGAATTTATTATCAAATAAATGAGGAAGAGTATCAGTTTTTAGAAGGAAATTGCGTAAGTGTTGTGATTCCGGTTGGATTTGAAGGGAATCTTTCAGCATATGCGATAGAACGGAGCTGGAAACAAGGGAGAAGTAACCAAGTCCTCAAAAATTATTTGTGAAGATGAAATACCGGAAATTTTAATCAGAGCGTCAGAAGGGTTAGGAAAATGGTATAGCAAACCATGTTTGATTCAGATTGATATAAGTGAACATGGAGTTGCATCAGGCATCAAACAGGTAATTTGTTCGGTAAATAATAAGGTTGTGCAAAATAGAGAGTATGAGCGTGGAGAAAAAGAGACAGAGAATGTAACAATCTCTGTTGATAAATTGTCTGAAATTGTGGTAGAGGTAAGCGATTGGGCGGGGAAATTACACAAAGAAACGAGAAAAAAAGTTTTATTTGATAATGAGAATCCGCAGCTGATTTTAGAGGGAGCAGAAGATTATTGTATAGCAGCCAATGATAAAATGCTTACATGTAAAGCAATTGATAATCAAAGAATAGTATCTGTGGGTGGTACGATTATCTGGAATGATGCCAATGGGAATAGGATACAAAAAAGAATAGAAAGTTGGGAAAAGGACGGAGAACAATATTTTGCGAAAGAGAATCTGACGGAGAGTGGAAAGTATAAAGTTTATCTGGAAGCCGTTGATCAGGCGGGTAACAGAAGTGAAAAAGAGATGCAGATTATTATGGATAAAGAGAATCCGCTGATACATAAAATAGAAGAATTAGAGGGAAAATATGTGCCAATTTTTTGAATGGAAATATGACATTTCTGAAATTGTAGAGGATTTTACCACATATACTTATCGCATTAACATGGATGGAAGAATTTGTGAGCAAAACAAAAAATATACGCGCGAAGGAAAGCATTCACTGGAATTGATTGCGGAAGATTTGGCGGGAAATACATCGAGTATGGAAGTAGGATTTTTCATAGATCATACACCTCCGGAAATTCAAATCGATTGCTCAAAAGAGGAGAAGGAACTGGAGATTGTCCTGGGAGAGGAACATGATTTTTTAGATGCGGTCTTTATTAATGAAAAGAAACAACAAATAGGAGAGAATGAGAGAAAGTTTTCGCATATATTTGAGAAAAGTGGAAGTTATGAAGTCTTGGTATTTGCCAAAGATCTGGCAGGGAATCAGTCAGAGAAAAAGTCGTATTTGAGATAGAAGGAGAAAAGTCATTTTTTCAAAATTTGATACAACCTAAAAGGAAATATTAGAAGAGAGAAAACAGAGAAGAGACAAAAAAGTTATGAGGCACTGATGTGGATTCTTGTTATAATAGGAATTTCGGTGATTGGAATCAGATATAAAAAAACCTCCCAAAACGGGAGGATGCCGGGTAACTGCTTTCGCAATTCCCGGCACGTATTATGAAAAAGTTTATTCAAATAGTATGTTAATACTTTAGATAATTGTTAAGTTCTTTTCTTTTGATACTGTTAGTATATTCTAGAAAAGTGAAGAAATAATGTTAAATAAGTAAAGTAATTTTGAAAGATAAATGAACAAATTATGAACGAAACATCTTTCTACTATTTACGGAATGCAAAGAGCGGAAGTCCATTTTCGGTTGGAACATCTACAGAGCCTTGAATTAATGGGGCTGCATAACGAATAAACTCATCGGTTACATCGGAACCATCTTTGGTGATCCAAGAGAGAGGAACAGCTTTTTCCTGATTACAGATAATATTGACATCCGCAGTAGAAAAAGAAAGTTCATAAGGGGAAGTGTTCGTCCTCACAAAAGAGATCATCTTTCCTGTCTCCCCATTCAATGCTGCATTTACGGCAAAAGCACCGGAGTGATCCGCTTCATCTAAATCTGTGTTAGAAAGGCAGGAAGAAGAGCAGCGCTGACTCACATTCAGCTCTACGGAACGCACTTTTACACCAAGTTTTTCTTTTATGAGATTCTCCAGGTATTTTCCGGAACCTGTAAGCATCTTATGGCCAAAGGTATCAACACCCACGTCGCTTGCAAATTCACAGATAAAAGTACCACTTCCATCATTGATTCCCTCGGAAACACATACAACAAGGTTAGGGGTTGTCTCTAAAGCTTTTTCACTTTTTCGAGAAAATCTTCCTGATTAAATGCAACTTCTGGAAGATAGATAAGCACCGGATTATCTCCCTCAAATTTTCTTGCAAGAGCACTTGCAGCAGTCAGCCATCCGGCATGACGTCCCATGATTTCTACAATTGTTACAGATTTTTTATTATCGTATACAGAGGCATCAATAGCGATTTCTCGTACTGTAGTCGCGACAAATTTTGCGGCGCTGCCAAATCCAGGTGTGTGATCAGTCTCAACCAAATCATTGTCAATTGTTTAGGAACACCGATTACACGAATCGGACTTTGAATCTTGGCTGCGTAGCGAGAAAGCTTGCTGACAGTATCCATAGAGTCATTTCCACCAATATAAAAGAAATAACCGATATTGTAGTCTTCAAATTTTTGAAATAGTTCAGGATATACTGGATCATTTAAATCTTCCGGCAGCTTGTAGCGGCAAGACCCAAGGTAAGAACCAGGAGTAGTTCGGATGAGTTCTAAATCTCCGTTTTTCAGTAATGGGTGCATGTCCATAATCTGATTGCTTAGAAAACCTTCGATTCCATTTATCATACCATATACATGTTCTATCGATTCCGGATGTTTGAAGCCTTCGGATACAACACCATACAGACTTCCATTTATCACTGCAGTAGGTCCTCCAGACTGACCGACGATCATATTTTTCATTTGTAATTCCTCCATTTATGTAATCTATATTTACTATAACGGAAATTCGTGGAATTTACAATATATGTGTTGGAAAATTGCCCAAAATGAATTATACTATTAAGAACGTAAAAGATTGGGAGGATTGAATCATGAAGTATATATCATTTGCGATTCCCTGCTATAATTCAGAAAGCTATATGGAACATGCAATAGAGTCGATTTTAAAAGGCGGCGAAGATGTAGAGATTATTATTGTAAATGATGGATCGATGGATGGGACATCAGAGATTGCAAAACAGTATGAAAGAAAGTATCCGACGATTGTAAAAGCAATCGATAAAGAAAACGGAGGACATGGAGATGCGGTAAATACAGGATTGAAGCATGCTACCGGACTTTATTTTAAAGTGGTAGACAGCGATGACTGGGTAGATGAAGGGGCATTGGAAAAGATTTTAAGTGTATTACACGAACTAGTTGAAAAGCAGACGTTAATTGATATGCTTGTCTCCAATTATGTGTATGAAAAAGTAGGAGCAAAACATAAGAAGGTGATTCATTACCGGAATGTGATGCCGCAAGATCGAATTATCACATGGAAAGAGATGGGACATTTCCGTCTCGCTCAATATATTTTGATGCATTCAGTCATTTATCGGACGGAGCTTTTGAAGATGTGTAAGCTGGAGCTGCCAAAACACACTTTTTATGTAGATAATATTTATGTTTATTATCCGTTGCCGCATGTGAAAACATTCTATTATCTGGATGTGAATTTTTATCGTTATTTCATTGGGCGGGAGGATCAGTCCGTAAATGAGAAAAACATGATCAAGCGCATCGACCAGCAGATATTTGTTACCAAAACAATGAATTGATATGTATTCTCTAAGAAAAATTCCAAATAAAAAGCTTCGGAATTATATGACAAATTATTTGGCGATTATGATGACGGTTTCCTCTATTATATGTAATTCGATCTAGGAGTCAGGAAAATCTTGATAAAAAGAAAGAACTGTGGGAATATTTGAAAAAGAAAGACCATCGAGTATATTGGAAGATAAGACATGGCATTTTGGGAGAGACTATTAACTTACCGGGAAAATCAGGAAGAAAGATATCCTCTATGGCATATACAGTTGCAAATCAGATTATAGGTTTTAATTGATTCTCGGATAAGTGAAGCAATTTTGGATATACTTTTCAAGGAAAGGAAGTGGAAAGGATGGCGTCTCAGTTAAAGAACAGTAAAACAAAAGAAAACTTGATGAAAGCATTTGCAGGAGAAAGTCAGGCAAGAAATCGTTATACTTTTGCGGCAGAGGAAGCAAGAAAAGAGGGCTTGTATGCGGTGAGTCAAATATTTTTATTTACGGCAGAACAGGAGCGGGCTCATGCAGAGCGATTTTATGAATTGTTAAAAGAGATGGCAGGAGAAACGATTGAAATCTGTGGTGGATATCCGATTGATAAGCAAGATTCGACTGAAGAACTACTTTATGCGGCACAGCACAATGAATATGAAGAGGCGGATGATGTGTATCAGTCTTTTGGTGACGTGGCAAAAGAAGAAGGATTTATGGAAGTTGCATCCGCTTTTTATCAGATTGCGAAAATAGAGAAGATTCATGGAGACAGATTCGGAAAACTGGCGGAACTGTTAAAGACAGGAGCATATTTTGAGTGTCAAGAAGGTGAAAAATGGATGTGCTTAAATTGTGGGCATATTCATAGTGGATTGAAAGTACCGGGAGTATGTCCCGTATGCAGACATGAAAGAGGTTACTTTATTCCTGTAAGCCTTGCACCATATCTGATGGAATGTGAATAATGACAGTATCCCGATAAGCGTTAAGGCTTATCGGGAGAATACTTATTCTACTGTGCCAATTGGCAAAGTGCGGACAGGAACACCATTGACTTCTACCTGATCGTTGATTTCAATGACGAGGCATTGTTTTCCATCGATCATTTTTGTCTCCACAAGATCGGTGCGGTCTGGATTGACTTTGATGGAAACATCAGGTGTTTCAATACTGAATTTTCTGGTTTCGGCAATATTCGTTGCCAGAAAAGATGCTTTTTCGCCTGCTATGGTGTCAAAATTATTATCAAATATTTCAATTTTTTCATCTGCAACACCGCTTTTTGCAAGGAGGCGTTTTACTTCGGGTTTCGTAAGTACAGGCACTTCCGGAGCATCTTTGGTCTCTTCGATCATCTCATTTAAGTTATCATGAATATTTTTAACAACCGTATAATCGCACTCTTCGCCAAGTGTATTCATCACAACGGCATGGAAGGTATCTTTTTGACTGCCTGCTGACATTGGGAAGGTACATCCGAGAGCGTTTTCGATAAATTCAGGTTGTAAATCTTCTGGCTTTTTTGAGTAGTACAATACCCCATGAATATCAGTGCTTCTGTCATTGAATACAGGGAATAAGAATCCTTTTACCGGTGGTTCGACAATCCAGTCACGAATCCGGTTTTCGACATGGTTCGTCTCAGGATTGTAGCAAAGTCCTTCTTTGGAAAGGTGAACCGGACAGATACTGCAAAGCACATATTCAAAAACTTCATCTGAAGCATCGAACATCTCAGTTCCATCAGTAGATTTTCCTGGAATGTCATAGGCAACGTGGATGAGAATAATGTAGTAATTCTCTCCATAATTGTAATTTTCAATAATCTTTTGATAAAATTCTTCGATGAGCATATCATCTTGCAGTTTACTGTCGCGAAGCTGCAAAAGAAATTCCTGTGTTCCACCGGAGAGTTCTTGTTCCAGTGGAAATTCCATGTTCAGCAGATTTTTTCCGATTGTTCCGGAGAGTGTCTGTTTAAAGATATTGAGATACTTGAAAATTTCTTCTTCCGGAAGGGACAAAAAGGCATCTTTCGTCTGTGATTTAATTTCTTTTTCCCCATCTACATAGCAGCCGCAGATTCGGGTGATAGAGCAGTCTTCGGGTTTGAACTGCTTTCTAAGTTCTAATACTTCTTTTTTATTCATAATGGATACTCCTCTTTTATCATAATACTGATGTAATATTAGCATATGAAAAAAATTTTACAAATAAATTATCGGAATGAATATGTTAGTATGGGAGGTGAAAATATGGCAGACCAAAAAATAGAGAATTTGTTAAATCTGGCATTGAATGCTACAAGACGAGAACGGGAAAATCACTGGAATTAGATGTTGGATATAGCATAGATGACAGGGAATGGGAACTGATAGTGAAATATTCGGGGACATTGAATGAACTGCGGGAAATAGGAATTCAGGTGGTTGAATTGAGCAATGAATTTGCAATTTTAACAGTACCAGAGAGCTTGGTAGAACGTTTGGCTGATTTTCCACAGATTGAATATGTCGAAAAGCCGAAACGATTATTTTTTCAGGCAGCAAACGGGAGAAGAGTATCCTGTGTGCCACCAGTGCAGAACCCTCCATTTTCATTGTTTGGTTCAGGGGTTCTTGTTGCAATTATCGACTCAGGAATCGATTATACAAATCCCGATTTTCGCAATGACGACGGAACGACAAGAATACGTAATCTTTGGGATCAGACAATCATGGGAAATCCACCAGAAGGATATTTGATAGGGACAGAATTTACGAGAGAACAGATTGATGAAGCAATAAAGCAGCCGACAGTGCCGATGCGTATGCAAATTGTGCCGAGCGTGGATGTATCAGGTCATGGGACATCAGTAGCAGGAATTGCAGCTGGAAATGGAAGAGGAAGCAGAGGGAGAATTTATCGGGGAGTTGCGACACAGAGTGAACTTCTTGTGGTGAAACTTGGAAATCCGAGGGAAGAAGGATTCCCTCGCACAACAGAACTAATGCAGGCGATAGATTACGTAGTACGAAAAGCACTTTTTTATAAACAGCCGGTGGCAATTAATATCAGCTTTGGAAATACATATGGTTCTCATGACGGAACGAGCTTACTGGAACGATTTATAGAGGATATTGCGAATATATGGAAGAGTGTGATTTGTATTGGAACGGGAAATGAAGGAAGAAGTGCAGGGCACAAAGCTGGAATTGTCAGGGAAAATGAAGAAACGGTTATCCAGCTTGCAGTGCAGGAACAGGAACCCGCGCTAAATCTTCAAATTTGGAAAGCTTACTATGACATCATGGATATTTCTTTTGTATCACCGTCTGGGGAAAGAATAGGACCGATTCAGGAAGTGCTTGGAACACAGCGGTTTTCTGTGGGAAATACAGAACTTTTGCTCTATTATGGAGAACCAAGTCCATACAGTACTGCACAGGAAATTTATGTTGATTTTCTACCGAAAGAGGTATATATCAACAGTGGCATTTGGGAGATTGTGTTGACACCGAGAAAGATTATATCAGGAAATTATGCGATGTGGCTCCCGAGTGAAAATGTATTGAATCCGGGAACAGCATTTTTATTCCCGACGGAGACCGGAACACTCACGATACCATCTACAGCTTCGCGTACAATTGGTGTGGGGGCATACGATGCACTTACTTTTTCCTATGCGGATTTCTCAGGACGCGGACAAAGGGGGGCAGGGAGATTATCAAAACCGGATATTGTTGCGCCAGGTGTGAATGTTACAGCACCGACGACTAGTGGCACATATGCAAGCTTCAGTGGGACATCATTTGCCACACCGTTTGTAACCGGAGGAGCGGCGCTTATGATGGAGTGGGGAATCATTAAGGAAAATGATCCGTATTTATATGGAGAAAAGGTAAAGGCATATATGCAAAGGGGAGCGAGACCGCTGCCTGGATTCACAGAGTATCCGAATCCGCAGGTGGGATATGGGGCACTGTGCGTAAGAGACAGTATTCCGATATAAGAAAAGTCTCTCTTACATCAGGGTTGATGCGTAAGAGACTTTTCTCTTAATTAAGAAGATCTTTGAGACAATCTGGAATTTGTTCGGAGTTCAGATAAAATAGATTGGAAGAACTATAAATGTTGCTTTTAAATGTTACAATAAATTCAATCGGTTTTTTTATAGAAATAGTAGGGAACCGATGTGAGGTTTGGAAGAATCTTTGCAATGTCTTCCGGAGTATTGAAAACAATATTTTTTTGATTGTCATGATTCGTTGCTTCAATGCGTTGCACATTATCTGACTCTATTTTTGTTGGAAGGTCATAGCCAAGTTCTTTTAAATAGTCATATGTGTTTGTAAAACTGGAAAAAAGTGGTCGCATGTATGTATCAGACGAATTCTTCGGAGCAAAATTAATAGTTCCGCTTGGAAATTGACTGGTCAAATCAAAATAGCCGGCATTGACCAGATCTTTTTGATAAATATCCAACAACGTCTTCATTTGAGCAGCTGAGATATTCAGTTTACTCGTGGATTGGTAAATATCAGTTACTTCCACATATTGAAAGTCTAAAGAAGAATACAAATTAGTCTGAAATAATGCTTCTTTATATTGCTGATTGTTTAGAAGATATTTGGAACAGTTTTGCACATCAGTTTCGTTAATCAGATACATTCTGTAAACACTTCGCCCATTTTTTAAGTTGTATTTCAAATTTACATATTGAGCAGTTTCGTCCGTCATATCAAATAAGGATGCCCCTTTTTGAGCAAGCTGATAAACTGGACCAAAGTCTTTTAGCGCAGAAGAATCTAAAAAGTCTTTGGTTGACTGGACATTGGAAGTAATTGGACAGTAAAAACGAGTATTAAAATCGTCCATGTAAATTGCGATGCTCTCGATCTCAATTTTTTTTTCGGAATGTAGTTATCGTATTTGAACAGATCAAATTTGTAGATTGCAGTGATTCCGAAGGCAAGAATGACAGAAAGCAATAAAGCCCCCTTTTTGGCAAATAAATGTTTTAAGTCCATTGTATAAAATAAAATTCAAATTTACAAA
>ENA-OQCW01000924-OQCW01000924.1-human-gut-metagenome-genome-assembly--contig:-NODE-924-length-13797-cov-4.511192_pt1 | contig 13797 bp, 2 predicted proteins | sample MGYA00242767_ERZ504593 | MGnify/ENA primary metagenome ERZ504593 (study PRJEB26092, sample SAMD00036307) | human gut metagenome | host: Homo sapiens | study: EMG produced TPA metagenomics assembly of... | reverse complement strand
ATGACGACGATGCGCGGCGAGGGGGGCCGACTATGGATGCGTTCAAGGCATGGCCGGGAAGGGCGGAAAGCATCGTGATCAGCCAGGAGTCATACATGAGGTGCACCGGCGGCGTGGCCCCGTGGCGTCGTGACGGCGACAAGGGGCCGTCCTACTACGCGGTGTGCCCGCTGTGCGACAATCCCATCCAGATTGTCGGCCTGTTCCGCCGGCAGGAGGAAAGCCGTGCGCGCCGGCCCTACGGGCGACACCACCGGGGCGATGTGCCGGGCCTGTGCCGCTACGACGAGGACGCCTATCTGCACTGCCCGTATGCGGATCCGAACCATCGGACGGACATCCGAGCGAGACGTCATCCGAAGGACCAGACCGGGCGGGCCCTGTATGGTCTCATGCGCGGCGAGTTCGACCGGGTGGCGCTGGCGTGGGAACGGTTCTCCGGCATCCATCTGGGGCCGGGGGCCGCCCGTGATATGCTTCGCAAATGGCGGGACGACCAGGGATGGCGCTACTACGACGCGACCTACGGCAATCTGCCGCAGATGCTGTTCTTCGCGGCCGGCGGACAGAACCTGGTCAAACGCTACATCGTGCCGGACAGCCCGTTGCACGAACGGCTGAAAGGCGTGCCGCGGGTGAGATTCACGCCGACGCGCTCCCGGTACGTGCAGGTGGACAAGGCCGGGCCGGGGTTCCTTACTCTGGATTTCCTGCTGTACGCCCGGCGCATCGAATGGGACGGACAGCACATGAACGAGACGTTCAGGCTACGCGGTCTGCTGGGCCGCGATGACGGGCAACAGGCCTTCGATGACCTGACCCTCGACGTCGATCAGGACTGGCTCCCCCACACAGCGGACGCCCAGCCCGGCCGCGACGAGCGGCTACTCGACATCGCGCGGGAAACGCTGCAATCCGACGCGGGTATCCCGGCAGATCAATAAAGCGTTATCAATGCAAGGAGAACAATGATGAACGAGAACGACAAGACGGAAATCCTCGAACCCGTCGAAACACCCGCCGAGAACATCACAGAGCCAAGCAAGGATGGAAGGAAGTGTCCGAAGTGGCTGCCGCCCCTGGTCGCGGCCGTCTGCGCGGTGATTCTGATCGCGGCCGGCATCATCGGCTGGAACGCTTACAGCGGCGCGAAGCTCGCCGAGGCCAAGGAGGCGTGCGCCACCGCCGCCGACACCGTGCGCAACAATGCCAACGAATACAACGCGCTGCTCAACGGCGATGCCGCCGATGCCGCCGCCGTCAAGGCCGAACAGGTCAAGGACTCGAAGACCGTCGAATCCTTGGGCAAGGAGCTCAAGTCCTCGGCACCCGAATACGAGGGCTGCGTGGCCGAAAACGCGCAAGGACTGGATGCCGCCACCGTGAAGCTCAATGAACAGGCCGACTGGTACGAGACCCACGAGAAGAGCCTGTCGAAGGCGGTGAGGGCCGTCGCCGAATCCAAGGCCGCGAAGAGGCTGGATGACGCGAAAACGAATCTGACGGCGAAGCTGGACGAGGCGTCGAAGCTGCTCGCGGATTCGGACGGCAAGGTCGCGGACAACGCCACCCGCGACGCATTGTCGAACGCCATCGACGCGGCGAACGGGCTGAAGGACGGGAACGATCCGGCGAAGATCGACGGGGCGCGCAAAACGCTGGAGGATGCCATCAACGGCGTGAACGCGAGCGTCCAGGCAAAGACGGACGCGGATGCGCAAGCCGCCGCAGCGGCAGCAGCGGCAGCCCAGGCTCAGGCGCAGGCCCAATCCACCTACAGCGGCGTCTCCTCCTACTCCGGCGGCGCGTACAGGCGCACGGAAGGCTCCACTTCCGGCTCCAACACATACCGTGGCACCACATCGGGCGGCTCCGGCCCGGCCGCCGCCTCCGCCCCAAAGCCGAACCTCAACGGCGCATACGGCTGCACTGAGGACTGCTATGTTCCGCCGAACAATCTTATTCAGCACTGATTGATGATTGGCTGTTTGTGGCCCGCACTGGGGAATCGGTGCGGGCCTTTTTTCATGGATTTTGTGAGGAAGGGACATGTTCCCGCGAACCTGTATTCCCTTATTCCCGTGTACCCGTATTGCCGGGAAATACTTCCGGATTTTTTGTAGACGCCATGCTCCGTGGTTCGGCGTGTCGTCTGTGAGGCTTGTTGGTGGCTGCCGGGCCAACCGGTGGCTACCTCCCGTTATTCCTGCGGTCGGAAGCCCCGCCACCCCTTGAAAAAAGAGGCGGCGGGGCCATGACCGGAACGATTGAGGGAGGGGATGAACAGACAAGGTTAACGGAGGTTCATTTACATGAACTTTGGCAGGAAGATGATGAAGGCCGGTGTCGCGGCGGTGGCTGCGATCGCCACGCTTGGTGCCGGCGGCGTCGTCGCATCGACCGCGTTCGCGGGCGGTGGCGGCGGCAACCAGCCCGGCACGGGCGGCGATCTGGCCGCGGTGCAGTTCTGGCAGTACAAGGACGATGCTTCGGGCGCATGGGGTCCGGCCACGAGTCTTGATTCGGTGCGCGCCGCCATGAACAATGCCGGCGTGACGTTGGAGGGCGATGGCGTCACGAAGGCGCAGGCCGCATTGGACCAGGCCCGCACGGAATGCGAGACCGGTTTCCAGCGGCGTCACCCCGGCGAGGGCAACGGCGACTGCCGAGTGGTCGCGGTCGGCGCGGTGCCAGCCGTCATCGGCGGCAACTACATCTACAACGGGTCCGGCGCGGCTTCGCCGACCGGGACCGGTGGCTGGTACGACAACTGGAACACCTACGTCGCACCGAACACCTATAAATATGCAGGCACTCAGAATTACCACACATCCGATGGCTTCTCGGATGATCCGTCGAACAGCGTGGATGCGATTATGCGTCGTAATGTGGAGGCTTCCAGCAAGCCGTCGATCGTGGTGATCGTGCTGGACAAGTACCAGCCCGCGCCGCCCTCATATCACCTGAGCATCAGCACGCAGGCTGCGGAGATGTCGGGCCAGGCGGGCGACACCAAGGACGCCTCGGATGTGATCACCCTGTCCAGCGACGGGTCGAAGACCGAGAACGTGAACGGCACCGCGACCCTGCACTGGCGCGGCATTGACGGCACCGAGAAGACGGTGGCGAAGCAGTTCACCGCATCCAACAAGGGCAGCGCCACAGTGAGCGCGTCCTTCAAGGACATGGACGCCTCGTGGGAGTCGTGGCCTGCGGGCAAGCGCTGGTGGGACGTTGACGTGGCGAAGCAGGGCGACATGGCCGAGGCGGTCTCCCACAAGGGAGAGAACGACGGCAAGGAGTCCGGCGAGAAGACCACCACCCCGCCCGAGAAATGGCTGACCAACGGGGCCGGCGACACGGTGCGGGACGGCAACGACTCCATCGCGTCCGGCTCGCTGTACACGGCGCACATCAAGGCGCATTCCAACGCCTCCGGCAAGTTCTGGATCTACGACACGATCGACACCAGGGACGTGGTGATCGGCGGCACCGAGCAGGACGACGTGAGCAAGGTGACCGTGACCGACGCGAACGGCAACATCGTGCCGGCGGACATTTCCATCGACGATTCCATCGATGGCAAGCGCGTGGTCAAGGCGCACGCCACCGCCCCGCATTCCGGCCTCTACACGCTGAACGTGCCACAGTCGACCAAGCCCACCGGCGGCGACTACGAGATCAACGACGGTTCCGTGGCGTGCTGGAACGGCGACAACGGCACCGGCAGCCTGGCCGACTGCCAGACCGGCAACGGCGACGGCGTGGGCAAGGTCACGCCGACCCCGGACAAGGTGTGGGTGCTGGACGAGTCCGGCGCTCTCGTGGCCGAGGACAGGAAATGGACCAACCAGCAGGGCGTCGATCAGAAGACGTTCCTCGTGGGCGACCAGGTGGGCGTGGTCGTCAACGGCAGCATCCCCGCGCACCTGCTCAACCCGCTGGCATCCTATTCCATCACCGATGATCTGACCGGTTCGAACCAGTGGATCGACTGGAAGTCCGGCAAGGTGTTCGTCGACGGCAAGGACGAGACCGCGAACTTCACCATCGCGATCGACCGGAAGGCCGGGACCGCGACCGCCACCGCGAAGTCCGCCTACATCGCGAAGACGATGTTCAGGAACAGCGCGAGCAAGGTCAGGTTCTACCTGACGGGCACCATCAAAAAGGGTGCCACCGAGGGCAAGAAGATCCAGCTGACCAACAAGGCGTACGAGAAGTGGAACAACGAGACCCGACCGACCAACGAGCCGCCGGTGTTCGTGTGGACGCCCAACCCCAACAAGGCGTGGGCCATGAAGGTTGACGGCAAGTGGCAGCTGACCGTCGATCCGACCAAGACCGACAAGGTGGGCGGCGACGACAAGTACTACCGTCTCGGCGACGAGGTGGCGGCGGTCATCTCCGGCACCCTGCCCACAGGATTGGGCCGCGTGCCCGAGATCGCGTGGACCGACGACTTCGCCAACGTCGATAGCATCCTCGACCTGAAGGACACCTCCAACATCAAGGTCTACGAGCAGGACACCACCGACGAGGCCAACGCCAGCGTCAACGACCTGAACAAGACCGGCAGGGACGTGACCGACCAGTTCGACATCACCGCCGAGGGCACCAAGGTCACGGTCAGCGCGAAGGACTCCTACGAGGCCGCGCAGAAGGACCTGAAGACCGCGAAGCAGATCAGCGTCGTGATCCCGTTCGACGTGAACTTCGACACCGTGAAGCTGCTCGAATCCTACGGCAAGGCGGAGGGCGACGAGCTCAACACGTGCGCGGACCCGAAGGGCGACGACCTCGACAACAAGGGCGGCCAGACGGTCGGCGGCAGCACGGTGGACACCAACACGCCGAAGATCTGCGTGACCGTGCCCCCGATCCACAAGCAGGTCATCGCCGAATCCTCCCAGGGCGGCGACCAGTCCAGCATCGACACCAAGACCGTGTTCCCCGGCCAGACCGTGGAATACACCGTGCGCGTGGACCCGCAGATCCCCGCGGACCAGGCATATTCGGTGACCGCCATCAAGCTGAGCGACACCTATTCCGAGTACACCACCGCGAACAAGCAGACCCTGGAGATCACCGACCTGGGAACCGGCGGCATCATCCCGAAGAGCGCCTACAAGGTGCAGTGGGACGAAGCCAACCACTCGTTCGAGGCCACGTTCGCCAAGGACTGGGTTGCCGCCAACTGGAAGGCCGGCTCCAACCCGCGCGTGCTGCTGCGCTTCGAGGCCAAGGTGAACGAGGACGCGCCCACCGACAAGACCGTCGACAACAAGGCCGCGCTGACCGTCAACAACGGCGTCACCCCGTCCAACAAGGTCGAGAACGAGCCGCCGGTCATCAAGCCCTCCAAGCAGGACACGCAGAAGGACCCGACCATCAACATCGACGGCAAGACCGCGCTGCTGGGCGACAAGGTGTACTACCGCGTCAACATCGACGCCTCCAAGCTCACCGACACCGCCTACAAGGTATGGCGACTGGGCATGGTGGACGACTACGACCAGGAGTACCTGACCCTCGACGCGAAGCACGTGGAGATCCTTGACGAGACCGGCAGGGACCGCACCGGCGAGTTCAACATCCAGGACAAGGACGGCGTGCTCTACGCCTTCGCCAAAACCGTGGACACCCAGATCCCCGCGACCGGCGAGACCGTGAAGGGCGACCCGCAGCCCGGCGACCTGAAGGCGTACAGCGAGAAGTCCGACAAGGATTACGATCCGTTGAAGGATCCGAGCATCGACCAGTCGCTGCTGGGCCACACCTACCAGGTGGTCATGCCGATGACCGTCACCAAGGTCAAGGACGGCCACACGGTGGAGAACACCGCCACGCAGGTCACGAACGACAGGCGCGACAAGACCAACACCGTCACCAACCCGCTGAAGGAGATCAACCCGACCAAGGACGTGACCGTGAAGGTCGGCGGCGACAGCATCGACGGCAAGAGCGTGTATTTGAACCACACGTTCCTCTACCGCCTGGATTCCAGCATCCTGCCCCCGGGCCGCGCCTACCAGACCGTCACGGACTGGGGCGGCACGGACCAGCTGAACACCGAGTACGACCAGTACCTGGGCAACTGGGCCGTCTACGCCAGCCGCGACCTGTACAGGGACGGCCAGGTGCTCGCGGCCAGGGGCGAGAAGATCGCGGGCAGCGGCTTCGACTCCTCGAAGTTCGGCGGCAACCTGTTCACCGTGGACGCCGACGACAACGGCAAGGTCACGGCCGACGCGACCCAGGCCTACCTCGACCTGGTGAGCGCCGACAACGAGCACGAGGCCGGCTGGGTGCTCTACCTCCAGTGCAAGCGCATCGCCGTGGCCGACGAGGTGCCCAACACGTGGACCGAGACCATCAACGGCCAGCCGCGCGAATCCAACAAGGTCGTCACCAAGACCCCGGACATGACCCCGAGCATCCACCTCGAAAAGGTCGATACCCCGACCCTCAAGCAGGAAGGCCAGGAGCAGGCGGACCGCGACGACTCCAAGCAGGCGCTGAAGATGGACGCCGACAGCATCGGCATCACGTTCATCATCACGAACACCTCCAAGACCGACCCGGCCACCGGTGACGGCGCATGGTTCAAGGCAAGCGACCTGGACCTCGCCGACTCCACCATCGTCGGCGACGCGCACGTGGACATGGATTCGCTCACCTATCCCGCCGACTGGGACACCCTGGTGCTCAAGCCGGGCGAATCGGTCAGCGTGACCGGCACGCTCAAGGGCGTCAAGGAAGGCGAGACCCACACGGATCGCGCCATCGTCACCGGAACCCCGCTCGTGGAATGCGCGCCGTCCAACGGCGACCCGTTCAACGACGAGTCCGGTGACGGCATCGATCCGGAATACTCCACCGGCGACGTGACCGAGATCGACGGCAAGCGGCTGTGCGCCGACACCCAGACCACCAGCAACACCGACGACTGGAACGGATACCGTGCCAAGCCGTTGGCCTCCACCGGCACGGCCGTGCTCGGCCTTGCCGGCGGCGCCCTGGCGGTGCTGCTCGCCGGCGGCTCCCTGCTCGTGTTCCGCAAGCGCCACTACGCACAGGGTTCCGGCCGCCACACGGCCGCGAACGCGGGCAAGTGACCCCGAGGCGTTCCGGCCTCGTCGTCCGATGACGGCCGGAACGCCCCCATCGACTTCACATAAAACCGGGGGACGGGTCCCGGGAACTCTCCTGCAAACCGTACTTGGGACCCATCCTCCACACCATTAAAACAGCCGTATTCATACTTCCCTCCACTTGTCACGGCCATCCTCGAAAGGAACCGAAAAGCGATGAAACCCGGTCTGAGAAAGGTCGCCGCGCTCATACTCGCGTCCGCGACGCTGTTCGGCTCAGGCGCGTCGGCCGTGTCCGCCGCGTATGCGGACGATACGACCATGGGCACGTCCACGCGAATCCAAGCCGAACCCGACAAGACGATCACAGGCGGCGACGAGGCCGCGACGAAACCCGACACCGGTTCCGGCGACGAGGCCGGAACCGGGGCGGACAAACAATCCGACACCGGTGCGCCCGCGCAATCCGCTCCGCAGGCGGATGCGGGTCAGGCCGCGCCGGACGTGACCATCCACGACATGCTCGACACGGACAGCGCCGCCGTGAGCAGGCTCAGGCTCACCGACCGCATCACCGGCACCGCGCCGTTCGACAAGGACAACGAGCGCGGCGACGACAAGGACGAGAACAACGACATCGTCCGCTCCTACGATACGGTGACCTACGACTACGAGTACACGCTCACCCCCGACTCGACCATGGACTACTATCGGCGCACGCGCGTCGGCTTCCGGTTCGAACTGCCCTACCCGAAGGACAAGGTCACGTTCGACGCGGAGAAGATGGGCTGGGTGGACCACACGCCCGGCTACGAGCCGAAACTCACCACGGAAACCATCGACGGGACCGTCACGCAGGTGTACACCTGCTACCGTCTGCTGGAGCCGACCAGCCAGTCGCCGACCGTGAACCCCGGCACCGGTTCCATCGGCCTGTCGGTCGCCGTCAAGGGCGCGCCCCACGGCTACCGGTTCCATCCGACCGTCAAGGCGTGGCCCGCATGGGACGCCTCGAACCCGACGAACACGGGCACGCACAAACGGGCCGAGGACACGCCGAAGGATGTGACCGTCAGCGCGAAACTCAACCTGAACGTGCGCATGGTCAACTACGGCAACGTGGACAGGGGCGTGTTCGACTTCTCCTCGGGTGCGGCGAACGCGCCCAACAAGGACGAGGGCAAGGTGACCGGCTTGGGTTTGGGCATCGCATTGGTCACGGAGATGCGTTGGCCCGACCGGACGAAGGGGTTGAAGGGTTTGGAGGCTCCGTCCGGCAGGATCACCTATAGGCTTCGCTTGTCCAACCAGTATTCGGATGATACGAAGACCGGGACGAAGCATCCGATGGAACGCCGTTGGCAGCCGTTGCTCTACGATTACGGGCATATCGACAACGAAGATTCGAAGTATGGGCGGACGTTCGCATGGATGGGCGACCTACGGTATCAGGCTCCGGGCGTCGCCGACCGTGCCGACGGGAACGACCGTGTGGCGCGTGGCAACACGACAATCACGACCACGACCGGCGGGCAGGGCACGGACGTGACCGTCTCGTTCGACGGCTACGACACGTCCGTCTTCCCCATCCACAATAAACTGAACGGCACACACAATAAATGCAGCACGGATTACATGACGTCGGACTGCTCCACCATGCAGGTCGGAGCCATCCACACGGACGTATTGCAGTTCATCACACCCACCAGCCGTGACGGCAAGACCGTCGCGCAATATTACGGGAACGTGGACCAGACGGCCAACATCACCATGGACGACATGGGATTGACAGCCACCGGCGTCAGCGGAGACCGTCTCGCCACGGCGGAAGACAATTCGAACCAGGCCGCCACCGGTGACGACCATGCGGGTTCGGCCACGACCGTCCGCATACCGGGCACGTACAGTACGCGCATCCGATACACGCACTGGAGCAACGAAAAGTCATCGAACGATGCGGGCACGAGCGGCGACTGGACGCAACCCGACTACGGCAACGGGTCCGACAGTCTCATACAGGGGTCGAAACTACGCCTCCAAATAGGCCACAACATCATCATCAACTCCGAAGGCGACGCCGAAGTGATGGGCATGGGTTTGGTCAAACTCGACCCGAACAGCATCGAACCGGTGGACGACCATCCCGACACGCAGCCGACCATCCCCATGAACGTTTTCACATGGGGCGCGAGGGCAGCCAAACGGTCGAACGCAATCCCCTACTGGTACGCCGTCAAAAAAGACGGCACCAAATGGAAGGACTACAAGGAGCAGCGCGACACGAAAATCAGCGGACTCGACTACTATCCGACCCTCAACGAGGCGAAACGGCATGGCACGATAGTCGGCATGCTGTTCGAAGACCACAACACGGTGGACCCGACCGGCACGAGCTTCAACCGAACATTCACACCCATCGTCTCCCTGCCCGCCCGCATCCTCGACACCGCGAGAATCGGCACGGTCACGCCCATCGTCGCCGAAACCGCCTACTGGACGCGCAACAGCCTCGCCCGGACCGCGAACCTGGACGCGGACGCATCCAACACGCAATGGCAGCAATGGTCCGACAGTCTCGCCATCCGACTGCCCGAATACGCGAACAGCGTGAAACCCGACCTGACCTACAGCGGCGACACGTACCGTCCCGCCACGTTCGACGAAAACGGCGTCTATCAGGGCGGCGACACCGCCGACTTCTTGAAAGGCGACAGCCTGTACATAGCCGGCGAAACACCGCACATCGCCAAACAGGTCGCGCAAACCAACGAAGCCGGCAACGTTAAAACCGTCTACGATTTGGACAAGGAACAGCGTGCGGTGGACTGGAAGCTCACCGCCACCGCCGACACGTCCACGACCACGGACGGCGGACAGTACACGACCGACTACATCATCACCGACACGCTGCCCAAGGGCCTGACCTACGTGGACGGTTCCATGACGGTCGGCGGCCAGTACACGCAGCATACGCCGGACAAGGGCACGGTCACCGGCGGCACCCCCGTCACGCCGACGATCGTCGTGAACAAGAATGGCACCACCACCATGACCATCAGGGTGAACGGGGCGCGCGCCGACTCCGGCACGCAGACCGTCATCCACTATTCCACCACCATCGGGGACGCGTCCGACCCCGACCATGACGTGAGGAACAACGATTCGTTCACGAACCATGCGACCATCCAGTCGAAACGCAACATGGCTCCCCCATTGGCTCCAAAGGCGCAGATAGCCGACATGACGGTTCGCGTGTCCCGCACGCGCGCGACCGCGCTGGCGACCCGCGCCGACCCGCTGCTGAACGACATCAACCGCCCGTTGGGATTCAGGAACATGCTGGGCAACTTCTCCAAGGATGAGAAAACCGACCCGTATGCGGTGGACGTCATGCCCTGCAAGGGCTTGAACCAGTCCAACTATCACGGCGACTACACTCTGGCCGGACTCACCGTCAAGGCGGGTGCGGGCGCAAGCATGAACGGCGTCAAAGTCTACTTCACGACCGACCAGAAGTGGCGCAACGTGGACGCGACGAAGATAACCCGCGAACAGGTCCAACAATGGACCGAAGCCACGGTGAATGCGACCACAGGCAAGGTGACCATCCCCGACGGCTACGGCAAGCCGGTGGCATGGGCGTTCACCTCGCCAAGCCTGCCCGCCAACGCCCGCTACGATTTCAGCCTGAGCATCAAGCCTACAGGCAACAAGGCGGCGGACTCGTACGTGAACCGTTGGGCGGACGGCGACAACAAGGTGGACGCTGTCACGCAGGTCGTGGAACGCAAGGTCAACGGCGTCGCATGGTTCGACACCAATCATGACGGCATCCGACAGGATTCGGACAGGCTTCTCGCGGACGTGAACGTCGCCCTCGTGGATGGCAACGGCGGGACAGTCACCAGCATGGACGGCAAACCCTGCACCGCCACAACCGACAGGAACGGCCACTACGAAATCGGTTCCATTCCGGCAGGTTCCGGGTTCAAGCTCAGGTTCACGCCGAAAACCGGCACCGCCTGGCACGGGCAGAACGTCACCGTCAAGAACTCGAAGGACGCCAGCGAGGCGACCGACTCCGACAGCGACCGGGAGAACGATTCGCACGGCAACATGGTCGCCGGCGTCATCACGCTGAAACCGTTCCCCGCGTTGGACGAGATGACGTCCGCCGTGTACGAGGACCCGAACGAGGACCATGGCATGAGCGGCACGCTCATACCCGCCACGCCAGCCACGTTCAAGGCGGTCAAGGTGCTGGACGGGCGTCCGAACGGCGCTTGGACCGACAGGGACAGGTACGTCGCGGACATCACCGCGTTGGACGGCGCGCCCGCGAACGCGGTGCCCTCCACCATCACGTTCGCCGACAACAGGACGCAGACAATCCAGATCAACTCCAACGCGTTCCCCACGGACGGCGTCTACCGGTATCAGGTCAAGGAACGCAAGGGAGACAACCCGGGCGTCGCCTACGACAGCCGCACTTGGATTCTGACCGTCACCGTCCAGGACGATTTGACCACGTTCACCCGTCACGTCACCGCCAACACGACGTGCGACGGCGTCCAATCCGACGCCATCCAGTTCACGAACACGTACGCGCCGAAGGACACGCAGGCGCGCATCACGGCGAGCAAACTGTTCACGGACGCGGACAGGTCGGCCACGAAGATTACGGACTTCCAATTCGACCTGTACGCGAACGACAAGGCGACCGGCACGCCCATCCAAACCGTGAACGCGACGGCGGACGGCAGGGTCGAGTTCGCCCCGCTCCTGTTCACCAAGGCGAGACTGAACGGCAGGGACAGGGCCGTGTTCCGCTATTCCGTGCGCGAACGCAATACGGGCGCTGCGGGAGTCCAATACGACGGACATCATGCGGCGTGGACGGTGACGGTCACGGACGACAACAGTGGCCAGTTGAAGGCGATCGTCACCAACCCGTCCGAAACCGAAGGACGGTTCGTCAACTCGTATTCCAGCCAGCCCGTCACGGTCACGCCGAAAGCCCGCAAGACGCTCGCCAATCCGTCCGGAACCCTCCGCCTGTTGAACGCCGACGAGTTCACGTTCGAATTGCAGGATGCGAACGGGAAGACCCTCCAATCCAAGGCGAACAAGGCCGACGGCACGGTGACGTTCGACAAAATCACCTACGACACCGTAGGCGAACACGATTATCGAATCATCGAACAGTCAGGCAAACTGGCGGGCATCACCTACGACCAGACCGTGCATATGATGCACGTGACGGTCACCGATGACGGGTACGGACAGTTGAAAGCCTCCACCTCCTACGACAATACGAGCAAGACCCCGGTCTTCCACAACACGTATCAGCCGAAGGACGTGACCGTGAGCCTCACCGCCCACAAGACGTTCGACAACGCCAACAACAGTCACGCGAAGCTCACCGACTTCCAATTCCAACTGTTCGACAACGAGCGGGCGGTCGGCGTGCCCGTGCAGACCGTCAACGCCGCCGAGGACGGTACCATCCGCTTCCAGCCGTTGACGTTCACCGCCAGCCAGCTGAAAGGCAACAAGTCCAAGACGTTCACCTATACGGTGCGTGAAATCCGCCAGTCGGCGGGCGGCGTCAACTACGATTCCCACATGGGAATGTGGCAAATCACCGTCAGCGACGATTTGACCGGACGGTTGAAGGCCCGGACCCGGACGAACGCGGCATATCCGACCACGTTCACGAACACGTATCAGGCGAAGCCGGTCGGCGTGCAATTCCGTGCGCACAAGACCCTCGCGGACCCCGACCATACAGGCATCCAACTGCAAGCCGGACAATACGAGTTCAAATGCGTCGAGGACAAGACAGGCGGCCAGGCCGGAACGGTGAAAACCAACGACCAGCAGGGCAACATCCTGTTCGACACCATCTCCTACACGAAGACGGGAGTGTACGACTACACGCTCAGCGAAGTCCACGGCGACAGGGGCGGCGTCACCTATGATGCTACGAAACATCATGTGAAAGTCACCGTCACCGACAATGGCGAAGGCCAACTGCTGGCCGACGTGAAGTATGACAACGGAACCAACATTCCGGAATTCACCAACACGTACCATGCGCAACCCGCCACGGACAATCCGACCGCAGTGAAGACGATGGCCTCCTCCAAGGGCAACAAGTACACGCTCAAGGGCGAAGACTTCGCATTCACACTCCACCAACAGTCCGCGCCCGCCAACGTGGCGAACGCCGACCAGACGAAACGGAACGACCAGCAGGGCAACATCCGATTCGACCAACTGTCGTTCCCGCTCGTCGGCACCTACGTGTTCACCATGTCGGAACAGGATACGACCGTTCCGGGCGTCACGAAGGACGGGACGGTTGCGACCATCGCCTACGTGGTCAAGGATGTTGACCATACGGGCAAGCTGACCGTCGTATCCAAGACCGTCACCCCGACCACCGGCGCTAACGGCAAGAACATCACGTTCACCAACCATTACAGTCCGAAGAACGTCGGATACTCCATCAGCGGCGTGAAAAACATCGTCAACACGGATACGGCAACCAGCCGCGTTCCACAAGACGGTGAATTCAAGTTCCAGCTGAACGCGGTATCCGCACATGATTCGGACGGCAACGCCATCAGCATGAACGACATGCCAATGCCAGCCGGAAGCCAAGACGGAACGCAAACCGTGTCCAACAAGGGAAGCGGTT
>ENA-OQCW01000923-OQCW01000923.1-human-gut-metagenome-genome-assembly--contig:-NODE-923-length-13804-cov-2.258756_pt1 | contig 13804 bp, 14 predicted proteins | sample MGYA00242767_ERZ504593 | MGnify/ENA primary metagenome ERZ504593 (study PRJEB26092, sample SAMD00036307) | human gut metagenome | host: Homo sapiens | study: EMG produced TPA metagenomics assembly of... | reverse complement strand
TTCGCTATGTGAGGAACACTTCGAAAAGTATGGCATTGAGATGGGCTTTGCATCAGCTAAAGAATATGAAAAGGCCGCAGTTGCAGTTGTATCCGACAAGCAGAGCACTCCATAAGCTGGAAAAAGAAGATGGAGATGGAGTATTTTTGACACTACTGTAGAAAAATAGGAGGCAAAAAACATGGCTAACACATACGAAAACTATTTAGAAACACCAAAGAGTCTGACATTTGATCAGATGAGAGAGCTGCATCAAAAATTGCTTAAAGAAATCGAAAATGATCCAGTTGGTCAGGAACTGTACGATGAATTGATAGGAGAAGCAACAACATATGCTGAAATCCGTGCAAAATGGCTGAGCTTAGATCGCAGCCAGAAGATGGAGCAGGACTCTTTTCGTACAGCCTGCCACAATAGTGTCATCACTCATTTTAACATGATGGCGCGCTATTTAAAAACGCAGGGAAAAAATACTGAGTGGAGAGATGCACTAGGATACGAAGAAGACGATAAATATTTTCGAAAAACGATAGGTGATTTTGGTTGCTATATTGTCTTCATCAATAGCCTTTGCGCGAGATAACCTATAGGGAGGCAGTTGCAGTTCATACGATGCCAATATTTACAGCATAGCCAGAAACCATTATACCGAAGGGCTTTTGTTACATGGTGCGTGAACTACAACTGTCTCCTTATAATTTCCTACTTCCTATTTCCACCCAAATGTGTTATACTTACCCTGTATGGCTTTGTAAATATCTCAGGACAAATTCCTGACAAACTTTTTACGAACCTGACACAAAAATCTCCCACATCTCGTAGGTGTGGATTGAAACAACGTTGCCTGCATGACAGGCAGGGGAGAGATGGATATGGAGGCAAAAAAATAAGCCGGGTGAAACGGTACCGGAGCCGGGTGAATCTGAGAGAATGTCGGCAGAGAGAAAAGCTGCTTTGCAGGATATAGACAGAAAGCGCGAGGAGAAGGAAAAACTTCGCCAGACGCAAAAGCAGGAGGCTGTGAAAGTACATGGAAGCTTAAGTGCGTATATGAACTGGCCACTTCTTGTGTGTATTGCGCTTTTGATTCTAAGCATCATTATCACTATGATTGACTGGATGGCTGGTGTGGCGGCAAGCGCCTGCTCAATTGTTCTGATCATAGGTCTTATGGCGCTTTCAATCTATTATCACCGCAGAATTAATAGTGACATGGTTGGCTTTGGCGCAGGTTATGCCCAGATTCAAAAGCAGCTGCTACAGGAAATGGAATTTCCATATGGTGTGGCAGATGAGATTGGCCGTCTAATATGGATGAATCAGTCATTTCAGCGAATTGTTCAGCTAAATAACAATGCACATAAAAACTTGGGTACGCTGTTTCCGGGAATCGACAGACAGTTTCCAAAGAATCAAAGAACATCACAGATTCATTCGGAGTATCTGGGAAGAAAATATCAGATCACGATTAAGGCTGTGTCGATTCGTGATATTGTGGAGACGGTTGTTGATGAAGAGGATCAGGGAAAAAAGGCACCAATGATGTATGCAGTGTATTTGTCAGACGAGACACAGATGCTTGAGTGGAAGCAGAAGGTTGAGGATGAAAAGCTTGTTGCGGCGCTGATTTATCTTGATAACTATGATGAAGTCCTAGACTCCATAGAGGAGACGAGACGACCTTTGCTGATAGCGCTGATTGACCGTCAGATTACAAAGTATATCAGTGCCTATCATGGTGTTATTAAAAAGCTAGAGAATGATAAATATTTTGCCATCGTCAGCAACGAGCATTTAAAAGAGATGCAGGCAAATGATTTTTCACTTCTTGAGGATGTGAAGACGATCAGTATCGGAAACACGATAAATGTTACGATTAGTATCGGACTTGGCATAAACGGCGGAACGTATTCGAAAAATTATGACTACGCGCGCATGGCAATTGACATGGCACTTGGACGCGGCGGTGATCAGGTTGTCTTAAAAACCAGGATGAGATCACCTATTATGGCGGTCGTACACAGAGCCAGGGCAAGAATACGCGTGTTAAGGCGCGTGTCAAGGCACAGGCGTTAAAGGAGCTTATAGAGGCATCTTCTGATGTGCTGATCATGGGTCATTCAATCAGCGATGCAGATTGTATTGGTGCTTCAGTTGGTATTTATCGCGCAGCCAGAACATCTGGTAAGGATGTTCATATTGTGCTGAATACTATTGCAAACAGCATAAAACCTCTTCTAAATCGTCTTGCCGAGGATGAAGAATATGGAAAGAAGCTGTTTATTGATAATGAGACTGCAATTCAGAGGATAACAGAAGGAACACTTCTTATTGTGGTGGATAATAACAGACCAAGCCGAACAGAGTGTCCGCAGCTTTTGCAGTTAGCACAGCATGTGGTAGTGCTTGACCATCATCGTCAGTCGCGTGACTGTATTGAGGGTGCAGTGCTTAGCTATGTGGAGCCTTATGCATCATCTGCCAGTGAGATGGTGGCAGAGATATTGCAGTATTATTCAGATTCAATCAAGATTCGTCCGACTGATGCAGATGCAATGTATTCTGGAATTGTTGTGGATACAAATAATTTCATGAATAATACAGGTGTCAGAACGTTTGAGGCGGCGGCTTTCTTACGTCGAAATGGTGCCGACATTACAAAAGTGCGAAAGCTCTTTCGTGATGATATGGAGGATTACAAGGCAAAGGCAGAGGCCGTGCGTGAGGTGGAGATGTTCCATGAGCGCTATGCAATCAGTGTATGTCCAAGTGACATGACTGGAAATCCGACAGTTATTGCAGCGCAGGCAGCAAATGAGCTTTTGGGTATTCGCGGCATTCGTGCATCATTTGTGATGACAGAATATGAAAATCAGATTTATATTAGTGCCCGTTCTATTGATGAGGTAAATGTACAGACCATAATGGAAAAGCTTGGCGGAGGCGGTCATATGAACGTCGCAGGTGCCCAGCTTCGCAATGTCACACTTGGAGAGGCCAGAAGCATGTTGAAGGATGTGCTTATGGCTCAGGAAGAAAAGGGTGACGAAGTGAAGGGCTGATATAGATATTAGAATTGGAGGAGAAAAAAATGGAAATAATTTTATTACAGGATGTAAAATCACTTGGAAAAAAGGGTGAGCGCGTAAAGATTAACGATGGTTATGCAAGAAATTTTGTGCTTCCAAAGAAGCTTGGAATTGAAGCAACAGCAAAGAATTTAAATGATCTGAAGCTACAGAAGGCAAATGAGGATAGAATTGCGGCACAGAAGTTAGAGGAAGCAAAGCAGTTGGCAGCAAAGATTGAGGAAAAGTCAGTTGTACTGAGTGTTAAGACAGGTGAGGGCGGCAAACTGTTCGGCTCTGTATCCACAAAGGAAATCGCTGCTGCATGCGAGAAGCAGTTAGGTCTTGAGATTGATAAGAAGAAGATGGTTCTGCCAGAGCCTATTAAGGCATGTGGAACTACGATTGTTCCGGTTAAGCTTCACAGAGAAGTAACTGCAAAGCTGACCGTTAAAGTTCAGGAAGCATAAAAAACATGGAAGAGGCATTAATAAAACGAGTACTCCCGCACAACACGGAGGCCGAACAGTTAGTAATCGGCTGTATGCTCATGGACAAGGAAGCCATATCGGCAGCCAGTGAGATTATCCATTCGGATGATTTTTACGGACGGCAGTACGGTGCCATGTTTGAGGCTATAACGGAGCTTTACAATGAGGGAAAGCCAACAGATCTAGTAGCCGTTCAAGAGCAGCTAAAGACCAAGGATGTGCCGCCGGAAAGTTACAGCATTGCTGCATTCCGTGAGCTGCTTAATATGGTGCCGACTTCCGTTAATATTCGCTATTATGCCAATCTGGTGTATGAGAAGGCATTGCTTCGCCGCCTGATTCGTATCAATGAAGAGATTGCAAATGATTGCTACATGGAAAAAGAAGACGTAAATACCATCTTGGAATCAACAGAAAAGCGTATTTTTGGTCTTCTGGAAACAAGAGCAACAAGTGACTATGTGCCGATACGTGATGTAGTTATAAATGTTGTAAATAAGATTGAGATTGCATCGCGAAATCACAGCATGGTAACTGGCCTTTCTACTGGATATACTGATTTGGATCGTCAGACCTCGGGTATGCAGCCGTCAGATCTTATTTTGATTGCGGCTCGTCCGTCCATGGGAAAGACGGCATTTGTACTAAATTTAGCACACAATATGACCATAAAAGACAAGAAGACAGTTGCAATTTTTTCTCTTGAGATGTCAAAGGAGCAGTTAGTAAACCGTCTGTTGGCCATGGAGTCGCGTGTTGATTCTCAGACACTTCGTACAGGAAATCTTTCCGACAGTGATTGGGATCAGGTTGTCGAGAGTTCTGGTATCATTGCAAACACAAAGCTTTTGCTTGATGATACGCCAGGTATAACGGTGGCAGAGCTTCGTTCTAAATGCCGTAAGTTTAAGCTTGAGCATGGTCTTGATTGTGTCATGATCGACTATCTTCAGCTTATGAGCGGAAGCGGAGCAAGAAAGGGAGACAGCAGACAGCAGGAAATCTCAGATATTTCACGTTCTCTGAAGGCACTTGCAAGAGAGCTAAATGTACCAGTCATCGCACTGTCACAGCTTTCACGTGCCTGTGAGTCAAGAACGGATCATCGTCCTATGCTTTCTGACCTTCGTGAGTCAGGAGCAATTGAGCAGGATGCAGATATTGTAATGTTTTTTATACCGAGATGAATATTATAATAAGGATTCGCCGTCAAAGGGAATCACAGAGGTTATCATAGCCAAGCAGCGTAACGGCCCTATTGGAACTGTTGAGCTTGTCTGGATGGGAGATTTGTGCCGCTTTGGAAACAAAGAGTATACATCACAGTGATATTCTGGGACTTAAGATGGCAATAGAAAAGATCAGTGAAAATGGAGTTTACTTCCATTGTCACTGATCTTTTTTGCGAATGGGGTTCTGAATAATTACCTTTTTTTAACTATTAGATATGTTCTTAATAAAATGAAAGTCGCACTGCTAAGAGCTGCTGATTGGAAAAATCATAGCTTACAATGTTGCAGCCGGCAGCGTGCATGTTAATGAAGGATTGGACCCAGTCATTATATGATGCAGCAGCATCAGCGTAGTCAGATGCATTTTCAAAACGAATCATTACAAGACCTTCACCGCCGCCTTCCCAGATGCTTTCTGCCTGCGCGACAAAGAGTGCTCTTGCACGGTCAAGTGCGGTACCAGAAGCAGGGTCACTTAACGAAGGGTCATCAGCATAAATCCATAGACCGGCCTGAACATGAAAATTAAAGTCCCAGCGCACAGTGGCAGGGTAGCCTCGTCTTTGGTAAAAATCATCTGCCGGGTATGGATCAGATGAGATAGCTGATTCTGGAATATTAAAATATGCGTAACATAAAGGCTGCTGAATGCCGTCATTTTCATTGTCATCATAAGTCGGATCGACATTGTAGTCATAGTCTCCGATGTGGGCGATGACCCAGGCATGTGTATTTCCTGTTATAACAGAGCTTTTGATGCCGAGACTTCGAAGTCCCCAGACGAGCGCCTTGGCGCGGCCGTCACATTTAGCCTGCCCATCAATCAGAGCACCATAGGCACTCTGGCAATTGTCTGCCTGAGTAGAATATACACAGGTTTTCAATGATATAATTGTAAATAGTAAGCTCAGCCTGATAAGCACTTTGTCCCGACAGCGTTGTCTGCCAGCTTTGAATAAGTGTATTAACAGCTGCTGTCTGCGCATCAAAAGTTTCCTTTGATATTGTGTACTCAGGTGATACAGATACAACAAGACCAAGCAGATTTGAATGTTCAACCCATCGTGATGACAGCTGCATCAGCTCAGGACATTCATTTGTCAGAAGATGCATCAAATCGCTGACATTATCAGAACTGACGGCAACAGGGAGTGAAATAGTGTTCTGAAAACCTTGTATGCCAGTGTAAAGAGCCTGAAAGTTTGCTGCTTCATCATCTGCAAGAGAAGGCAGATAGTAGCTATAATCTGCATAAAGTGGGGCACAAGAGATCGTTTCTGTAACAGATGATACAGGTGCAGATGAATCTGCTGCTGAAGAGAAAAGATCAACCTCGCTTCTTTTACCTAAGACATCGTCAAGAAGTTCATGGTAGGTGCTAAGACCTGCATGAAAGTAGTAGAGCGGTGTCTGGGCAGGGACACATCCACAGACTGCCATAGAAGACAGCATAAAAATAAAGCTAAGTGATAAAAAATGAAATAAGCGTTTCATAAAAACCTCTCAGTCAATATAAGACAAAATGTAAGACTTTTTTTGCCTCAGTTATTATATCACAAAAGAAATTAGAAGCAAGTGGAAGAAAGTACAAAAAAAGAAGATCTTTACGACCTTCTTTAGATAAGAGCGCGAGACGGGATTCGAACCCGCGACCCTCGCCTTGGCAAGGCGATACTCCACCACTGAGCCACTCGCGCATATATGATACAGAATCGCTTCTGTAAAGCGGGTGATGGGAATCGAACCCACGTATCTAGCTTGGAAGGCTAGTGTTCTACCATTGAACTACACCCGCGCAGTGCCCAAAGCTGGAATCGAACCAGCGACACGAGGATTTTCAGTCCTCTGCTCTACCAACTGAGCTATCTGGGCATCTCATCAACATCGAAGTTTTGTTTCGTTTGTTTCTTACTCGCTGTCGACGATAGTTATTCTACAACAAGACAAGAGAAAAGTCAAGCACTTTTTGAAAAAACTTAACTTTTTTTGAAGGCGTGTTTTTTGCCCCAATTCATACAATTTGAACGCTTTATATGTATTTAATGGTTTGTCTTGCGGTTGATGAACTTTGTTCGATACTTTGAATATACAATTGTTTGATCGGCATAAAGACCATAATTAACCAGACATTGCATAGCTTACTGCAATTGCTAAAATCATGTAGTGGGCAGAGTCAAAGCCAAATAATTCAAAAGCAATCAAAATAGATGTAATAGGACAATTAGTGACACCGCAGAAAACGGCAACCATGCCCATAGCAGCACAAAGGGATGGAGCAAATCCGGCAAGGCTTCCAAAGAAACATCCAAAGGCTGCTCCTACACAAAAAGATGGAACAATCTCGCCTCCCTTAAAGCCGCCGCCAAGTGTGACTGCTGTAAAGAGCATTTTAATAAGAAAGGCTGCTGGGAATATAGTTTCTTCTTGAATAGACTGCTCAATCAGATTGCTTCCGGAACCAAGATAGCTTTTGCCGTCTGGAAGAAGAAACGCAAATACGATAACAATCAGTGCAGAGACAATTGCGCGCAGGTAAACATTTTTTATGTATGTTTTTAAAAGACCTCCAACTTTATGAAGGATAATGCATAAAAGTATGCTGACAGCGGCACATAAGATTCCAAGAAGAACTGTTTTTGCAGCACCGTCAATGGAAAATGAAGGAATACTTACGATTGTAAATTTTTCGGCATGAACACCAAACGTAGAAGCAAGGTGAGCACCAATCAGCGCAGACATTACACAAGGAACTAATGCGGAATAATACATGATGCCGACACTGACCATTTCCATTGAAAAGACAGCAGCAGCCATTGGTGTACCAAACAGAGCAGCAAAAGCAGCACTCATGCCACACATGATTAGAACATGGCGATCTTCATCATCAAGATGAACTATTTTTCCAAGAAGATTTCCAAGGCTGCCGCCGATCTGAAGTGCAGCACCCTCGCGTCCGGCAGATCCGCCGCACAGCTGTGTCAGAATCGTAGAGATAAAAATAAGAGGTGCAACACGTGCTGGTGTCTCTTCATTTGCATGAATTGAGGCAATAACAAAATTTGTACCGCGATCATTTGACTGTCCGCAAAAATGATAAAGAGCAGTGATTGCCAGACCAGCAACTGGAAGCAGAAATAAAAGCCAGCTGTACGAAGAGCGAAGCTGTATAGCTTTTCCAAGCAAAGTAGCAAATAGTGTTGATATGCCGCCAATCAGAAGACCTGACAAAAGTGAAAATCCAGTCCATTTAATAAGAACCAGAAGATTCTGGCCGATGTTGGTCAGATAGCATTTGCGGGCAAATTCCCGCAGCTTAGGGGAAAACATAGGCATGACCTCCAAAGAAACTGTTTATAGGAAGCAGCAAAGATGCTGTACCGTTCCAATCCTAGCAGAAACAGCAGGGAAAGTCAACGAAACAAAAAAGATCATGTCCCATTTTGCCTGTACTGAGCTGGTGTCATTTTAGCTCTTTTTTTAAAAGTGATGCAAAAGGCACTTTCACTTGAAAAGCCACATGAAAAGCAGATATCCTTGACAGACATGGAAGTGTTGCGAAGTAAGTAACGTGCATTACTTAGCCTCGTATTTATGACATACTCATGTGGAGTAAAGCCAGTCTCTCGTTTGAATACACGAATAAAGTGATAAGAGCTTAATCCGGCAGCTGATGCGAGCACTTTGTCTGGCAGATCTTCTTTAAAATGTTCATTGATATAGGAAATGACAGTCTCAATCATATCTGTGCTGTCATTTTTTTTATCGGCAGTACTGTAGAGCAGAAAGCTTGTTAAAATATCATTAATATATTTAGAAAGAAGAGCTTCCTTAATCGAAGAACGACAAAAACTGTCAATGATAGCTTCAAGCTTGTTTGTGGTTGGCGCAGGATTTCCAATAGAAAATACAGTGCCAAGATGTGAGACGATAGATTCAAAAAAGTTTTTTGCAAGAGGTCCGTCAAAATGGCACCAGAGACATTCACTGCCTGATTTTTGTGCCATAGCTGTGCGGTTCATGCAATTAATCAAATAAACTCATCTAGCATTTTGACATCAAAGCTTTCGTCATTTTGTTTGTACATACATGCTTCCATTTTTTGACATAAATAAGAAGAAAGCTGTCCAAAAGAAGCGCGGTGCAGATGAATAGCCTGGTGCATAGCAAAAAATGAACCGCATGTAAGCGGATTAAAAAAACATGCTTCGTCCCAAGAGACTTGGCGAGTAAACATAATATGTTGATTCAGGTTCAATAAAGGGTTCGTGCGACTTTCATTAAAAATCTCCATTTTTATAGTTACAGTTCATGGACAAGCCAATATTGCAGCAAATAGTTTTGCATGGCTCTGAATAATTACATTTTAACTTAGAATACAGGAAAAAACAACAGAGCAATATTTTAAAACACAACCGCAACGAAAGATAATGTATTTCAAGCAAAACAGTAGTATAGTAAAAGTAAATATTGAAAGTAAATAAAACAATATTGAAAATGATAGAAAGATTCAAGTAAATAAATAATAACAGAAAATAATAGCGAAACAGGAGGCAATTATGCAAAAGGCAAGTGTATGGGTAGAAAAAGTCATGATTCCTACATATGAGATTGGAGAGGCGGAGAAGAATCCGAATTTTTCTGGAAAAACGTGTGTATCAGGGAAGCTGCGGAAAGGTATACCCGTATCCGACGATTGAAAAAATAAGTGATGAGAAGAAGGATAAGGAATATACGGCAGTATGGCTAGAAAATGAGTACATTAAGGTTATGGTTCTTCCAGAGCTTGGCGGACGAATCCAGAGGGCATATGATAAAACAAATGATTATGACTTTGTTTACTATAATCAGGTGATCAAGCCGGCACTTGTTGGTTTGACGGGACCGTGGATTTCAGGAGGTATTGAATTTTAACTGGCCGCAGCATCATCGTCCGACAACATTTCTTCCAGTTGATTATGAAATTCAGGAAAATGAGGATGGAAGCGTTTCTGTTTTATGTCATGACGTGGATCAGATGTATGGAACAAAGGGACTTATGAGAATTAGCGTATACCCGGGAAAAGCTTATATTGAAATCAAGGGACAGCTGTATAACCGCACATCACTTCCGCAGACATTTCTTTGGTGGGCAAATCCGGCAGTTCCTGTTAATGACAACACACAGTCCATTTTTCCACCAGATGTTCACGCTGTTATGGATCATGGAAAGCGAGATGTTTCTCGTTTCCCAATTGCGACAGGTGTTTATTATAAGAAGGATTACAGCGAAGGCGTAGATATTTCACGTTACAAGAATATTCCAGTCCCGACTTCTTACATGGCAGAAAAGTCAAAGTATGATTTTGTCGGAGGATATGACTATGGAAAGCATGCTGGTATTTTGCATGTGGCAGACCATCATGTTTCACCGGGAAAGAAGCAGTGGACCTGGGGCTGCGGTGATTTCGGAAAGGCATGGGATCGCAATCTGACTGATGAGGATGGTCCATATGTAGAGCTGATGACAGGTATGTTTACAGATAATCAGCCTGACTTTACATGGTTAAAGCCGTTTGAGGAGAAAACATTTACACAGTATTTTATGCCATACAAGGAAGTTGGACAGGTAAAGAACGCATCAAAGGAAGCTGCTGTTTCACTCTCGGCAGCAAATGATGCAGCAACTGGAAAGAAGACTGCAAAGATTATTGTCTATGCAACAGCTGTATATGAAAAAGCAAGAATTATTCTGACAGGAAAAGACGGCGTGCTGTGTGATGAGAGCGCAATGATTTCTCCTGTTGACATTTTTGAAAAGAGTGTAGTACTGCCAGATGATACGCAGGAAGAAGATCTGAAAGTTGAAGTTTGTGCAGATGGCAGAAGCTTAATTGCATACCAGCCAGAGAAGGAAGAAATCCCAAAGCTTCCAGATCCGGCAAAGGCAGCAGATGAACCGTCAAAGATCATGACAAATGAGGAACTGTATTTAACGGGACAGCATATTGAACAGTACCGTCATGCAACATGGAGACCTGATCCTTATTATTTAGAGGGATTAAAGCGTGATCCAGATGATATTCGCATTAACAATGCATATGGTATGCTCTTGATGAGAAGAGGATTATTTAAAGAGGCAGAACCTTATTTTAGAACAGCTATTAAGCGCCTGACCTGGAAGAATCCTAATCCATACAACAGCGAAGCATATTATCTGTTGGGACTGGATTTGTGTTACCTTGGAAGAGAAGATGAGGCTTATGATGCTTTTTATAAGGCAGCATGGAGCAATGAACAGCAGGAAATGTCATTCTATTATATGGCAGCGCTTGCGGCAAAGAAAGGTCAATTTGAAACTGCGCTTGAGCACATTGATCGCTCACTTGTTAAGAATGCGCATAATATTAAGGCGAGAGGATTACGTGCATGGCTTCTTGCAAAGCTTGGAAAAGAAAAGGCTGCAGCTCGTATGATCAAGGATAATTTAGAACTTGATCCATTTGATTTTGTATCTGGTTTTGAGGCAATAAAGGCAGAGAATGATTCAGAAAAGAAGCAGAAAATGCTTGATGACTTGAATGGACTGATGCGTAATTTCCAGGAAAATTATTTGATGACAGCAAGAGATTTTGCGCAGTGGGGCGCATATGAGGACGCTGTTTTAGTTTTAAAGCAGTGCACAAAGAAATATCCGATGCTGTATTATTATGCAGCTTATTATGAAGAAAAAATGGGTGAAGATGAGGCAGCAAAGAAGTCACTTGAGAAGGCAGAAAGCTGTGCTTTCGATTATTGCTTCCCGAATAAGCTTGATGATATTGCTGTACTTACATTTGCGATTGAAAATGGCTGCAAAAAGAAGGCGCCTTATTACCTGGGCAATCTTTTCTATGATAAATTACAGTGGAAGAAATCTGTTGAATTGTGGGAAATGTCAGAGAAGGCAGATGACACATTTTCAATTGTTCATAGAAAACCTTGCACTGGCTTATTACAACAAGATGGGTGATTCTAAGGCAGCTAAGCGTGAGCTAGAGAAAGCATTTTCATTAAACCGCAAGGATGCCCGTATTTTCCTTGAATTAGATCAGCTGTACAAAAAGCTTGGATATAGCTTCAAAGAACGTTTAGCAAAATATGATGAAGATCCATCTCATTGCAAGAGAGCCGCGATGATTTGTATATTGAATATATTACTCTTATGAATATGTGCGGAGAATATGAACGCGCTTATCGCTGCATTATGGGACGCCGTTTCCATCCGTGGGAGGGCGGCGAAGGAAAGATTACAAACGCAGTATACTATTTCCTTACTCGAGATGGCAAAACAGTGCTTGGCATCAGAAAAATATGAACAGGCAGAGAAGTTGCTTAAAAAAGCACTTGTATATCCAGAAAATCTTGGAGAAGGCAAGCTAGAGGGAACAAAGGATAATCATCTGTTTTATCATCTTGGACTTGCGCTTGAAGCACAGGGAAAACATGATGAAGCAAAAACATGTTTTGAGACTGCGACGATTGGAACAGATGAACCAGCGGGTGCTATGTACTATAATGATCAGCCGGCTGATATGATTCTCTATCAGGGACTTGCATTTGAAAAATTAGGAAAAACAAGAGAGGCAAAATCACGTTTTTATCGTCTGATTGATTACGGTGAGCAGCATTTAAATGATGAGGGCAAGATTGAATACTTTGCTGTATCACTTCCAGATTTTCTGATTTTTGATGAGGATTATACAAAGAAAAATCGTGCACACTGCTGTTATCTTATGGCACTTGGAAATATTGGATTGCAAAATCGCGAAAAGGCAGCAGAATTTTTAAATGAGGCGCTTGAAATAGAGCCGTCTCATATGATGGCAACACTATATCAGAAACAATAAATGTTAAGCAAAAAGCGAGGAAAATCATGAGACTAGTAGATTTAACAACCAAACCCTGGCAGCTTATGCTGCCGGGAGAGAAGGAAACTTCTCTAAATAAAATGGTATATCTGCCAGGAACACTTGATGAGTTTGGAGTCGGTCATGAAGATCGGCTCGACAACTCATGTCATCCAGATGAGACAACTGCGCAGAGTTTTGATGATGATGTGATAGCAACACGATTTACAAGAAAGCATACGTATGAAGGCCCGGCATATTTTGAGCAGGAAATTACGATTGCACCAGCAGATAAATGCCGCACTTTCTTTGAGATTGAGCGAGCCAGATGTGTGCGTGTTTATTTAGACGGCGAGGAAATATCATCATACGAGGAACAGACAATAAGCACACCGCATGTATTTGAACTTACTGGTCATGAAGGCATTCATAGACTTCGCGTTGAGTCAGATAACAGTTATCCAGGTCTGCCGCACGATGCTATTGTCTATTCATCGGCAGCAACAGATGAGACACAGACAAATTGGAATGGACTTCTTGGTTATATTCATCTTCGTGAGGAAAATCCGATCTTTTTATCGCAGGTGCGCGTGTACCCTAAGAAGGATGGATGTGAGCTGCGCGTGGAGCTTGATGTCGATGCCCCAAAAAAACGATACGGTTACAGAAAATGAGTATATCATTTCCGTTTTATTAGAAAGCTTGGCATTAGAAGAACCTTATTATACGAGTATGGGATTTTTCTATGGAAAGAATATGTTATCCATTCATGCAAAACTCTCAGAAGACGCACAAAAATGGGATGAGTATGAGTCTCATTTGTATGATTTAAAGGCCACAATAAGAATGCTTACAATGGAAGAATTTGAGGCAGAGAGAAAAGAATATGCAGCATTGGAAGATAAGATTGATGTCACCAAAATAAATACGAATAGAGGAACTCTCTTAGATGAAAAAAATGTTTGCTTTGGCATTCGCACATTTGGTGATGATGGATATGGTCATCTGTCATTAAACGGCAGAAGAATTTTCCTTAGAAGTGAGGCAAACTGTGCAGAGTTTCCAGAGACGGGCTATATTCCAATGGAAAAGGAAGCGTGGAAGAATATTTTACAGACATATAAGGATTATGGCATCAATATGGTGCG
>ENA-OQCW01000922-OQCW01000922.1-human-gut-metagenome-genome-assembly--contig:-NODE-922-length-13807-cov-2.577705_pt1 | contig 13807 bp, 20 predicted proteins | sample MGYA00242767_ERZ504593 | MGnify/ENA primary metagenome ERZ504593 (study PRJEB26092, sample SAMD00036307) | human gut metagenome | host: Homo sapiens | study: EMG produced TPA metagenomics assembly of... | reverse complement strand
GAAGGCAAAGTTCGTGTCAGAGTAAAAGGTAACAATATTATTTGAAACCTGATCAAATGGTATGTTATCATAAAAATGGAAAAATTCATTTGGAAACCATCCACGATTATGACCAGTACCGATGGCGTGAGGATAATTTGTATAAAAGCGCAAAATTAAGGACATCATGAAAACTTTTACTAAATATTTTGGAGATAGCATTGTTGTTCAAAATAAAGAGGTGGAACATTATAAATATACAGGAAAATTTAGACAAAGTAGAGGGGTTATTAATGCGTTAAGGTTATTGCAGAAAGATGCTCCTTTTACTATAGAGCAGGATGAGGACAAACAAATTATTTATATCAAATAGAGGTTCAAATACATAAAACACAACTATATTTTTTTTAAAACTAAAATCTAATAACATGGAAACAACTTATTTAAACGTATGTGATAGGCCAATAAGTCGGTGGTCTATTGTGAGATTACTGAAAACAGTCTTGTTGCTATTATGTGTGTCATTTAGTTCAGTGTACGTACAAGCATCAGATCGGAGCGAAGGTATCACTATTTCATGTAAGAATGAAAGTTTGGAACAAGTGATACACTTGATTGAGAGCCAGTCATCTTATCTTTTTGTGTTAAATGATAAGGTGAATACTAAACACAAAGTAAGTATAAAGATAGAGAATGGAAATATAAATGCTATTCTGAATAAAATCTTTCAAGGTACCAATATGACGTATCAAGTTGATGGAGATCATATTTTAATTTCAACTACTCATAAAAGTATCGGTTTGGATGAAACACGACAGACTACTATGATAAAAGGAAAAATAGTAGATAATGCAGGTGAGCCTATGATTGGAGTAAATGTATTGGTAAAAGGAACGACTAATGGTGCCATTACTGATTTTGAAGGTAATTATTCTCTTGCTGATGTAAACGAGAATGATGTATTAATGGTGACCTATATTGGCTATCTTACTCAGGAGATAAAAGTCGGGAAACAGTCTGTCATAAACATTGTGATGAAAGATGATACTCAATCTTTGGATGAAGTGGTAGTGGTTGGATATGGTGTTCAAAAGAAGAGTGATTTGACTGGTTCTATATCTTCTATAAAACCAGCGGATATTACATCTACTCCTACTACCAATGCGTTGAAATCTTTGCAAGGTAAAGTAGCGGGATTGGATATAACACAATCTAGCGGGCAGCCCGGAGCCTCTATTTCATTAACCATGCGTGGTAATCGTTCTCTTAAAGCTGACAATAATCCGTTAGTATTGGTCGATGGTATAGATTACGGATCATTTGTTGATATTAATCCTACTGATATTGAGTCTATTGAAGTCTTGAAAGATATCTCATCTACAGCTATTTATGGAACGAAAGGAGCTAATGGTGTAATTATTATTACAACAAAATCCGGAGCCAAGGGACAAAAGACGAAAATCGATTTTAATGCTTATGTTTCTATTAAAAATAAGGCTAAATACCCTCGTATGATGAATGGAGAAGAATATGCTCAATTAAAGAGAGAGGCCTATAGAACTACTAATTCAGCAGCGCCGGATCAATATATGGATGATGCTTTGATTTTCAATGCAGAAGAATTGGAGTATTTGGAAAAAGGTTATTGGGTTGATTGGCAGGATTTATTGTTGGGTACCGGTATTACCCAAAATTATGAAATCAGTATGTCTGGTGGTACGGAGAAAACATCTTATTCATTATCATTTGGTTTTCAAGATGATAAAGGATTGTTGAAAAATGATGTATTGAAACGTTATAATGGTCGTATTAGTCTTGATCATAAGATAAATAAAATTTTCAATGTGGGTGTGAATGTTTCATATACTTTTAAAGATCAGGATAAGAGACAGAATCCATTGAATTTGGCTAACAAAATACCATGTATAGGCAGAGCTTATGATGATAATGGTAATTTTATATTTAAACCCTGCTCCTGGAAATAGTTCTGCATTCAGTCCTTTATGTGATGAGCAGCCGGGTGCTTACGAGGATAATATTCGTACGAAACGTATGTTTGCTTCGGGTATTTGAATGTGAATATTCTGAAAGAATTTTTTCTTTAAATCCACTATTGGCATTGATGTTACAGATAGTCGGGAAGGTATTTATAAAGATAAAAATACAGTAGCTAATCTTGGTGTAAAATCTACCTCTTCTGTTCAGGCGGATAACGATTGGCGTTATACTTGGGAGAATATACTGAATTACTCCAAAACATTTGGGAAACATGGACTAACTGCAATGATTGGTAGTAGTACCACTGCTTATGGATATGAAAAGGTTTTGGCTAGTGGAGCTAACCAAAGCTTCTGCTCTGACTTCATTCCACGATCTGGGAGCAAATGCTGATTCAAAAGAAAATGCCAGTCAATTGATTGAGACGCAAATGGTTTCTTTCTTTGGACGATTGAATTATAAGTTTAATGAACGTTATTTATTCCAAGCTTCTTTGCGTGCTGATGGATCTTCCGTTTTGGCGAAGGGGCACAAGTGGGGGTATTTCCCGTCAGCATCCGCTGCGTGGCGTATTTCAGAAGAAGGCTTTATGGCTGATCAAGATATTTTTAGTAATTTGAAATTACGTTTAAGTTGGGGAGTTGCTGGTAACAGTGCAATTGATGCTTATGCTACTTTAGGAGGACTTAAAAAATCAGTATATACATTTGGTAGTAGTGTTTATGGATATTATCCTAGCGAGATTGCAAATAAAGATTTGACTTGGGAAAAAACATCGACATGGAATCTTGGACTGGATTTCTCAATTTTAAGAAATCGCATATCTGGTACAATTGATACTTATATTTCACAAACCTCGGATTTGTTACTTCCAAGTTTATTGCCTAGTTCTACTGGATATGCATCTGTTATGCAGAATATAGGTAAAACAGAAAATAAAGGTATTGAAGTGACATTGAATACAATTTGGTTTCAAAATAAAAATTTTAGTTGGAATACGGATTGGACATATAGTTTGAATCGTGAAAAAATTAAAGCTTTAAATAGTGGTGTAACGCGTGATGAAGGTAATCTTTGGTTTGTTGGCTCTCCTACTCAAGTTTTTTATGATTATAAAAAGATTGGTATCTGGCAATTAGGTGAGGAAGCTCAGGCCAAGGCTTTTGGAGGATTTAAGCCAGGGGATATTAAAGTGGCAGATATGTCACCTAAAGGTTCTGAAGGTGAAGGCGTTTTCTCTACGGATGACCGGGTTATTTTTTCAAGAGTTCCTAAGTATACATTTGGTATAACTAATAATATCACCTATAAGAATTTTGATTTAATGTTCTTTATTTATGGTCGTATCGGACAATATGTAAAAGATGCCTATACTCAGTTATACAAGCCAAGTGCGTTGGAAAATAGCGCACCTGTAAATTATTGGACACCTGAGAATCCTAGCAATGAGTATCCTCGTCCCAATAGTGGTTATTCAACGAACAGCTATTTGTTACAGTCTTCATTGGCATTCCGTAAAGCTTCTTTTGTGAAAATACGAGATATTACATTGGGATACACACTGCCTAAAGAATGGACATCCAAAATGATGGTGCAGAAGTTGCGTATTTATTGTTCTTTGAATAACTTCATTACCTTCACGGATTTCCCGAATTATGATCCGGAAAGCAATGGAAGTATGGACTTTCCATTGGCGAAGCAAGTGTTGTTTGGCATCAATCTTAGTTTGTAATCTTTAATTATGATCATTATGAAAACAAAATTTTATTATTATATAAGCATATTATTTCTTTGTTTATGTCATGTCTCTTGTGAAGACTTTCTAGAAGAAACTAATAAAAGTGGATTGACAACGGATCCATTTATGAAAACGAAAGTTGGAATAGAGAGTGCGTTGAATTCCTGTTATTCGGGTGCAAGGACATTTTATGGTCAGGAAGATGGTTTTGGTATGACAGAATCTGGTACTGATTTGTTTTTGCGTGGGGGAGATAATAAAGCAAATCAATTGGCTGATTATACTATTGACTTAAAATGGCTCCCAATCAACTATCGGAAATGTTTGGAAAAATCTTTATTTGTCATTAAGTGCTTGTAATCAGACTATTTCTTTGTTGCCAAGTGAAGTATTGACCGAAGCTGAAAATAAGTCATTTGAAGGCCAGGCTAAGTTTTGGAGAGCCTTCTATTTGTGGTTGATAACAGAAACTTGGGGAGACGTGGTATTGAACACAGAACCTATAACGGGTGCTGTTACTGAAGCACACCGTTCGTCTGTAGAAGATTTTTATAAAGTTATTTTTGATGATTTAGATGTGGCTGTCAATCAACTGGCACCAGGCAAATCAACAGATGGTAGAATAACTCAGGATGTAGCTAAAGCTTTTAAAAGCAAGAGCTTGTTTGACCAGAGCTTGTGCAACGGGCGAGGCTTCGCTTTATGCTGAGGCCGCTATGTTGGCAAAGGATATTATCAATAGTCAACGCTATTCTTTCTATACTGATTATAGTGATATGTGGGATATTGCCAATTGTGATGGAGGTACAAACAAAGAAGCAATTTTTTCTATAAATTACACCAACTCAGAATTAGAAAATAATGCTTTTGATGCTACTGCTACTAATTCGGGTAATAAAGGGATTGTTGATTTTGTAATGAAATATGATAAGGAAGCCGGAATGGAACGCGATGTCTTGAATGCTCGTCCTTTCCAAAGATATATGCCGTCCAGGTATTTGCTGCAATTATATAATGAGAATATAGATCAGCGTTATAAAGTGACGTTTAAAGATGCCTGGTACGCAAACAAGAATCCGTTATCTGAGAGTGATTTAAAAGTTTATCCTTTAATGGCTACAGGAGATACGGCCATATATATCATGAAAACGGCTGCTACTGATTCACAAAAAGTATGGGCGTCAAAGCGGTATCGTTTGCTGGATGTTAATGACGTGTACACTTCGGAAGGTAAAGCTATCTTAAGGTCGCAATTTGTAGAAATGCATAAGTTTGCCGATCCTACGGCGGTTTATAATCAGGATTGGTGTCAACGGGATGCATTTGTCATTCGTTTGCCGGAAATGTATTTTATTGCAGCCGAAGCGATGCTGCAAACGAATAAACAGGAAGCAGTGGATTTGATGAATGAATTTTTGATGAAACGTGCAATACCAAGTAAAGAAAATGACATGAGAATTACTGAATCGGAACTGACTATCGATTTTATTTTAGATGAGAGGGCTAGGGAATTGTGTGGAGAACAAATACGTTGGTTTGATTTAAAACGAACTAAAAAGTTAGTTGAATACGTTAAGTTGCATAATATGGATGCAAAAGATAATATTCAAGAATATCATATGCTACGTCCGATACCCCAAAATCAATTGGATGCGGTGACTAATAAAGATGAATTCACTCAAAATCCCGGATATACAAAATAAAGTAATTTTGTAAAAGGAGTATATTGAAGTATTTCTTCTTAACATACTCCTTTTACAATATACCATAAAGAAAAATAGAGGTAAAATGAAATCAGCTATAAAAAAAATATTCGTTTTAACGGGTTGTGTACTATTGCTTGTAACATCTATGAGAGCACAGAGGGCATGTCTCAATTTATCAGAAACTCTATGGAATATCACTCTTGATCGTTCGGCTGTATGGCAAAATGATTCTCTTTACGTTCCTCCTGTCAATATTCATGACCTCCCTGTCCATATACCTACCGGAGGCTTGGAATTTGCTTGATACACCCGATAAGATAGGGGTGACACTTCCTGCTACCGTAGAGCAACACCTATGGGGATGGAATGGAGAAACATTTGGAGTTACCGGAAATTATGTAGGGGTTTCATGGTTTGATACAAAATAAATGTACCTGCTGATTGGAGAAATAAACGGATAGTGATGAATGTTGCTTCTGTCCGTTTTAGAGCTGAGATTTTTGTTAATAAAAAATTGGTGGGATATGATTTGGTGAATAGTACGCCGTTTGCTGTAGATGTGACACTTTATTCTACTGGTCAGGAAAATGTGATTGCTTTCCGCATTACTGATCCAAATGGTAATTTTAATTGGAAAAGATTCCCAAGTCTATACATGGGGAGAGTATAGAACTAATCCTTCTCATGGTTTTGGCGGTATAACTGGAAAAGTGGAGTTGGTTGCTACGGATAAGTTATATATTGGAGATGTTTTTATTAAAAACCAACCGGACCCTCATTCTATTGAAGTTGAAGTGACGGCTTGTAATGAAACAAAGAACCCGATGAAGGCTCAGAAAATGCTTTTAACAGTAAAAGAACATAAAGGTGAGAAAGTACTTTACCGAAAAGAATACTCTGTTGAAAATCTTGTTGTCGGAGAGAATAAACAAACTTTTCATATTCATTTGCCAGTGGCAAAATTGTGGAGTACGGATTCTCCTCATCTTTATGATTTGTCTGTTTCAGTAGGTACGGATAATTATACGCAGCGTTTTGGATTCAGATGGTTTGAAGTGAAGGATATTCATGGAAAGGACTACCGCGGTGTTGAGATTTTAAAGGGACTTAATCTGTCAGTTAGAAGAGGTGAGATTGTAGGTCTTGCCGGTGTCGATGGAAATGGACAGACAGAGCTTGTTGAAATTTTGACAGGATTGAAAAGGGCGATTCCGGTGAAGTCCTCATTAACGGCAGAATGTTTTCAACAAAAAGCCAAAGGAAATCTTTGAGAGCGGCATCACAAGTATTCCAGCTGACCGCCAAAGCATGGTCTGGTGCTGGAGTTTTCTGTTGCTGAAAATCTGATTTTGCAAAATTACATGAAGGAGCCGTACTCAAAGAAAGGTGTCTTGAAAAAGGATGCCATTATGGCTCATGCAAAGGATCTTGTAGAGAGGTTTGATATTCGTCCGGCAGGAAGTGAGTCTCGTCCGGCAGGAACGCTTTCAGGCGGAAATCAGCAAAAAGTTATTATTGCAAGAGAGATCACAAATGATAAGGATCTGTTGATTGCTGTTAACCCGACTCGTGGTCTTGACGTTGGTGCTATTGAGTTTGTACATCGCTACTTAGTCGAGCAGCGAAATAAAAATAAGGCTGTGCTTCTCGTTTCTTTTGAGCTGGATGAGATTATGAGTGTATCTGATCGTATCGAGGTTATCTTTGACGGACAGATTACAGGAAGTATGCCGGCGGCAGGTGCAGATGAGAAGACCCTTGGAATTATGATGGCAGGAGGAAAGCAGCATGAAGCATAAGAAAAGTATATTAGAAGGAAATATTATCTATACGCTGTTTGCAATCCTGATCGGATTTTTAACAGGTGCAAATGCTTTCTCACGCTCAACCTCAAATGGACAGCAGCTGTCCATCATATGGATCATGTCGAGAATTAAGGATTCAAACTTATAGCCATTTGGTGTAGTTGGCTTAATCAGATTGCCATCACCATCAATGTAAGGAATCTTCTTCTCAACAATATGTAACGGAAGACGTTTGCTTTTGATCTCAGTTAAACGATCCAAATTAAACATGTAGTTTAAGATAACACCAAAGTTGTAGAGCAGATTTCCATTCTCATCCTTTAAGTGAATCATATCATCAGTCATCTCATAATATTCAACGATGGAAGGCTTGCCATCCTCAGTACAAAGAACGCCGACACGTTCATTTGGGTCAGCCTTTCTTACAACCATACCGCCGCAGTCACAGCCAGAATCAATGACAGCACCGACAAATGCCGGATCATTAATTCTTTGAAGAACATTGTCAACAGCAAATGCAGTCAGCCATTCAACACCAGCTTCCTTCATCTGCTTGTCATATCCGTAGCGGCAAAGAGATGAGAACCATCCGCCATTTTCCATTTGGAGAGAGTGACAGGTGATCAGGTGCTTCCATAAGAAGCTTTCCATTGTAATCTACGCTTGGTGCCATCTCTTGCTTGAAAGAAGTGAATATATTCAGCATTATAGCCAAAATAATTTTTCTCCTTCAAAAAAGCAGTAGTATCATCATAATTTTGTCACTGTCATGATATAAAATGGAATCCAGGCACCGGCCTTTTTTACAATCTCCATTACATTATTGATCAGACACTCAAAAATGTAAAGCTCTCTTGTGACACCGATATTGTACATACCCTTTGGCTTATCAAAACCAAGACGGGTACCCTGACCTCCTGCAAGCAAAACGGCAGCAACCTTGCCCTCGCGGATTGCCTGTAATCCAACTTCTTCAAGATGTGCGCGGTTTGCGTCAATCTGGGACAGCTCCATGGCAGACAGCGGTGCAAATGTGCCGCGTGCATTTACTGTTTTATGTGTCTTTAATACATCAAGCAAGGACCAGTCAATTCCTTCAATCTGAGCAAGGAGATTTTCTTGTTGCTCTGGTGTAAGAGTGTCATAAAATGAAAGCAGCTGCAGCTGATCCTTCTGTGTTAATAAGTTAATAGCGTCCTGTTTAGTCATAATACGAACCTTTCTTCAAATATTGAATTTGGACAATTTACAGAATGCCGATGCCCACGGCATGTGTGGGAGTCAAGCGGATATTCGCAATCCGCTTCGCTACTTGCTCATAACCAAATAACTGCTTCGCAGTTTATCAGGAGGGACTTGTACCCCTCCTGATACAAGCAAGTCCCCACCCACTGCTTATTGCTCTTCGCAATTGAAGCAGGGGACTTCCTTGATTTGTTAAATGGTTGTCTCGTTAGCAGTAACATTTTCGTGCTGCAGCTCATGTAAAAATTCCTCTGCACCTTCGCTTTTTGCCAATTCACCATATTGGTTGTCGTAGAGTATGCATTCAATTTTCATTTTGCCACCGGCACGTTTATTCGTATAATAGATGATTCTTTCCATCAGATAGTCCATGACAGGCTTTGTCTTTTTTTCTTCTTCCAAATAGGCAATTGCCTCTGTCGTTGTCGCACTATCCAAGATTTTCATCAGATTGTCACGGCTGACACCTGCGCGAAGTCCAGCTGCCACAAGAAGCTCCACTCTGCAGTCTGCCTCACGTGAATGTGTATTCATAATGCCGCCGGAAACCTTGACAAGCTTTCCTATGTGTCCGGTAAGAAGCATTTTTTCAAATCCGCATTCAACTGCCATATCTATTGTCTCTCCAATAAAATTGCTGCACTTAACACTAGCATCAAGATCGTAGCCGTAGGTTTCTTTCATAAAATCGAGTCCATAGTTGCCCGGAGAGACCGCCGCTATCTGGCTATTCTGCGCATGTCTCATATTTAACTCAAGACGAATAGTGTCAAGAAGCGCCTGACTGCTCATTGGCTCTACTACACCACTTGTGCCAAGCACAGAAATGCCGCCAACAATTCCAAGGCGTGGGTTAAATGTTTTTTCTGCTAGCTCGACTCCCTTTGGAATAGAAATAATAACCTTTAAAGCGCCCTTATAATCTGCCATGCGGCAAACCTCTAACACCTCGGCCTCAATCATCTGGCGCGGCACATGATTGATTGCAGCATTTCCAACTGGCTGATCCATGCCCGGTCTTGTGACACGTCCAACGCCAATTCCGCCGTCAATCTCGATGGTTGCATGGAGTGCTTTCGTTTCTGTTTGCTTTTCTTCTTGTAGAGAAGTTTCTGTCTGGGACGTTTTTGAACGTTCTGTGTAAGATACCTCTGCATAGACAAGCGCACCAGTCGTAATATCAGGATCATCTCCTCCATCCTTTTCAACCGCACAGCTAACGCTTTTCTCTTTTCTGGTAATCTCTAACAGCTTTGTCTCAAACACGATGCCTTTTGGTGTTACAATAGAGATTGTTTCTTTTTTCTTTCCTGTCAAAAGCATGTAGGCAGCTGCCTTAGAGGCTGCTGCCGCACAGCTTCCTGTCGTAAATCCGTACCTCATACGCATTTTCGTCCAGAAAGTTCATAGAGAACTGCATTGCATATGGCTGCTGCCACATTGCTTCCGCCCTTTCTTCCTTTATTTATAATATAAGGAATGTCAGTCTCCATGATTTCTTCTTTTGCTTCCACTACGTTTACAAATCCTACTGGAACACCTATTATAAAGGCTGGCTTATATAATCCTGCCTGGTACATTTCATAAAGCTTCATCAGCGCTGTCGGTGCATTTCCTACCACAAATATGGTTGGCTTATTCCAAGATGCAGCAATCTCCATACTAACGGCCGCACGCGTTGTCTTCTGCTCCTTTGCCAGCTTTGCTACTGCCTCATCTGCCATAAGACATTTTGCTTCACATCCAAACGCGGCTAATGTTTTTTTATTGATTCCAGACAACGCCATATTTGTATCTGTCACAATCGCTGCTCCGCTTTTTATAAGCTCCTTTAGCTTATCAAGCGCACCTTCTGAAAATACAAGTGTATGTGCATAATCAAAATCGGCTGTCGTGTGTATAGCGCGGCATATCACTGGTGCCAGTTTATTATCCAACTTGATATTTCGCTCCTTTAATTCCGCTGCGATGATCTCAAAGCTTCGCTTTTCAATTTCACCCGGAAGAACAAATTCTGTTTTCATCTAAGCCTCCTGCTAACAAAAACCCGTCAGCAAATAAAGCTGACGGGAGTTTCGCTATTATATTCATTTAATTTCTTAGTCGTTTATTCGCCTTTTATCGTTAAGGTACCTGCTGTCAAATCTTTGATGACCTCTCCTGCTAAAATCAGTCCTGCCACTGGCGGCACAAATGCAACACTTCCTGGAATGTCTCTTCTCTCGGTACACTTATGTTCTGTTCCTGGAGGGCATACACAGTGAGAACGACAGCTTTCGCTCATATCTTCCAATGGACGCACGGGCTTTTCAGTTGAATAGACAACCTTTAACTTCTTGACACCGCGCTTTTTTAAACTCATGGCGCATAACCTTTGCAAGAGGACACATAGTTGTCTTATAAATATCGGCAACATGAAATTGTGTCGGATCAAGCTTGTTTCCTGCACCCATGCAGCTAATCACAGGAACACCTGCCGCCTGTGCACGCATGATGATTTCGATCTTTGCTGTAACAGTATCAACCGCATCAACCACATAGGAATATTCAGAGAAATCAAATTCATGCGCATTCTCAGGCAGATAAAAGCACTGGCGCATCTCTACCTGCGCATCTGGATTGATCTCCAAAATACGATCTCTCATAACCTCTACCTTATATTTTCCGATTGTCTTTCTCGTTGCTATAATCTGACGGTTGATGTTAGTTAAGCATACTTTATCATCATCTACAATTACAAAGGAACCAACGCCGCTTCTTGCAAGTGCTTCTACCACATAGCCGCCAACGCCGCCAATGCCAAAATAGCTACCTTGGCTCCTGCAAGCGCATCCATTCCCTCTTTTCCCAATAAAAGCTGTGTTCTTGTAAAACTGATTTAACATTTCTTTCCTGCCTTTTCCTTTTGCATGTTTCTCTATCTCTGCCTTTGGTATCTTAGCATTGATAAACTACCATGTCAATAGGTTTATCATTGAGGGCACCTTATAGTTTTGTGAAAGCATTACAGTTCACGGATATATGTTACGAAAACCCTTCGGTGCAATGATTTCGTCTCCGGACCAAACTCAGCAGGCTCCTTTTATGTTTTTTTCTTATCATACATTACTTTGAAAGACCTGCTTCAAGTGTCCGGCTCGTGAAATCCATTCACCTTCGGGTTTAGATTTAAGTATTAAATTAGCCGTGAACTGTAGTCTCACCAGTATTTTATAATTTTCCCCAACTGCTTTGCATAGGAAAGAAGTTCTTCATTGGCTTTCTCGAAGGTGCCGAAATGCGGTCGGCAGCAGATTATGTGGTCGCACTCACTTAGAGTGACTTTCGCGACTTCTAGCGTCTTGCCTTTGATTGGCTCGAAGCTTTCGGTGGAGATGACTTCGGTTGCGAGTGCCTTTGCGACTGGATAATCGAGGTCGTTTTCAAAGAGAATGCCTGTGGCAAATGGAATGTTTTTTCGCTGCAGCTTTCTGTAAATGTTTCGCCCGGTCCCGTCACCGGCGATGACAAAAACAGATGGCTTTCCACAAGGCTTTGGTAGCTCTGCATTCATGGTTTTCTCATCGAAGCTTCCTGACGAGATGCCAAACAGCTTCGAAATATATCCTTTTGTAAAAAATTTCCTGTGGTGTTCCGAAACGCTCTGGTGTGATGCCATTGACACATAGAATCTTGTCGGAAATTCGCTCTGCCAAATCAAGTTCGTGAAGCGACATGATTACTGTCAACTTTTTCTGGTGCTTCATTTCCTGTAGAATTGATAAAAATTCAAGCTTATATTTCACATCCAGATAGGAGGTCGGTTCATCTAAGATCAAAATCTGCGGCTCCTGACAAATTGCACGCGCAAGCATGACGCGCTGACGCTGTCCATCGCTGATTTTGTTAAAGTCAAGATCCTTTATCTGTGTTACCTGCACCAATTCCATTGCTTCCTTTATCACCTTCCAATCAGACGAAGAAAGGATTCCAAAGCGCCCCGTATAAGGATAGCGGCCTGTCGCAACTACATCCTCACATGTCATTTTTTCTGCGCGAAGCTTTTGTGTCATTACGACTGCCATGCTCTGTGACAACTGTTGTCCAGACAGCCTTGACAGTTCTTTCTGATCGAGATAAATACTTCCGCCAAGTGTTTCAAGCTGTCTGGCAATGCTCTTTAATACAGTTGACTTTCCTGCACCGTTTGGACCAATCAATGTGAGAATCTCACCCTGTTCAAGAGAAATTTCTATATTATCTACCACTATGTGCTTTTGATAGCCGACGCAAGTTTTTTCGTTTGAAGGTATCCTTTTTCACTCATCTTAAATTCCTCTTACTCTGCCGTTCTTTCTTTATTTCTGCGAATCATAATCCAAAGTACAATCGGTGCACCAAAAATTGCGGTAACTGTGCTGATACTAAGCTCTGTCGGTGCCATCACCGTTCTTGCCAGCAGGTCACAAAATAAGCAGAATACACTTCCTCCTAAGAAACATGCCGGAATCATTAAGATCGGCTTTGTACTGGAAAGAAACTGCTTTGCCAAATGCGGCACTGCAATCCCTACGAAAGAAATCGGTCCTGCAAATGCCACGATACACGCAGAAAGAATACTTGAAAGAAGTACCATAGCCGTGCGAAGTCCCCTTACATTCACGCCGAGATTTTTCGCATACGATTCACCCAGCTGATATGCGCTAAGCGGCTTTGACAATAGAAAAACGGCTAACGATGTCACTGCCACAGTGACCGCCATCACAGTCACATTATCCCAGGTTGTGCCTGAAAAACTTCCTCTTGACCAGTTATGAAGATTAACAATTTGCGCATCATCCGCAAAGGTCACGACAAGTTCCGTTATGGCTGAGCAGATATAGCCGATCATTACGCCGGCGACAACAAGCATAGCCATACTGTCGACCTTTCGCGATACCAGTAGCACAAATCCCATTGAAATCATTGCCCCGACAAACGCTGCAACAATCATCATTCCAGAACTTACGCTAATAGCCTGTCCCATCAAAAATACCATGACAACCGATACGGTCATCTTTGCACCAGAGGAAATACCAAGAACAAACGGTCCCGCGATCGGGTTATGAAAAAAGGTCTGCAATAGATAACCTGCCAGGCCAAGCGCTCCTCCGAGAATCAGAGCAGCCAGCATTCTGGGCATACGAATATCCCACAGAATCCTGGCATTTTCAACTGCTTTTCCCTGAATGGATGCCAAAATATCGAAAACAGTAATTGAAACGCTTCCAATGCAGATATTTAATACACAAAGCAGCACCACACAGCCTCCCAAAAGGAGAAATACAATTATGTATCTTATTTTTCGTTTTTGTTCC
>ENA-OQCW01000921-OQCW01000921.1-human-gut-metagenome-genome-assembly--contig:-NODE-921-length-13812-cov-2.974205_pt1 | contig 13812 bp, 10 predicted proteins | sample MGYA00242767_ERZ504593 | MGnify/ENA primary metagenome ERZ504593 (study PRJEB26092, sample SAMD00036307) | human gut metagenome | host: Homo sapiens | study: EMG produced TPA metagenomics assembly of... | reverse complement strand
ATGAACTCGCCGAAGACCGCGCGCAGGGCACCTGATCTCCGCGGCCGGCATGGTCATGGCGGTGGCTATGGCGTTCATCGTGCTGTTCGTCACCGAGATCGGCAACGGCTTCGAGCATCTCGTCGCCGTCGTGCTGCTGATCGTCGGCATCCTCATCGGCACGATCGTCGGCGTGTGGAGCGCGAAGAAGGTCAAGATGACCGACATGCCGCAGCTCGTCTCCGTGTTCAACACGGTCGGCGGCGGCGCGGCGGCCCTCGTCGCGCTCAACGACATCCTCACCTCCGAGGAGCTGCCGACGCTGGTCGTGCTGATCACCGCCGGACTTGGCATCATGATCGGTTCCGTCACGTTCACCGGCTCGCTGATCGCCGCCGGCAAGCTGCAGGGCGTCAAGTTCCTGCGCAAGCTCACCCTCCCCGCGAAGGGCGTGTGGAACATCGGCTTCATTGTGCTCACCGTCGTCTCGTTCGTCATGCTGTGCGTGCAGCCCGAGCAGCGTCTGCTGTGGTGTGTGCTGACCACGGTGTTCGCGCTGTGCTACGGTCTGGTGTTCGTCATCCCGATCGGCGGCGCTGACATGCCCGTCGTCATCTCGGTGCTTAACGCCTGCACTGGCACCGCCGTCGCCATGAGCGGTCTGGCGATCAACAACATCGCGCTGATCGTCGCCGGCGCACTCGTCGGCGCGGCCGGGGTCACGCTCTCCCTGGCGATGTCCAAGGCCATGAACCGTCCGCTGATGAGCGTGCTCGCCGGCGGCTTCGGCGGTGGTGCCTCGGCCGGCGGCGACGCCGACGGCCCCGAGGGCACGATGAAGGAGACCAGCGCCGATGACGTCGCCGTGCAGCTGGTGTACGCCGACAAGGTCATCTTCGTGCCGGGCTTCGGTCTGGCGCAGGCTCAGGCGCAGCGCGAGCTGGCCGATCTGGGCGACCTGCTCAAGGGTCATGGCGTCGAGGTGTCGTACGCGATCCACCCGGTCGCGGGACGTATGCCCGGTCACATGAACGTGCTGCTCGCCGAGGCCAACGTGCCGTACGAGGAGCTGATCGACCTCGACGACATCAACCCGCAGTTCCCGTCCGCCAACGTGGCCCTGGTCGTCGGCGCCAACGACGTGACCAACCCGGCCGCGCGTCGCCCCGGCACCCCGGTCTCCGGCATGCCGATTCTCGACGTCGACAAGGCGCAGAACGTGGTCGTCATGAAGCGCGGTCGCGGCAAGGGCTATGCCGGCATCGAGAACGAGCTGTACTTCGAGCCCAACACGCAGATGCTGTTCGGCGACGCCAAGGCCGGCCTGCAGTCCGTCATCGCCGCCGTGAAGGAGCTCATCTCGTAACCGTCACCGCACTCGGCCCGCCGGGCCGAACGGAGCGAAACGATATGGGAGTGGGCCCGCTGGAAATCCATCCAGCGGGCCCACTCCCATATCCATATCGGTTCCGTCGGCGCATGGCGGCTGCGGCCGGGAAGCTGCCGTCAGAGTCCGAACACGCGGGTGACGAAATTCGTCACCGTCTTCCAGTACACCACCGGTGCCGTGCTGGCGCTCATGGAATGACCTGCCGAGGGAATCAGCAGTTTCTGCCGGTCGATGCTCGCGCAGGCGTCGAAGTTCTCGTCCAAAGCCCTGGACGGCACGAAATCGTCCGCGCCGCCGTGGATGAACAGCATCGGAATCGTGGCATGCTTCAGCTGTTCCACGCACGAGGCTTCCTGGAAACCGTACCCGGCACGCCGCTGCGCGATCGCCCCCAATCGTCGTCACGATCGGCTTGGCGAGGAACTTCGGCAGGTGAAACATCGACCGCGCGCAGTCGATGAACTGCTGGACGACCGACGCATAGCCGCAATCCTCGACCGCCGCCACGACGTTCCTGGGCAGGTCCGGCTCGCCGACGGTCATCATGACCGCGGCCGCTCCCATGGACTTGCCCTGCAGCAGGATGCGGGCGTCCGCGTCGCTGCCGATGATCAGCGATATCCACCGCATCAGGTCGCGGCGATCCAGCCAACCCATGCCCGCATAGCGGCCTTCGCTGAGCCCGTGGCCGCGCAGCGCCGGAACCAGCACGGTGAACCCGAGACGGGCGAAACGATGCGCGTACTTCGCCATATCCTGCGGTTGCCCCGAATACCCGTGGCAGCATATCGCATACAGGTGGGGCTTCGCGCCGGCGCAATCGGGATCGAACAGCCAGCCATGAAGCTGGATGCCGTCCTCCGCCGAGATGACCACCGGCTGCTTGGACTGGTCGAACCAATCCGCCGCCTCGACCTCTTCGGCCGCGTCGAGTCGTGGTCCCTTGTCCGCGACTTTGCCGTCATCCCCGCCGGATCTGAGCATCGAGTGCTTCGCCTGCGCATCCAGCGCATACGAGAACATGAGATTCGCCAGCCCGTAAGTGGCGCCGGCTACCACGGAGGCCGCGATTCCGCCTCCCACTACTATCCGTGATGTGTTACGCGCCATTGCAAGCCTCCCAGCCGATTCGGTGCATGTCCCATTGCGTCCATTGTAGGGCCTCGCCGGGGTCGATGACGGCATGACGACGAAACAGCCGGGCGGATCGGGCGTTCGATTCGTTTGCCGGGATAGACGTTCCATCGAATGTCCCGCGCGGCCGTATAATTGTTTCTCGTTGCTTTGGCGAGGGCATTCCGGTTCGCGAGAACGGGTCTGCCGTAATCGACTCGGCGTTGAATACCACCCCTCCTTGGGTGAGTTCTGCGGCGCGTCGTGGCGTCAAATAGACAGAACGACAAGTAACACTCAAGGAGAACCATTATGGCAAACACCATCAAGATCGCCGGTGACATCCGTGACGAATTCGGCAAGGGCGCTGCGCGCCGCATGCGCGTGGCCAAGCTCATCCCCGCCACCTTGTACGCGGGCGGCGACCAGCCGACGTTCGTGAAGCTCCCGATGAAGGAGACCACGCTGGCCCTGCGCCACACGAACGCGCTGTTCTCGATCTCCTTCGGCGGCCAGACCAAGCTGGCCGTCGTCAAGGATGTGCAGCGCAACCCCGTCAAGCGCATCGTTGAACACATCGACTTCTACGAGGTCAAGGCCGGCGAGAAGATCGACGTCGAGGTGCCGGTGTTCGTCGAGGGCACGCCGAAGGGTGCCGCCGTCGCGTTCGTCGACCTGCAGGAGCTCAAGGTCCGCGCCGATGTCACCAACCTGCCCGAGCGCATCGTGGTCAACGTTGACGGCCTGACCGACGGCACCAAGGTGCTGCTCAAGGACGTCGTGCTGCCGGAAGGCGCCGAGCTCGACATGGACGATCCGGAGACCTCCGTCGTCAGCGTCGAGGTGCCTGAGGACGCCACTGAGTCCACCGCTGCTGCCGCTCCGGCCGCTGACGCCGACGCCGCTGCTGCCGCTCCGGCCGCCGATGCGGACGCCAAGTGATCCGTCTCGCATAGCACATCGGATTCCCGCGTGACACACGGGAGTGACGCTTGAGAAAAGCCCACCGCAAGCGTGGGCTTTTTTTCATAATGTGAACGAGCTCACGCCGAATGCGTCATCGGTGTGAGAAAGTATCTCTCAGAGCCGGTGCCAGAAGCGCCGACTGCCCCATCTGGCCGCCGTGACGCGAACGGCGACGTTATCAAAGAAGTGGTTATGACAGAAAACAATCATCACGATTCCGCCGCGTTGGACAAGCTCACCGAGCCGTTCACCGTGCTGCCGAACGACAATCCCGCATCCGACACGAAGCGCCAGGAGCTCATCGACAAGCCGGCATTCGGTCAGGTCTTCTCCGACAACATGGCCCACATGAGCTGGACCAAGGGCGAGGGCTGGGGCGACCGTCGCATCGAGCCGTACGCGCCGCTGAAGCTGGATCCGGGCGCATCCGTGCTGCACTACGCCCAGGAGGTCTTCGAAGGTCTGAAGGCATACCGCCACGCCGACGGCTCCACCTGGCTGTTCCGCCCGGACGCGAACGCCGAGCGTTTCCAGAACTCCGCCAAGCGCCTGTACCTGCCCGAGCTGTCCGTGGACGACTTCCTCGGCTCCGTGGCGGCCCTCGTCAAGCGCGACGTCAACTGGGTGCCCACCCGCCGCGAGTACACGCTGTACATGCGTCCGTTCATGTTCGCCTCCGAGCCGTTCCTCGGCGTGCGTGCCCCGCACGAGGTCGACTACTGCGTGATCGCCTCCCCGTCCGGCCCGTACTTCCCGGGCGGCGTCAAGCCGGTGAGCATCTGGGTGGAAGACAAGTGGTTCCGCACCGGCCCCGGCGGCACCGGCTTCGCCAAGTGCGGCGGCAACTACGCCGCCTCGCTGCTCGGCGAATACACCGGCGTCGACAACGGCTGCGAGCAGGTGTGCTTCGTGGACGCCGCCACCAAGACCTACCTTGAGGAGCTCGGTGGCATGAACATGATGGTCGTGCACAAGGACGGCCACGTGGAGACCCCGTCCCTGACCGGCAACATCCTGCCGGGCGTGACCCGCCGCTCCCTGATCCAGCTCATGCAGGATCGCGGCATCGACGTGGTCGAGACGATGATCAAGCTCACCGACCTGCTCGACGACATCAAGTCCGGCGAGGTCACCGAGGTGTTCGCCTGCGGTACCGCCGCCATCATCACCCCGATCGGCCGCTTCAAGTCCAAGGAGTTCGACGTGACCGTGGCCAACGGCGAATCCGGCAAGCTCACGATCGACCTGCGCGACCAGCTGCTCGGCATCCAGCTCGGCGAGGTCGAAGACCCGCACAACTGGATGTGGAAGGTCTGCTGAGCGCAGTCCAGTCCTACGTGAAGCCCCGCCCATCGGCTCGATCGAGCCCGGCGGGGCTTTTCGTATAGAACCAGCTCCCGCTGGCGGGAGCTGTCGAGCGTAGCGAGACTGAGGGTGGTGTTTATATGCCCATAAGGATTGCCTGCGGCAGCTGCGTTGCCGTCATTTGCACGCGGTCATCGGCAACCATGATGACTGGTGGATGGACAACAAGCCGGCGCTGAACCTGTTCGAGAGCATCGAACCGAACGGCACCGTTGAACTGGAAGGACTTGGAACGGTCAACCTGTCGCACTTCCCATATCGCGAAGACCTCGCGTACGGATGGCCCGATGACGCGGTCCGATTCCACGATCAGGCGCTGCCGTTCGACGGGCGCAAGCTGCTGTACGGTCACACGCATCAGCTGTCTGCCGCGGGTGCGCGGCCGGAATCGCTCAACGTCAATTCTGCGCGGACTGCCGGGCTCCGGCAAGTCGACATGGGCGCAGAACTGGGCGTCCGACTCCGCCGACACGTGGCCGCATTGCGTGATCTCGCTCGACGCCGGCTGGGATGTGGTCGCCGACGCGCAGCATGCGAACCCGGAGTATGCGAATGAGCTGGCGCGGCTCGCCACACGGCACGGGGCAATCTGGCGGATGGAGGATTTCGACGTGCCCCTGGACGAGCTGCTGCGCCGCAACGAGGCCCGGCCGCGCGCCGATCATGTGCCGGAGGAGTACATCCGCTCGTCGTGGAAGCGGTTCCACCACGTGATGTTCCGCCCGCTCAATCCCGAAGACCCGAACGGCAACCTGCTTAAACGCATGATCGCCGACCCGTACGTCCGGGGCACACCGGTGCGCGGCGAGAGCGACGTATTCGCCTGCAATTTCACTCGAGAGGCGTTCCTCGAAGGACGTCGGAACACACGCACGATCAACGCCCGCGGGCTCTTTGTCGACAAGAACGAAACCGTGGTGCAGCGGGGGTCGAGAAGTTCTTCGCCGTGGACGAGACCGAATCGACGAAGTATGACACGGTGGTCGCGCACGGCGACACATCCCCGGGATCGTTCCCCGTGCGCGTGGAGCGCAAGGAGAACGGCATCGACCTGACCTATGAGCGACAGACGTTCAAGGAACGCGACATCGGATCAAGGTCGGCGAGATCCTGACCCGGATCGGAGCTGATTCTAGTTTCGGGTAGCCGGCTTGCGGTAGGCTCATGTACGGCCGGATGGTTGTGATGTTGGCGAGGAGTGGCACGTGGAGGAACTGGCACTGGAAAGCAATGCCTTTTTCATGGGCATCGAATATCTTGCGGTGTTCTGCAGCGGGCTGATGGGCGGTCTATGCGCGGTTCGCAAGAACTATGACCTGTTCGCCATGCTGATCACCGCATGGCTGACCGCGTTGGGCGGCGGCATCATCCGTGACGTGATGCTCGGCTCCCTGCCGCCGGTGGGCATCTCCGACCGCGGGTTCGTGCTGACCGCACTGGTGTCGGGCCTGGCTATCGCCGTGATCCATCCGGAAGTGGACAAGCTCAGATGGTCGATGCTGACCATCGACGCCTTGGCGGTCGGCTTGTTCGCGGTGAACGGCACCTCGAAGGCGCTCGATTTGGGAACCTCCGGCATGACGGCGGTATTCATGGGCATGTTCACCGCGCTGGGCGGCGGTCTGGTCCGGGACATGCTCCTGAACGACGTGCCGATGATCATCCGTGACAAGCACCTGTACGCGGTTCCTTCCGCGGTCGGATGCGTGCTCACCGTGTTCGTGTGCAGGGGAGTGCAATGGAAGATGCTGGATTTCACGGCCGAGGTGGTGCTCGACTGCGCGATCGTCGTGCTGGTCGTGGTCATGCGTCTGCTGTCGGTCAAGTTCAGCATCATGCTTTCCCGGTGCGGTCAAGCGGCACAACACGTATCTTCCCAGCGAGTCGCGGTATCTGAAACGCCCGGTCATCCATCCTGATGCCCACGATGGCGGCGATGACGACAAAGACCAGTCTCGGGATTGACGCTTTCGGACCACCCCCACCCGCTTCGCGGGAGCTCCCGCCAGCGGGTGGGGGTGGCCGGCTAACACGAAAGAACCCCGGGAACCTTGCGGTTCCGCGGGGGTTCTTATGCTGCGACGACCGTCAGACGGTCATGCTCACATGTTGTTGATGGCGACTGCCATGCCCGACTTGCGGTTGGCGGCCTGGTTCTTGTGAATCACGCCAGCACCGGCGGGCCTTGTCGAGCTTCTGGGAAGCGACCTTGTAGGCGGCTTCGGCAGCGGCCTTATCGCCGGCGGCGATGGCCTCACGGGTTGCGCGGATGGCGGTCTTCAGGCTGGACTTGACGGCCACGTTACGCTTGTGCGCCTTCTCATTGGTGAGCACGCGCTTCTTCTGCGACTTAATGTTTGCCACGTTTTCTCCAAACGACGTTTGCTATAAGGACATACAGGGAGTCATGCTACCACGATGTTCGGATAAAACCGACCCCGTGTTCCGTGTGTCGTCGGGAAATTGCCGACGGTGACCGGTAAACTTGGTGACTTGCGGCACATGGCGTCACATTTACGATGCCAAAGGCCCGCGACGAACGAGCACCACGGACGAAAGGAACCGGATCAGGGTGATTGAGCCGAAGAACAAGCCAGGGTTTACCGATCAGTCGCTAATCCGGAATTTCTGCATCATCGCGCACATCGACCACGGCAAGTCCACGGTGGCCGACCGCATTCTGCAACTGAGCGGCATCGTTCCTGAGCGCGAGATGCGTGACCGCTTCCTCGACCGCATGGACATCGAGCAGGAGCGCGGCATCACCATCAAATCGCAGGCCGTGCGCGTGCCGTGGACCTTCGAGGGCACCGAGTACACGCTCGGCATGATCGACACCCCCGGCCACGTGGATTTCACGTATGAGGTGTCGCGCGCGCTGGCCGCATGCGAGGGCGCGGTGCTGCTCGTCGACGCGACGCAGGGCATCGAGGCGCAGACGCTGTCCAACCTGTACATGGCCATCGACCACGATCTGGCCATCATCCCCGTGCTCAACAAGATCGACCTGCCCAGTGCCGAGCCGGACAAGCACGCGGAGGAGATCGCGGGACTGATCGGATGCAAGCCGAGCGACGTGCTGCGCGTGTCGGGCAAGACCGGCGAAGGCGTCGCCGATCTGCTCGACCATATCGTCATGGAGATTCCCGCTCCGCACGGCGACCCGAAGGCGCCGGCGCGTGCGCTGATCTTCGACTCGGTGTACGACTCGTACCGCGGCATCGTCACCTATATCCGTATGGAGGACGGTGAGCTCAAGTCGCGTGAGAAGGTGCACATGATGGGCATCGGCATGACGCACGAGCCCATCGAGATTGGCGTCATCAGCCCCGACATGACCCCCACCAAGGCGCTCGGCGCCGGCGAGGTCGGCTACATCATCACCGGCGCGAAGGACGTCAGCCAGTCCAAGGTCGGCGACACCGTGACCTCCGCCGTCCGCCCTGCAGCCGAGGCGCTGCCCGGCTATCGCGACCCCCAGCCCATGGTGTACGCGGGTCTCTTCCCGATCGACAACGCCCAGTTCCCCGAACTGCGCGACGCGCTCGACAAGCTCAAGCTCAACGACGCCGCGCTCATCTACGAGCCCGAGACGTCGGTGGCGCTGGGCTTCGGCTTCCGATGCGGGTTCCTCGGCTTGCTGCACATGGAGATCGTCTCGGAGCGTCTGGGACGCGAGTTCGGTCTCGACCTGATCTCCACCGCGCCGAACGTTCCGTATGAGGTGACCGCCGAGGACAACACCGTGCACCGGGTGACCAACCCGAGTGAATTCCCGGACGGCAAGATCAAGAAGATCGTCGAGCCGATGGTCGCTGCCGACATCATCACGCCGAAGGATTTCATTGGTTCGGTGATGGACCTGTGTCAGGATCACCGCGGCATCATGGGCACGATGGAATACATCTCCACCGACCGCGTGGAGATGCACTACCGCATCCCGCTCGCCGAGATTGTGTTCGACTTCTTCGACCAGCTCAAGTCCCGCACCAAGGGCTACGCGTCACTCGACTACCATGAGGACGGCGAGCAGGCCGCGGACCTCGTCAAGGTCGACATCCTCATCCAGGGCGAGAAGGTCGACGCGTTCAGCGCCATCGTGCATCGCGACAAGGCATACAGCTACGGCGTGATGATGACCAAGAAGCTGCGCGAGCTGATTCCCCGCCAGCAGTTCGAGATTCCGATTCAGGCGGCGATCGGATCGCGCATCATCGCACGCGAGAACATCCGTGCACTGCGCAAGGACGTGCTCGCCAAGTGCTACGGCGGCGACATCACCCGTAAGCGCAAGCTGCTCGAAAAAGCAGAAGGCTGGCAAGAAGCGCATGAAGATCTCGGCCACGTCGAGGTGCCGCAGGAGGCGTTCATCGCGGCCCTGTCCACCGGCGAGGCCGGCAACGACCGCGACACCAAGGATAAGATCCGCGCCGCGCAGAAGACGGAAGGCTGATGGAGGTCTTTGATATGCCCCCGCTGGCGGGGGCTGACAGCCGAAGGCTGGCTGGGGGTGGTCCAGCGAATGACCGCCTTCAGCCGGCTACGCCGACAACCCCCGCCAACGCGGGCGATGCGGCAGGCTACGAAATCTACATCCATGTGCCGTTCTGCATGCGGCGTTGCGGCTACTGCGATTTCAACACATACACGGCCACGGACATGGGCGCGGGCGCGTCCCGCGGCAATTACGCGAACATGGTGGTGCGTGAGATGCGTCTCGTGCGCGATTGGCAGCTCGTGCACGGCATCGAGGAGCCGCCCGTCTCCACGGTGTTCTTCGGCGGCGGCACGCCCACTATTCTGTCGGCGCGCGATCTGGTAATGATGCTGGACGCGGTCCGCGGCCTGTGGGGCATCGAACCGGAGGCGGAGATCACCACCGAGGCGAATCCCGACACGGTCGACGAGCGCTATATCGGCGCGCTCGCGGAAGGAGGGTTCACCCGCGTGTCATTCGGCATGCAGTCAGCCGTGCCGCATGTGTTGAAAACCCTCGACCGCACGCATACGCCTGCCAATGTGGAGGCCGGTGTCAGGGCGGCCGACAGGGCCGGCCTGCGCTCCAGCGTGGACCTGATCTACGGGGCGCCGGGGGAGAGCCTTGACGATTGGCGAGACTCGGTGCGCACGGCAGTCGATCTTGGCGTGAACCATGTCTCCGCCTATGCACTTACCGTGGAACCGACCACGAAGATGGGTCGACAGATCGCGGCGGGCACATTGCCCAAGCCCGACGATGACGACGAGGCAGCGAAATACGAGATCGCCGATGACCTGTTCGCCGCGGCGGGCCTAGAATGGTACGAGATCTCTAACTGGTCGCGCCCGGGCTATGAGAGCCGGCACAATCTCGGGTATTGGCGCAACGTCGACTGGGCTGGCCTGGGCCCTGGAGCGCACAGCCATTACAACACGGTTATGGGCAGCTCCACAGACGGTGACGCCGCGAACAGCGACGCCGCTGGAGACGTTTCGGCTTCCGTAACCTCCACATCGATGCGCGGTTGGGACATCGCGCATCCGCGCATGTGGGGGATGGCCATCAACGACGGGCGTGTGCCGTGGTCGGGCGATGAGACCATATCGCCCACGGAGAACCTTGAAGAGCTCATTATGCTTGGCCTGCGCATTCGGGAAGGGCTCGACATCGGCCGCGTCAATCGGCATATCGAAGCGGTGAACCGGGCGCAGGATGCGGCGCAGGGAACGCTGCGCATCATCGACGACGCGTGCCTCACGCCACTGGTCGGGGATGGCCTCATCACCCTCGACCCGACGACGGGCCATGCCGTCGCCACGAGGAGAGGCCGGTTGCTCAACGACGCCGTCATCGAGCGCATGTTCGGCGCGGTCGGCCTGTAGTGGCTCCGGCAGTGAAACGTCGAAGCAGACCTTGACCGTGCCGAACTTCACCTTGCTCACGATGGAGAATGCGTCACCCAGGCTATGCTGGAGATCGGCGAGGTTCCGAGGTCGCTTTTCGTGATGAGTGCGATGCCGAAGGATTCGATGGGCGATTCCCGCCAGAAAGCATATCAGCCGCTTGATGGAATACGGCATGAATCATGACTCCTTTCGTGTGTTCTGCCCGATGTAGTGCTGGAAGGCAGGTCGACGGGATGCCTGTTGCGTCAGGCTTGAAGATTCTCGATTACCTTGCGCAGAGAACTTCGCAGTCTCTCGCGTTCCGCCGCGTTCTCGTACCGTGCAGCTTCGCTGCCGTGCTAGCACCTTTTGGGTTGTAAGCAAACTAAATATGTCCATCGGAGGAAAGTTCAATACAGATAAAATTGAACTCAGGTTGTTTCGCTGACAAAGCCGTGATATTCTTTTGAACCAGAATTTGAACTTTGAACCAACGTGAATTGAGGAAGTCATTGGAGAGCTTCGCGACGCGGCTGAGAACCGCCATGAACGCCCGTCACCTCAGACAGGTCGACATCGTGCGTGCCGCCCAGGCGTCAGGTGTCAAACTCGGCAAAAGCCACATCAGCCAATATGTCAGCGGCAAGACGACGCCCCGCGCGGATACGCTCAGGTTCCTCGCCGATACACTGCAGGTCGACGAGCAATGGCTGCTCGGCCATGATCGCGGACGGCCCGGCATGCCGGCGCAGCCGAAACGGGTGCCGGACAATCCCGGCGGCCGGGCCGACGCGCCACGCACGCCATCATCCCAAGCGCCCGCACCCCAGACAACGTCACCATCACACGAACCGGAAGGAACACCCATGCGCCACTTCAACAAATCCACCAAACTTGACAACGTGCTGTACGACGTGCGCGGACCGGTCGTCGACGAGGCCGCCCGCATGGAGCAGTCCGGCATGCACGTGCTCAAGCTCAACATCGGCAACCCCGCGCCGTTCGGCTTCCGCACGCCGGACGAGGTCGTATACGACATGTCCCGGCAGCTCAGCGACACGGAAGGCTACTCCGCGTCCAAGGGCCTGTTCTCGGCGCGCAAGGCGATCATGCAGTACGCGCAGCTCAAGAACCTGCCCAATGTCGGCATCGAAGACATCTACACCGGCAACGGCGTCAGCGAGCTGATCAACCTGTCGTTGTCCGCCCTGCTCGACAACGGCGACGAGGTTCTGGTGCCCAGCCCCGACTACCCGCTGTGGACCGCCTGCGTCAACCTGGCCGGCGGCACCGCCGTGCACTACGTGTGCGACGAGGAATCCGAATGGTATCCGGACATCGATGACATGCGCAGCAAGATCACCGACCGCACGGTGGCGATCGTCCTGATCAACCCGAACAATCCGACCGGCGCCCTCTACCCGAAGGAGGTGCTGCAGCAGATCGTCGATCTGGCCCGCGAACACCAGCTGATGATCTTCTCCGACGAGATCTACGACCGTCTGGTGATGGACGGACTCCAGCACGTCTCGATAGCGTCCATGGCCCCGGACCTGTTCTGTGTCACGTTCTCCGGCCTGTCGAAGTCGCACATGATCGCGGGCTACCGCATCGGATGGATGGTGCTCAGCGGCAACAAGTCCATCGCGAAGGACTACATCGAGGGCATCAACATGCTCACCAACATGCGCATCTGCTCGAACGTGCCCGCCCAGTCGATCGTGCAGACCGCCCTCGGCGGCCACCAGAGCGTCAACGACTACATTGTGCCCGGCGGCCGTCTGTACGAGCAGCGCGAATACATCTACAACGCGTTGAACTCGATTCCCGGCGTCACCGCGGTCAAGCCGAAGGCCGCGTTCTACATCTTCCCCAAGCTCGACGTGAAGAAGTTCAACATCACTGATGATGAGCAGTTCGCGCTTGACCTGCTGCATGACAAGCGCATCCTCATCACGCGCGGCGGCGGGTTCAACTGGCATGAGCCGGACCACTTCCGCATCGTCTACCTGCCGCGCATCGAAGTGCTCAAGGACGCGACGGAGAAGCTCACCGACTTCCTCAGCTGCTACCGGCAGTAGTTGGCGGGCATCACGGATAACGGCTTTTTCGACCCGTAATTCGCAAAGCGGAGAGGGGCTCGAGGCTCCCCGCCGTCACGTCCTCGCCGCCGATAGGATGGACGCTATGAAAAAGCACATCGTCGCGGGCATTCTGGCTCATGTGGACGCGGGCAAGACCACGCTGTCCGAAGCGCTGCTCTACCGTTCTGGGCAGATCCGCAGGCTCGGCCGCGTCGATCACGGCGATGCGTTCCTCGACACCGACGCGATGGAGCGGGCGCGAGGCATCACGATATTCGCCGAGCCCGCCATCATCCGATCCGGCGATCTGACGATCACCCTCATCGATACGCCGGGGCACGTCGATTTCTCCGCCGAGACCGAGCGCGTGCTGGCGGTGCTGGATTACGCCATACTGGTGGTGTCCGGGGCGGACGGCATCCAGGGGCATACCGAGACGCTGTGGCGCCTGTTGCGGCGATACAACGTGCCGACCTTCATATTCGTCAACAAGATGGACGCGCCCGGCGCCGACCGGGCCGCACTGCTCGCCCAGCTGCGTGACAGGTTCTCCGACGGCTGCGTGGACTTCGAGAACGGCGCTCCGACCCGGTCGATGGAAGACATCGCGATGCTCGACGAATCGGCCATGAACGAGTTCCTGGACTCCGGCGCCGTCGCGGACAAGCGGCTGAAAGCCATGATATCCGCGCGCGCACTGTTCCCCGTGTTCTTCGGGTCCGCCCTCGCCATGGAGGGCATCGATGGCTTCCTCGCCGGCTTTGAACGGTATACCAAGGAGATCGAACCGGGTGCTCGTTTCGGGGCACGTGTATATAAGGTGTCGCATGACGAGCATGGCAACCGTCTGACGTGGCTGCGCGTCACCGGGGGAGAGATCAAGGCGAAGATGGTGCTTGACGGCGACGAGAAGGCCGACCAGGTGCGCCTGTATTCCGGTGCGAAATTCACCACGGTCGATGAGCTGCCTGCCGGCTCGATCTGCGCCGTCACCGGCCTGACGCACAGCCGCCCCCGGTCAGGGGCTGGGCGACCAGTGCGACGCCGACG
>ENA-OQCW01000920-OQCW01000920.1-human-gut-metagenome-genome-assembly--contig:-NODE-920-length-13813-cov-2.981222_pt1 | contig 13813 bp, 13 predicted proteins | sample MGYA00242767_ERZ504593 | MGnify/ENA primary metagenome ERZ504593 (study PRJEB26092, sample SAMD00036307) | human gut metagenome | host: Homo sapiens | study: EMG produced TPA metagenomics assembly of... | reverse complement strand
CCGCCGATGTCTAAAAATACAATCGACATCTGGATTGAAAAAAGCTGGACAGCATAATAGTGGGAAATAGTCTCCACTTCACCCTCATCAAGTAAAAGGGCGGCTTTTATAAGGGCTTCTCCGTATCCTGTGGAGCAGGAGTGGGCAATTTTAACCCCATCTGGAAGTTTTGTATAAATATCTTTAATTGCCTTGACCGTTGTTCCTAACGGATCACCATCATTGCTGTGATAAAAGAGTAAAGAAGATTTCCGTCTTCGCCGACAAGTGCCGCTTTTGTTGTGGTAGATCCTGCATCAATCCCGAGAAAACAGTTTCCCTTGTAGGAGGAGAGATCAAGTACAGGAACCTGATGTCGTTCGTGCCTGGTCTTGAAGTTCTGATACTCTGCTTCACTTGCAAACAGTGGTTCCATACGTTCTACTTCAAAATCCATATGGATATGTTCCGCCAGTCTTGTCTGAAGAGCTGTCAGAGAGGTTTCGTGATCTCCCTTGGAGTTAAGTGCAGACCCAATCGCAGCAAACAAGTGGGAATGTTTCGGTGCGATGATATGTTCATCGTCGAGATTTAGAGTGCGGATAAAGCTATTTCGCAGCTCTGACAAAAAGTGGAGAGGACCGCCAAGGAAGGCGACATGTCCGCGGATCGGTTTTCCGCAGGCAAGCCCACTGATCGTCTGATTTACCACTGCCTGAAAAATAGAAGCGGCGAGATCTTCTTTGTAGCGCCCTCATTGATCAGAGGCTGGATATCTGATTTCGCAAAGACACCACAGCGTGCAGCAATGGAGTAGAGCGCCTGATAATTTTTTTGCGTAGGAATTTAATCCGGTAGCGTCTGTCTGCAGAAGAGAAGCCATCTGATCAATGAAAGAACCAGTACCACCGGCGCAGATTCCGTTCATGCGCTGTTCGACATTTCCGCCTTCAAAGTAGATGATTTTTGGCATCTTCTCCACCGAGCTCGATCGCAACATCGGTCTGAGGTGCGTAGTCCTGGAGAGCGGTAGAGACTGCGATGACTTCCTGTCAAAAAGGAACTTCCAGGTGATTGGCAAGTGTCAGCCCGCCAGAACCAGTCATGACAGGAGACACTAAGATTGGACCGAGTTTATAAAGCGCTCGCCCGAAGAAGATCGGAAAGGGTCTCCTGAATATTAGCAAAATGACGCTCGTAGTCAGAAAAGAGTACATTATTTCTGTATCAAGAATTGCAATCTTTACAGTAGTAGAACCGATGTCGATTCCCAGTTTAATATAGTTGTTTGTAATTCATAAATATTGCTCCTTTTAGAAGAAATAAGGTCTGTTCTAACCTATTAAAATATAAGTCTGCTTAAAAAAAACAATTTTCATTATATGACAACAAATTTGCAAAATACAACGAAAAAATAATAAACTGTTAGAATTGACAAAAGAGGAGCTTGCAGGTACAATTAGTATGAGTAAATTTTAAGAAAGGTCAAGAGGAGTAGTTATTCATATGAATTGGATCAACAAACTAGAACGTAAATTTGAAAGATATGCAATACACAATCTGATGCATTACATTATCATCCTTTATGCGGTTGGCTTCGTTCTGAACCTGATCGCACCTGGTTTTTATATGGAGTATCTGAGCTTGAATGCTAACGCAATTCTGCATGGGCAGATTTGGAGAATTGTGACATTTTTGCTTCAGCCACCAGACGGAAGCCCGATTTTTATTGTTTTTGCATTGTATTTGTATTACATGATCGGACAGAATCTAGAGGCGGCATGGGGAGCGTTCCGGTTTAATCTGTACTTTTTTACCGGGGTATTGTTTCACTTGATTGCGGCGCTGATCGTATACTTCCTGACAGGAATTTCATTCCCAATCGGGACTTCGTACTTGAATCTGTCACTGTTTTTTGCCTTTGCGGCATTGTATCCGAATGTAGAGTTTTTGTTGTTCTTTGTCATTCCGATTAAGGTCAAATATCTGGCATTGCTGGATGGGGCATTTTTTTGCATTCACGATCTTGCAGGGAATTCTTCCGGCTTACGCAGGAGGGGTCTTTGGAATTATGTATAAAGCAGACGCAATCGCAGCATTCGTATCTCTTTTGAATTTCCTGATCTTCTATGTATCATCAAGGAATATGAAGGCTTACTCACCAAAAGAAATCAGAAGGAAACAAGCATATAAGAAACAAGTGCACCGGGCAGAACACACTTATGCCAATGGAGCAAGACACAGATGTGCTGTGTGTGGCAGAACAGAACTGGACGATCCGAATCTGGAGTTTCGGTATTGTACAAAGTGCAATGGCGATTACGAATATTGCCAGGATCATTTATTTACGCATGAGCATGTCAAATGATTTTGAGACTGAAGTGAGATAAGAAAGGAAAAGTAAAAGATGAGAAAGACAAAAATTATATGTACGATGGGACCAAATACGAACGATAGAGCTATGATGAAGCGTCTCGCGGAAGAAGGCATGAATATAGCACGCTTTAACTTTTCGCATGGCTCTCACGAGGAGCAGAAAGGAAGAATGGATCTTCTGAAATCTGTTCGTGAGGAGATTGGGAAGCCGATTGCGATTCTGCTCGACACAAAAGGACCAGAGATCCGTACAGGTGTGCTGAAAGACGGAAAGAAGGTAATGTTAGAAGCAGGAGAGATGTTTACACTGACAACAGAAGAAATTGAAGGAGATGCAAAAAAAGTATCTATCACGTATGATGGACTTGCAGAAGATGTAGAACCAGGCAAGAGAATCCTGATCGACGATGGATTGATTGAGTTAGAAGTAAAGACCATCAACGGAAATGAAATCACTTGTAAAGTGTTAAATGGAGGAGAGCTTGGAGAAAGAAAGGGTGTCAATGTTCCAAATGTTCCGGTACGTCTTCCTGCACTTACGAAGAAAGACCGTGAAGATATTATTTTTGGTGTGGAACAGGGAATTGACTTTATTGCAGCATCCTTTGTTCGCTCCGCAGAAGGAATTCTGGAAATCCGAGCATTATTAAAAGAGTGTGGAGCACCACATATACCGATTATTGCGAAGATTGAAAATGCAGAAGGAATCAAAAATATTGATGAGATCATTCACTGTGCAGACGGTATCATGGTTGCGAGAGGAGATCTCGGTGTGGAAATCCCGGCAGAGAAAGTACCGTACTTACAGAAAATGCTGATTAAGAAATGTAATGATAACTATAAGCCGGTAATCACTGCAACACAAATGTTAGACTCCATGATCCGTAATCCGCGTCCGACAAGAGCGGAAGTGACAGATGTTGCCAATGCTGTTTACGATGGAACAGATGCAGTGATGCTTTCAGGTGAAACAGCACAGGGAAAATACCCGGTGGAAGCTTTACAGATGATGGTGCACATTATTGAAAATACAGAGAAACATCTTGATTATGATGTGCTTCTTGAAAAAGCGCAGGAGCATAGAAAGAAAGGAATTTCTAGTGCGATTGGATATTCTTCTGTGGCAACTGCAATGAATCTTTCGGCAAAATGTATTATCACACCGTCTGTAACTGGTGCAACAGCAAGAGTAGTGTCTAAGTTCAAACCAAAGGCAGATATTATCGGTGTGACACCGTATGAAGAAACTTTGAGAAAAATGCAGATCTACTGGGGTGTAACACCAGTAAAATCGATTGAATACAACACAACAGAAGACATCTGTAACGATGCGATCGATCTTGTGACAGCAAAGAGACTTGTGGAGCCGGGTGATATTGTCGTAATGACAGCGGGAATTCCGTCCCCAACGATCAAAAAATCACGTGACGGCGTAAGTAATATGATGAGAATCGCTGTAGTGGAATAAAATAGTCCGAGAGGGCATGACAAGACGGTATACAGCTGTTCGGTCATGCCTTCTCTGCAATAGAAAAGGAGAAGAAACGATGACGAAGAAACCATTTGTGACAAAAGAGCAACTGGAAGAGATTGCAAAAATCTATCCGACTCCGTTTCACATTTATGACGAGAGAGGAATCCGTGAAAATGTGAGAGCACTAAAGGAAGCTTTTTCTTGGAATAAGGGATATAAAGAATATTTTGCGGTCAAGGCAACACCTAATCCATTTTTAATTCAGATTTTAAGAGAATACGGATGTGGGTGCGACTGTTCTTCTTATACAGAATTGATGATGTCGGAAGCAATCGGAGCTGTGGGAGAAGATATTATGTTTTCTTCCAATGCAACTCCGGCAGAAGAATTTGTCTATGCGGATAAGTTGGGAGGAATTATCAATCTGGATGATTTTACCCATATTGATTTTCTGGAGAAGGCAATCGGACATATCCCGGAGACCATCAGCTGCCGGTACAATCCGGGTGGGCTGTTTCAAATCAGCAATGATATTATGGACAATCCTGGAGATGCGAAATATGGAATGACGACAGAGCAGCTGTTTGATGCATTCCGAATTTTTAAAAGAAAAAGGGGCAAAACACTTCGGAATTCATGCCTTTCTTGCAAGCAACACAGTGACAAATGAATATTATCCGATGCTTGCAAAAGTTTTGTTTGAAGTGGCAGTGAAATTACAAAAAGAGACAGGAGCGCATATTAAATTTATCAACCTGTCTGGTGGAATTGGAATTCCGTATCGCCCGGATCAAGAACCGAACGATATCCATGCGATCGGGGAAGGGGTCAGAAAAGTATATGAGGAAGTACTTGTGCCAGCAGGTATGGGAGATGTTGCAATCTATACAGAACTTGGCAGATTTATGATGGGGCCGTACGGTGCACTTGTGACAAGGGCAATCCATGAAAAACATACGCATAAGGAATACATTGGCTGCGATGCATGTGCGGTAAATCTGATGCGCCCGGCAATGTATGGGGCTTATCATCATATTACAGTTATGGGAAAAGAGGATGCGCCATGTGACCATAAGTATGATGTGACGGGATCACTCTGTGAAAATAATGATAAATTTGCGATTGATCGCATGCTTCCAAAGATCGATATTGGAGATCTGCTTTATATCCATGATACTGGTGCACACGGATTTGCAATGGGATATAACTATAATGGCAAATTGAAATCGGCAGAACTTTTGTTGAAAGAAGACGGAAGTGTACAGATGATCCGGAGAGCAGAGACGCCGGCGGATTACTATGCGACGTTTGATTGCTTTGAAATTGGAAAAAAATTGATAAAATAAGTAAAAAAATAGAAAAAAAGGACTTGCAATTCAAAAAAAAGTGTGTTATGATAAATCTCGGTTCTGAGAGATGAACCGAGGTAAAAGAGCCGATGTGGCGGAATTGGCAGACGCACATGACTCAAAATCATGCGGAGCGATCCGTGCCGGTTCGAGTCCGGCCATCGGCAGTAAAATCCAGATTACTTTAAGTAGTCTGGATTTTTTGCATAGAAAAACACTTGCAATCGGGGGACGCAAGCGGTCATATGTAATTTGTAAGTTAGAGAAAACAGTGTATTTTAGAAAGATAATTAAAAATAATAGAAAACTATAAATAAGTAATAAAAATAATTGACTATTTTGGTAAATAGAATTAAAATAAAGAAAACGAAAAGAAAAGGGGTTGAAAGGCAATGTTGAATCATATTCAGAGTATCATTGTAATGACTACTGTTGTATTGACTGGAATTGTGGCTGCGCTTTTTATGAAAGGGCATGTAGATTACAAAATTGAACCGTTCCATAAGTTCTTTAACCTTTTGGAACTCGGATTTTTTAAGATCTGTGATAAGATCGGTGCCAGCAAAAAGTACTTTGATTTAAAGAAGAGTGAAGAAGTACAGAATTATCAGCCAGAGCTTGGCTGGACAGATGTGGTAGAGAACGGACATAAGAAAGCTGCAAGATAGTTGGTACAGACAAGGTTACAGTAGTAAGAAATCTGTCGGACGATAGTCAAAGACAGATTGTACGGAATATCAATAGCAGAAATAGGAATGTGTCAGACACATTCCTATTTCTTTGAGAAGAAAGGAAGAACAGATGCAGATTAGAAGAGGAAAAGCAGAAGAAATCGATAAAATTATGAGGATATATGAGCAGGCACGTGCATTTATGAGAAAAAACGGAAATGCGACACAATGGGACAAGGGTTACCCTTCCAGAGAATTGATTCTAAAAGAAATTGAACAAGGGTGTCAGTACGTTTGTGAGGAGGAAGAAGCTATTGTGGCAGTCTTTAGCCTGTGTGGCGGACCAGATCCAACTTATGAGAAAATATGGGATGGACAGTGGTTGAACCAGTCTCCCTATCATGTCTTGCACCGACTGGCATCCAGCGGAGAAAGAAAGGGAGCGGGCATGTTTTGCCTGCAATGGAGCATTGAGCAAAGCGAGGAAATTCGAGTGGATACACATGAGGCGAATCTGCCTATGCAGCGCCTGCTGGAAAAGAATGGATTTGTCAAATGTGGAAAGATCCAAGTGGCAGACGGCACAGAAAGAATCGCCTTTCAGTTAAAGAAGTAATTTGTTTCAGAGAAAAACAGTAGGCAGGTTGAGATGTGGGGATCTGAGTGTGAATGAAACTATGTTGTCTGGATCAGGTCGTTTAGAGAGCCGAAAGTATATCCCATCTCTTCCCATTTTGTGAGCAGTTCGTCTAAGATAGAGGCATTTGTGCTGGAAGTACTGTGGAGGAGGACGATCGCACCAGGGTGGATGCGGCCGAGTAGTTTTTCAAATGCTTCTTCCCTGGTCGGTTGCTGATCCTGATACCAGTCTACATAGGCGAGGCTCCAGAAAAAGGTGTGATACCCCATCTCTTTTGCCATCTGTAGATTGGCTTCGCTATATTTTCCTTGTGGCGGGCGGTAAAATTTTGTCATTTCTTCTCCGGTTGTCTTCTGGTAAAGTGTCGACAGTTCTCCAAGCTCTTTGTCGAATGCTTCTTTTGTAGAGATTTTAGACATGTCAGGATGGGTATATGTATGATTCCCAACGATGTGTCCTTCTTGCTGCATGCGTTTCACTAAATCCGGATTTTCTTTTAGAAAATTTCCGACGACAAAAAAAGTTGCAGGGACATGATGTTTTTTTAGCGCATCGAGGATTGGAACAGTATTTCCGTTTTCATATCCTGCATCAAAAGTAAGATAGATTATTTTCTTATCGGGATTTCCAGCATAAAATGCATTGTATTTTGAAAGTTCTCCGGAGGTGGCATTCCCAGTTGGTGTTTTTCCTTCTTCGGGAAAACTTAGTCCCCAGTTGCCGTCGGCAGCTGTGGGGATTGCCTTCAAAGACTGTTGTTTCTGTAAATGGGCAGTCATGGTGCCGATACAAAATGCGGCGCTGAATAAGAAACATAGTTTGAAAGCAGAAATCAGATGCTGTTTTTTGAACATAGAAAACTCCTGAAAGATATTGTTATTCTAATATATGGAAAATCAGAAGTCGTATGCATTGAGAAACAAAGCGAAATTTTTAAAAAAGATTGTAGTATCCCCCAAAGTGCAGTATAATAAGACACAAAGTGCGGCATATGACAGGAAAGCTGCCATTGCCCGGAATACCAGAGTTTATCTCTGCGATTTCATTATAAGTCAGAAGAAGGGAAGGAAGAGATTTATGCAATACAGAGAACAGATTGAAGCTTATTTAGACGCACACAAAGAGGAAATGCTCGCAGATATCTGCCGTCTGATCAGAATCAATAGTACAAAAGGGGAAGCAGTCATCGATTGTCCGTTTGGGGAAGGACCGGCGAAAGCACTTGCAGAAGCACTTGAGATGGCAGAAGGATACGGATTTACAGTGAAAAATTATGAAAACTATGTCGGAACAGCAGATTTAAACGACATGGAAAAGCAGTTGGACATTTTGGCACATCTTGACGTAGTTCCGGCAGGTGACGGATGGAGCGTGACAGAACCGTACATGCCAGTTATCAAAGATGGAAGAGTGTATGGCCGGGGAAGTGCTGATGACAAAGGACCTGCAATTGCGGCAATGTATGCAATGCGTGCAGTGAAAGAACTTGGCATTCCATTAAACAAAAATGTACGTCTGATTCTTGGAACTGACGAGGAGTGTGGAAGCAGTGATATCGCACATTACTACGCGGTAGAGAAAGAAGCACCGATGACATTTTCGCCGGATGCAGATTTCCCGGTGATCAATATTGAGAAGGGAAGTCTGAATGGACATTTTGTTGCAAAATGGGACACAGAAGAGGTATCTCCACGTATTTTAAGTGTTTCTGGCGGCAAGATCGTCAACATTGTTCCGGGAAAAGCTACTGCAAGTGTAGTTGGAATTGGTAGCGCAGAGATTCTGGAGAAGGCAGAGCAGGTACAAAAGAAAACTGGCGTTGTCTTTACTTGTGAGGAATCAGAAGGAACTGTGATCATCCATGCAGAGGGAGAAGGCGCACATGCTTCTAAGCCGGAAGAAGGAAAGAATGCATTGACAGCACTTCTGGAATTATTATGTATGCTTCCATTTGCAGCATGCAGTACAACAGATGCAGTAGAAAAATTACATCGGATGTTCCCGTCCGGAGATCATCAGGCGGAGGCGCTTGGTATCAATCTGGAAGATGAACTTTCTGGGAAACTCACAATGAATTTTAGTGTTCTAGAGTTAAATGAAGATGGACTGGATGGAATCTTTGACAGCCGGATTCCGATTTGCGGTACAACAGAGAACGTATTAAATGTCGTAAAAGAAAGAATGGAAGAAGATGGGATCACATTATTAAATGAGACACAGAATCCGCCGCATCATGTTCCGGCAGATTCTCCTCTTGTTCAGACATTGCTTGCGTGCTATGAAGAATATACCGGACAGAAAGGAGAATGCCTGGCAATCGGAGGAGGTACTTATGTACATCACTTGGAAAGAGGTGTCGCTTTCGGATGCTCGATGCCGGGAACGGATAATAGAATGCATGGTGCGGATGAATTTGCAGTTGTCGATGAGTTGGTGCTCAGCGCTAAAATTTTCGCACAGGTAATCTGCGAACTCTGCTGTTAGGAATAAGTTGATGAGAACAAAAAAGATGATATACGGCGGTCTTTTGACTGCCGTTGGACTTGTACTGCCGCAGGCATTCCATGTATTTGGGCAAGGAGTGGGCATGGCATTTTTGCCGATGCATCTTCCTGTGATGATTGCCGGAATCTTGCTTGGACCTTGCTATGGCGGGCTGATTGGACTGATTGTCCCTCTCGTAAGCTCTATGCTTACCGGGATGCCGCCGGTACCTAAACTTTATTTTATGCTTGTGGAACTTGTGGCTTACGGAATTTTCACTGGAATTTTTATCAGAAAAATGAATGTGTATTTCACTTTGCTCAGCGCGATGATCCTTGGAAGAGTGTTGTATGGATGTTCCTTGATCATTGGTGTTAAGCTTTTGGGATTCCATTTCCCGTTTGCCAATATGGGAGCGTTTATGGCAGGGATTGTATCTGGAATTCCGGGGATGATCCTTCAGATCACGGTAATCCCACTTTTCTATTTTACATTAAAAAAGGGAGGATGGATGATTGAACGAGACAGAGGTGAGGAGTAAGGAGCAGAAGATCGAAGAACAACTGAGGAATGCGGTTACGATTCTGAAAGAGGAGCAGAAAAGCTGTGTAATCTTATCGGAAGATGGAGCGGTAAGGTGTTCGGATGCCATCGGGATCAAGCCGCTTATGGTGGAGCTACGCGCAGACAGAAAAGCATTTCAAGGATCTGTAATTGCGGACAAGGTTGTTGGAAAGGCTGCAGCACTTCTGGCGGTTCTCGGAGAAGTTCAAGCCGTATTTGGAAGAGTTATGAGTGAGGGTGCTGTTAGTATATTTGAAAAGCATCAGATTCCATATCAATTTGAAACCCTTGTGCCGTATATTGAGAACAGGACAAAGGATGGCATGTGTCCGATGGAAGAGACGGTACAGTTGGTGGAAGATCCAGAGGAAGCGTTTGAAGCATTAGAAAAAACGATCGCCCGGTTGATGAAAAAATAAAATCTCTTTTAAAACGATCTGATTTGGTGTATGATAAATAAGAACGAGACACCGAAACGGAGAGAGAAGAATGAGTGAAAAAATTGTATTAATAGATGGACATAGTATTTTAAACAGAGCGTTTTATGGGGTCCCTGATCTGACGAATGCAGAGGGGCTTCATACAAACGCTATTTATGGTTTTTTTGGAATATTTTATTTAAAATAGTTAGAAGAAGAGCGCCCGGACTATCTGACCGTCGCATTTGATGTCCATGCTCCTACTTTCCGCCATAAGATGTTCTCGGACTATAAAGGGACGAGAAAACCAATGGCAGAGGAGTTGAGACAGCAAGTACCGGTGATGAAAGAAGTACTCCGTGCGATGAAGATAAAAATTGTAGAGCAGGAAGGCCTGGAAGCGGATGATCTGCTTGGGACAATCGCGGGGATCGGAGAGCGTGCAGGAATGGATGTGGCGATTTTGTCGGGGGATAGAGATTTACTGCAGCTTGCTACGGATCATGTCAAAATACGGATTCCAAAGACAAAACAGGGAAAGACAGAGATTGAAGATTATTATGCCGCGGACGTGAAAGCAAGGTATCAGGTAACTCCGCAGGAATTTATTGATCTGAAAGCGCTGATGGGAGATGCCTCAGACAATATTCCGGGAGTGCCGAGTATTGGAGAGAAGACTGCGACAAAGATTATCACAGAGTATGGGTCTGTGGAAAATGCTTATGCACATGTCGAGGAACTGAAGCCACCGCGTGCGGCAAAAGCATTAAAGGAACATTATGACAAGGCGCAGATGAGCAAAATCCTTGCCACGATTGAAGTAAATGCACCGATTTCTTACGAACTTTCAGAGGCAAAAATCGGAAATCTATATACCGAGGAAGCTTATGAGTATTTCCAGAAACTTCAGTTTAAAAATCTGCTCGGCAGATTCGATGTGGAAGCAAAGGGAAATCAGATAGAAAATGCATTTGTCCGTGTGACAGATAAACAGCAGGCAGAAGAACTGTTTGCCCGTGCAGGAAAAGAAACTTTTGTCGGAGTAAGCTTCGGGAAAGAAGAAAAAGATGCAGTACCGCTGTTTTCTCATTCTTCCGGATTTGGAAGTGTAGGACTTGCTTTTAGTGAGAAAGAAATCTACACGATTGTGGCAGAGGGAGAGCTTACGATGGAAGACCTGTTTTCGCTTGTGGGAACATTGGCTAAGACAACGGTTGTTGCATTGTTTGATGTGAAAGCAGCGCTTTCCTATGTGAGGATAGAAGATCCTGAGTCGTGCTTTGATGTCGGAATTGCAGCGTATCTGCTAAATCCGTTAAAAAGCGACTATACGTGGCTGGACGTGGCCGCAGAGCATTTGTCACTGCTTATCGATGAGAAGACAGAAGGCTATTGCAGAAGCTGCTACGAAGCATATGTAATCTGGGCGGCGGCAGCTGTGCTGGAAGAAAAAATGAAAGAGAGCGGGACGGAAGAACTATTCCGCACCATTGAGATGCCGCTTTTGTTTACTTTATTTGCAATGGAACAGGCTGGTGTGCGCGTGGAAGCGGAGGCACTCCGTTTTTATGGAGAGCAACTTGGGACAAAGATTGTAGAGTTGGAAAAGGAAATTTATGCGCAGGCAGGAGAAGCGTTCAATATCAATTCGCCAAAGCAGCTTGGCGTGATTTTATTCGAGAAACTGAAACTGCCACATGGGAAGAAGACGAAGACCGGCTATTCAACGGCAGCAGATGTCCTTGATAAGCTTGCACCGGAATATCCAGTTGTCGAGAAGATCTTAGAGTATCGCCAGCTTACGAAATTAAAATCGACTTATGCAGATGGATTGGCGAATTATATCTGTGCCGATGGAAGAATTCACGGTAAGTTTAATCAGACGATCACTGCAACTGGACGAATCAGCAGTACAGAACCGAATCTCCAGAACATTCCGGTTCGGATGGAACTTGGAAGGCTGATCCGGAAAGTCTTTATTCCGGAAGAGGGGTATGTATTTGTGGATGCAGACTATTCACAGATTGAGCTTAGAGTGCTTGCGCATATCGCAAATGATGAAACAATGATAAATGCGTTTAGAAATAATGAGGATATTCACGCAGTTACCGCATCACAGGTGCTTGGTATACCGCTTGAGGATGTTACAAAGGAACAGCGTTCAAGTGCAAAGGCGGTAAACTTCGGTATTGTGTACGGCATAGGTGAATTTTCACTGGCACAGGATTTGCATATATCGGTTAAAGAGGCTAAGGCATATATTGAAAGCTATCTTGAAAAGTATCACGGCGTAAGAAATTATATGGAGAGCATAAAGGAACAGGCGAAAAAGGACGGCTATGTTAAAACTATGCTTAACAGAATACGTTATATCCCTGAATTGAAGTCACCGAATTATAATATACGTCAGTTCGGCGAACGTGTTGCACTGAATACACCGATACAAGGTACGGCGGCGGATATTATAAAGCTTGCAATGGTGAGAGTTGATAATAGACTTATAAATGAGGGATTGAAGTCAAAGCTTATATTGCAGGTACATGACGAACTTATCGTTGAGGCACATAAGGACGAAGTGGATAAGGTTAAACAAATTTTGAGCGAAGAAATGCAGAGTGCAATGGAACTTAATGTTCCTCTTAAAGTGGATATGTCAACAGGACATAGCTGGTATGACGCGAAATAGTTTGCCACCACTCCGTCACTGCGTGCCACCTCTCCTCAAGGAGAGGCATAAAAGGCGCCACTTGAGGGGAGCTGTCGTGAAACGACTGAGGGTGGCAAGTATAGATAATAGATAAATTCGTAGGGGACGACACCCACGACGTCCCGTATGTGCGATTATTACATCAAAACAACAACGAAAGGAAATAAAAATATGAAAAAAATTATAAAGCTGATACCACTAATGCTTATACTTGTTTTGGCATTGACATCGTGTCAAAAAAACGCTGAAAACAGCGGCAAACCAAAGGTATACACATCATTTTATGCAATGTATGACTTTACGAAAACAATCGGAGGTGACGATATAGATCTAACAAACATAGTACCGACAGGAACAGAGCCGCACGATTTTGAGCCGACTGCGTCTGATATGGCGAAACTTTCGGAGGCTGACATATTTATATATAACGGCGTCGGAATGGAAAGCTGGGCGGACAAAATAATCGAAACACTTCCGCAGAACGTAAAAGTTATATGCACATCGGAACAGATACCGACAGACGGAAACGATCCGCATATTTGGCTTAGTCCGCAGAATGCAAAATTGCAAATGCAGGCAATATGCAACGTGTTGTCAGAGGTGGACAGCAAAAATGCACAGAACTATATAAACAGACTTGACAGTTATCTAACTCAAATTGATGAGGTAGACACCGAGTACAAAAATGCCGAACTTGACGGTAAGACGATATTTGTAACACACGGTGCGTACAGCTATCTTTGCAACGATTACGGTATGAAACAAGTTGCGCTTGAGGGGGTTACAGGTGACAGTGATCCGTCACCGTCACAAATGGCAAAGGTGGTTGACCAAATAAAGAGCGAGGGCATAAGCTGTATTTTCTATGATCCGCTTGAGGGTGACAAAATGGCACAGGCGGTTGCGAATGAGGCTGATATTCAGGCACTTCCGCTTTATACTTTTGAGGGTGACAGCGAAAGTCGTGACTATGTAACGGTTATGAAAGCAAATCTTGAGGAACTAAAGAAGGGGATTTAAAATGAAAGCATCAAAACAGATTTCAGAATCACTTCCGATTATGATACTGCTCACATTGTCCGGTGGATTTATGGACGCATACAGTTATCTTGCAGAGGTGAAGTTTTTGCAAATGCGCAGACGGGTAACA
>ENA-OQCW01000915-OQCW01000915.1-human-gut-metagenome-genome-assembly--contig:-NODE-915-length-13892-cov-2.903959_pt1 | contig 13892 bp, 16 predicted proteins | sample MGYA00242767_ERZ504593 | MGnify/ENA primary metagenome ERZ504593 (study PRJEB26092, sample SAMD00036307) | human gut metagenome | host: Homo sapiens | study: EMG produced TPA metagenomics assembly of... | reverse complement strand
AGATCCAGCTCTCCCTGTTGCAAGGCGGGCTGCGGGTCAAATGTCACGCCCGATTTAAAATCCATCTCTACCTGCGGCCAGTTCTTATGGAAATTTTCTAACGCGGGTGTCAGCCACTGAATACAGCTATGGCACTCAATGGCAATGCGCAGACGCGTCTGCTGCGGTTCATTGCAGGCTTGCAGTGCCTGGCTAATTTGCGGCAGCACCTGATTTGCCAGTTGCAACAGGATTTCTCCCTGCGGAGTAAAGCGAAGCGGCTGGCTTTTACGCACAAATAGCCGGAAGCCAAGGCGTTGTTCCAGATCGCTAAACTGGTGAGACAGGGCGGATTGCGTCTGATGCAACGTCGCCGCAGCGGCTGCGAGCGAGCCGCAGTTCCGCAACGCTTGTAGCGTTTTCAGATGTTTTACTTCGATCATGAAAGTCCTTCACTTCGGCATGAATAATTTGCGCTTGAGGAATATACAGTAACCGCCAATTATGGATGTGTAAACATCTGGACGGCTAAATACTAAAAATTCCATAAGGGGCATATAATGACAATTCTTAATCACACCCTCGGTTTCCCTCGCGTTGGCCTGCGTCGCGAGCTGAAAAAAGCGCAAGAGAGTTATTGGGCGGGGAACTCCACGCGTGAAGAACTGCTGGCGGTAGGGCGTGAATTGCGTGCTCGTCACTGGGATCAACAAAAGCAAGCGGGTATCGACCTGCTGCCGGTGGGCGATTTTGCCTGGTACGATCATGTACTGACCACCAGTCTGCTGCTGGGTAACGTTCCGGCGCGTCATCAGAACAAAGATGGTTCGGTAGATATCGACACCCTGTTCCGTATTGGTCGTGGACGTGCGCCGACTGGCGAACCTGCGGCGGCAGCGGAAATGACCAAATGGTTTAATACCAACTATCACTACATGGTGCCGGAATTCGTTAAAGGCCAACAGTTCAAACTGACCTGGACGCAGCTGCTGGACGAAGTGGACGAGGCGCTGGCGCTGGGCCACAAGGTGAAACCTGTGCTGCTGGGGCCGATTACCTGGCTGTGGCTGGGTAAAGTGAAAGGTGAACAGTTTGATCGCCTGAGCCTTCTGAGCGACATTCTGCCGGTTTATCAGCAAGTACTGGCAGAACTGGCAAAACGCGGCATTGAGTGGGTACAGATCGACGAACCAGCGCTGGTACTGGAACTGCCGCAGGCGTGGCTGGACGCATACAAACCCGCCTACGACGCGCTTCAGGGCCAGGTGAAACTGCTGCTGACTACCTATTTTGAAGGCGTAACGCCAAATCTCGACACGATTACTGCGCTGCCTGTTCAGGGTCTGCATGTTGACCTCGTACATGGTAAAGATGACGTTGCTGAACTGCACAAGCGCCTGCCTTCTGACTGGCTACTGTCTGCGGGTCTGATCAATGGTCGTAACGTCTGGCGCGCCGATCTTACCGAGAAATATGCGCAAATTAAGGACATTGTCGGCAAACGCGATTTGTGGGTGGCATCTTCCTGCTCGTTGCTGCACAGCCCCATCGATCTGAGCGTGGAAACGCGTCTTGATGCAGAAGTGAAAAGCTGGTTTGCCTTCGCCTTACAAAAATGCCATGAACTGGCACTGCTGCGCGATGCGCTGAATAGTGGTGACACGGCAGCTCTGGCAGAGTGGAGCGCTCCGATTCAGGCGCGTCGTCACTCTACCCGCGTCCATAATCCGGCGGTAGAAAAGCGTCTTGCAGCCATTACCGCCCAGGACAGTCAGCGTGCGAATGTCTATGAAGTGCGTGCTGAAGCCCAGCGTGCGCGTTTTAAACTGCCAGCGTGGCCGACCACCACGATAGGTTCCTTCCCGCAAACCACGGAAATTCGTACCCTGCGTCTGGATTTCAAAAAGGGCAATCTCGACGCCAACAACTACCGCACGGGCATTGCGGAACATATCAAGCAGGCCATTGTTGAGCAGGAACGTTTAGGTCTGGATGTGCTGGTGCATGGCGAGGCCGAGCGTAATGACATGGTGGAATACTTTGGCGAGCATCTCGACGGTTTTGTCTTTACGCAAAACGGTTGGGTACAGAGCTACGGTTCCCGCTGCGTGAAGCCGCCGATTGTTATTGGTGACGTTAGTCGCCCGGCACCGATTACCGTGGAGTGGGCGAAGTATGCGCAATCTCTGACTGATAAACCGGTGAAAGGGATGCTGACTGGCCCGGTGACCATTCTCTGCTGGTCATTCCCGCGTGAAGATGTCAGCCGTGAAACCATCGCCAAACAAATTGCGCTGGCGCTGCGTGATGAAGTGGCGGACCTGGAAGCCGCAGGAATTGGCATCATCCAGATTGATGAACCGGCGCTGCGCGAAGGTTTACCGCTGCGTCGTAGCGACTGGGATGCATATCTCCAGTGGGGCGTGGAGGCCTTCCGTATCAACGCCGCCGTGGCGAAAGATGACACACAAATCCACACTCATATGTGTTACTGCGAGTTCAACGACATCATGGATTCGATTGCGGCGCTGGACGCAGACGTTATCACTATCGAAACCTCGCGTTCCGACATGGAGTTGCTGGAGTCGTTTGAAGAGTTTGATTATCCAAATGAAATTGGTCCAGGCGTCTATGACATTCACTCGCCAAACGTACCGAGCGTGGAATGGATTGAAGCCCTGCTGAAGAAAGCGGCAAAACGCATTCCGGCAGAGCGTCTGTGGGTAAACCCGGACTGTGGCCTGAAAACGCGCGGCTGGCCAGAAACCCGCGCGGCACTGGCGAACATGGTGCAGGCGGCGCAGAATTTGCGACGGGGGTGATGAGTATTAACGAGTCACTGTAAATTGCAGTACGATGAAAGAGGCAAAACTGCCTGATACCAGGCCTACATAATTTCTTCAATTTATTGAATTTTCAAGATTTAGTTGGCCAGATAAGGCGTTCACGCCGCATCCGGCATGAACAACACGCACTTTGCCAATAATCTGATGGCTTCCATCACCGGAAGCCATTTTGCTATCTGCGGCCGTTCAGACACAGAAATAACCGAATCATTTTTTTCGCAAAATATAATCCTGAGCGATTTGTTCAGTAATCAACGCTACGTTATTTATTCTCACTTTTCACGAGATTGTATCCCTTTTCAGTAACGTGGTAGTGAGGCATAGACTTATGTCCGCTATCCTCAATAATAACCAAACCCTCGTTAGCTAATTTGTTAACAATGTTAACACATTACCGAATCCTGGAATTTGCCTTATAGATAGTGTGCGATCGAGATTCATCCAGTTCCAGTTTATATCTTTCTCAGCCATAACTTTCAGTACGTTAATTTCAGTTTCAGTTATCATAGTCAAGTGCATCCTGGTGGTATAAGTCATTAAGTTCTCCCTTAAGTTTATAATCTTCTAGAGTAGCAGTATGCGTATGATTCCAGAGTGCATAGCCTGCGTCACCATCAGGTTGTCCTGTTTCCCAACCAAGATTACAGTAACGCTGATATTCCCGACATTCATGAGTATAGAAGTTAAGATCTACTTGTTCTGGGGGGATTTTTCCTTTCTCAATGTCTTTCAGTCTATTGATCATCACTTCATTTACAGGGTCATGACCAAATCTGGCTATGTGTTTTTCAACAATAGCGATACCTTCCCTGTTGATTGTTACGCCATCTGTCGTCAGATTTTCTATTGGACCACCGGCAAGGTCGGGATTAAATGGTCTTCCTGATACTGCTCCTCTGGCTCCGAAATGCTCAAGTGATTCCAAATCAGGGAATCTCATTCTTCCCAGAACAACTCCAGCAACTATTGAAGCACCAGCGATGAGTAACCCTTTGTTATCCATAACTTGATCGTAACCAGCAGGTGCATCTCCTCCCAACTTGTTTGCTGTTTCCCTGAATCCTTCGATATTCCCATTGTATATGCCGCCAGCAGCAAGCAGTCTGCCAACCGCTTTACTATTGAGTGTTTTGAGGCCATTATCATCTTTAGTTTTTGGCCGTGGTATAAACAGACGGTTGTAGTTATCGGGAAATGCCAAATAACTAAATTCAGTATTAGCAATCAGATGCCTGGAGAGTATATATTCATAACTGACAGTGATGGTTTCTGTATCCAGATTGTTCTCAGTAAACAGGTGATTGATTGCTGATAAGAGCGCGCCGCGAAGTTGAATGTTGTAATATTTCTCCCATCGACCAAATCTATTGATCCGATAGAAGTCAAACTCCATGAACAACTGCTCGTTATTGTTAATAGCGTTAATAAGTAACGGGGAGCTTTTGTCAATCAATTTACAGAAACTAAGGCCATGCAATTGTGACCCTTTGCCTGTATTCGTAATACTATTAGAGAGCGAGAACGCGAAGATTTCATCTTCATGGCCAATCTGCCAGCGATTACCTATTGATGCGCTCGTTCCACAACGAGAGGAAATACATCCTTGTTGTTCTCCGGTTATGTTCAGGTAAATAATATCACTCATCCTTGAAAAACCTTTTGTTAATTCTTTTGTGAAAGAGAAATAGTATTGTTGTTTTTTTACCTTTATTTACGCCTAAAAGTGATGAACTAAAATGTGAAAAACAAAATGTTTCACTTTAATATCTTTTTATCAGGAAGGTCTGAGATGATTTATAATTAATGTGAATGTGTTGATAATAATTAATGTTTGTTTGTGAATGGGAGTTGATGGTAAATCTCTAAGGTGTCTGCCATTGAAGAGACTCATTTATGACTATGACTTGCCGACTTTCTTAAGGTCAAATAGCGGAGTCGTAATCTCCAATCAATTCATACTGATTATTTTTTGGGGGACAGAGATGGCAGCAAAACGCACTCGTTCACTCACCATCTCAAATATAGACTAAGAGGAAACTAACTCCGCTTCCCACCATACTGCTTAAACCATTCCAACATTCGCTGCCAGCCGTCTTTCGCAGATTCGGCATGATAGCTCGGGCGATAATCAGCGTTGAATGCATGCCCGGCATCCGGGTACACGATAATCTCTGCTTTCGCATTAGCAGCCCGCAGCGCCTGGCGCATCGTTTCCACGCTCTCCTGCGGAATGCTGTTATCCTGACCACCATATAAGCCGAGAACCGGCGCGTTAAGATCGGTTGCGATATCAACAGGTTGTTTCGGTGAATTCAGCGACTTATCGCCTGTCAGCTTGCCGTACCACGCCACCGCGGCTTTTAGCTGTGGATTATGCGCGGCATACAGCCAGGTGATGCGCCCACCCCAGCAGAATCCGGTGATCATTAAACGATGAACATCGCCGCCGTTGCGGGAAGCCCAACTGGCGACATGATCGAGATCGGCCAGCACCTGCGAGTCAGGCACTTTTGCTACCAGACCGCTAAGCAACGTGGGGATATCGGCAAAATCATTCGGATCGCCTTCGCGGAAGTAAAGTTCAGGTGCAATAGCCAGATACCCCTCCAGCGCCAGACGGCGACAAATGTCGCGGATATGTTCATGCACGCCAAAAATTTCCTGCACTACAATGACCACTGGCAGTGGGCCATCGCTCTGCTTTGGTCTGGCATGGTAAGCAGGCATGTTATCCCCTTGTGAAGGGATAGAGGTGAAGCCCGCCACAATCGCGTCGTCCAGGGTCTGAACGATGGTCGAAGCGAGAGGCGATGCAGCAGGTGCAAATCCAGATTGTTGTGTTGTTGCCATGGTATTCTCCGTACCCTTATAAAAATGTTGCGCAATGTTAACTATAGTCAGCATGCAACAAATCACATTGCCTGAATCGGCTCATCTTTTATGCAGTCCTGCAGAATGAAGAGTGATTTATGTGATTTGCATCACTTTTGGTGGGTAAATTTATGCAACGCATTTGCGTCATGGTGATGAGTATCACGAAAAAATGTTAAACCCTTCGGTAAAGTGTCTTTTTGCTTCTTCTGACTAAACCGATTCACAGAGGAGTTGTATATGTCCAAGTCTGATGTTTTTCATCTCGGCCTCACTAAAAACGATTTACAAGGGGCTACGCTTGCCATCGTCCCTGGCGACCCGGATCGTGTGGAAAAGATCGCCGCGCTGATGGATAAGCCGGTTAAGCTGGCATCTCACCGCGAATTCACCACCTGGCGTGCAGAGCTGGATGGTAAACCTGTTATCGTCTGCTCTACCGGTATCGGCGGCCCGTCTACCTCTATTGCTGTTGAAGAGCTGGCACAGCTGGGCATTCGCACCTTCCTGCGTATCGGTACAACGGGCGCTATTCAGCCGCATATTAATGTTGGCGATGTCCTGGTTACCACGGCGTCTGTTCGTCTGGATGGCGCGAGCCTGCACTTCGCACCGCTGGAATTCCCGGCTGTCGCTGATTTCGAATGTACGACTGCGCTGGTTGAGGCTGCGAAATCCATTGGCGCGACGACTCACGTTGGCGTGACGGCTTCTTCTGATACCTTCTACCCAGGTCAGGAACGTTACGATACTTACTCTGGTCGCGTAGTTCGTCACTTTAAAGGTTCTATGGAAGAGTGGCAGGCGATGGGCGTAATGAACTATGAAATGGAATCTGCAACCCTGCTGACCATGTGTGCAAGTCAGGGCCTGCGTGCCGGTATGGTAGCGGGTGTTATCGTTAACCGCACCCAGCAAGAGATCCCGAATGCTGAGACGATGAAACAAACTGAAAGCCAAGCGGTGAAAATCGTGGTGGAAGCGGCGCGTCGTCTGCTGTAATCCTCTTCTCCTGTCTGAAGGCCGACGCGTTCGGCCTTTTGTATTTTTGCGTAGCGCCTCGCAGGAAATGCCTTTCCAACTGGACGTTTGTACAGCACAATTCTATTTTGTGCGGGTAAGTTGTTGCGTCAGGAGGCGTTGTGGATTTCTCAATCATGGTTTACGCAGTTATTGCGTTGGTGGGTGTGGCAATTGGCTGGCTGTTTGCCAGTTATCAACATGCGCAGCAAAAAGCCGAGCAATTAGCTGAACGTGAAGAGATGGTCGCGGAGTTAAGCGCGGCAAAACAACAAATTACCCAAAGCGAGCACTGGCGCGCTGAGTGCGAGTTACTCAATAACGAAGTGCGCAGCCTGCAAAGTATTAACACCTCTCTGGAGGCCGATCTGCGTGAAGTAACCACGCGGATGGAAGCCGCACAGCAACATGCTGACGATAAAATTCGCCAGATGATTAACAGCGAGCAGCGCCTCAGTGAGCAGTTTGAAAACCTCGCCAACCGTATTTTTGAGCACAGCAATCGCCGGGTTGATGAGCAAAACCGTCAGAGTCTGAACAGCCTGTTGTCGCCGCTACGTGAACAACTGGACGGTTTCCGCCGTCAGGTTCAGGACAGCTTCGGTAAAGAAGCACAGGAACGTCATACCCTGACCCACGAAATTCGCAATCTCCAGCAGCTCAACGCGCAAATGGCTCAGGAAGCGATCAACCTGACGCGCGCGCTGAAAGGCGACAATAAAACCCAGGGCAACTGGGGCGAGGTAGTATTGACGCGTGTGCTGGAGGCTTCCGGTCTGCGTGAAGGGTATGAATATGAAACCCAGGTCAGCATCGAAAATGACGCCCGCTCGCGGATGCAGCCGGATGTCATCGTGCGGTTGCCGCAGGGAAAAGATGTGGTGATCGACGCCAAAATGACGCTGGTCGCCTATGAACGCTATTTCAACGCCGAAGATGACTACACCCGCGAAAGCGCGCTACAGGAACATATCGCGTCGGTGCGTAACCATATCCGTTTGCTGGGACGCAAAGATTATCAACAGCTGCCGGGGCTGCGAACCCTGGATTACGTGCTGATGTTTATTCCCGTTGAACCCGCTTTTTTACTGGCGCTTGACCGCCAGCCGGAGCTGATCACCGAAGCGTTGAAAAAACAATATCATGCTGGTTAGCCCGACCACGCTGCTGGTGGCGCTGCGCACTATCGCCAACCTCTGGCGCTATGAGCATCAAAGTCGTAACGCCCAGAAAATAGCCGATCGCGCCAGCAAGCTGTACGACAAGATGCGTTTGTTCGTCGATGACATGTCAGCGATTGGTCAAAGTCTCGACAAAGCGCAGGATAACTATCGCCAGGCAATGAAAAAACCTCTCTTCAGGTCGCGGAAATGTGCTGGCGCAGGCAGAAGCGTTTCGCGGTTTAGGGGTAGAAATTAAACGCGAGATTAATCCGGATTTGGCTGAACAAGCGGTGAGCCAGGATGAAGAGTATCGACTGCGGTCGGTTCCGGAGCAGCCGAATGATGAGTTATCACGCGATGATGAATATAATCAGCAGTCGCGCTAGCCCATTGGGGGGTAGTTAAGCCGGGTAAGAAATTCTAGGGCATCGACGCCCAATCTGTTACACTTCTGGAACAATTTTTTGATGAGCAGGCATTTGAGATGGTGGATAAGTCACAAGAAACGACGCACTTTGGTTTTCAGACCGTCGCGAAGGAACAAAAAGCGGATATGGTCGCCCACGTTTTCCATTCCGTGGCATCAAAATACGATGTCATGAATGATTTGATGTCATTCGGTATTCATCGTTTGTGGAAGCGATTCACGATTGATTGCAGCGGCGTACGCCGTGGGCAGACCGTGCTGGATCTGGCTGGTGGCACCGGCGACCTGACAGCGAAAATTCTCCCGCCTGGTCGGAGAAACTGGCAAAGTGGTCCTTGCTGATATCAATGAATCCATGCTCAAAATGGGACGCGAGAAGCTGCGTAATATCGGTGTGATTGGCAACGTTGAGTATGTTCAAGCGAACGCTGAGGCGCTGCCGTTCCCGGATAACACCTTTGATTGCATCACCATTTCGTTTGGTCTGCGTAACGTCACCGACAAAGATAAAGCACTGCGTTCAATGTATCGCGTGCTGAAACCCGGCGGCCGCCTGCTGGTGCTTGAGTTCTCGAAGCCAATTATCGAGCCGCTGAGCAAAGCCTATGATGCATACTCCTTCCATGTGCTGCCGCGTATTGGCTCACTGGTCGCGAACGACGCCGACAGCTACCGTTATCTGGCAGAATCCATCCGTATGCATCCCGATCAGGATACCCTGAAAGCCATGATGCAGGATGCCGGATTCGAAAGTGTCGACTACTACAATCTGACGGCAGGGGTTGTGGCGTTGCATCGTGGTTATAAGTTCTGACAGGAGACCGGAAATGCCTTTTAAACCTTTAGTGACGGCAGGAATTGAAAGTCTGCTCAACACCTTCCTGTATCGCTCACCCGCGCTGAAAACGGCCCGCTCGCGTCTGTTGGGCAAAGTGCTGCGCGTGGAGGTAAAAGGCTTTTCGACATCATTGATTTTGGTGTTCAGCGAACGCCAGGTTGATGTACTGGGCGAATGGGCAGGCGATGCTGACTGCACCGTTATCGCCTACGCCAGCGTGTTGCCGAAACTTCGCGATCGCCAGCAGCTTGCCGCACTGATTCGCAGTGGTGAGCTGGAAGTACAGGGCGATATTCAGGTGGTGCAAAACTTCGTTGCGCTGGCAGATCTGGCAGAGTTCGACCCTGCGGAACTGCTGGCCCCTTATACCGGTGATATCGCCGCTGAAGGAATCAGCAAAGCCATGCGCGGAGGCGCAAAGTTCCTGCATCACGGCATTAAGCGCCAGCAACGTTATGTGGCGGAAGCCATTACTGAAGAGTGGCGTATGGCACCCGGTCCGCTTGAAGTGGCCTGGTTTGCGGAAGAGACGGCTGCTGTCGAGCGTGCTGTTGATGCCCTGACCAAACGGCTGGAAAAACTGGAGGCTAAATGACGCCAGGTGAAGTACGGCGCCTATATTTCATCATTCGAACTTTTTTAAGCTACGGACTTGATGAACTGATCCCCAAAATGCGTATCACCCTGCCGCTACGGCTATGGCGATACTCATTATTCTGGATGCCAAATCGGCATAAAGACAAACCTTTAGGTGAGCGACTACGACTGGCCCTGCAAGAACTGGGGCCGGTATGGATCAAGTTCGGGCAAATGTTATCAACCCGCCGCGATCTTTTTCCGCCGCATATTGCCGATCAGCTGGCGTTATTGCAGGACAAAGTCGCTCCGTTTGATGGCAAGCTGGCAAAGCAGCAGATTGAAGCTGCAATGGGCGGCTTGCCGGTAGAAGCGTGGTTTGACGATTTTGAAATCAAGCCGCTGGCTTCTGCTTCTATCGCCCAGGTTCATACCGCGCGATTGAAATCGAATGGTAAAGAGGTGGTGATTAAAGTCATCCGCCCGGATATTTTGCCGGTCATTAAAGCGGATCTGAAACTTATCTACCGTCTGGCTCGCTGGGTGCCGCGTTTGCTGCCGGATGGTCGCCGTTTGCGCCCAACCGAAGTGGTGCGCGAGTACGAAAAGACATTGATTGATGAACTGAATTTGCTGCGGGAATCTGCCAACGCCATTCAGCTTCGGCGAAATTTTGAAGACAGCCCGATGCTCTACATCCCGGAAGTTTACCCTGACTATTGTAGTGAAGGGATGATGGTGATGGAGCGCATTTACGGCATTCCGGTGTCTGATGTTGCGGCGCTGGAGAAAAACGGCACTAACATGAAATTGCTGGCGGAACGCGGCGTGCAGGTGTTCTTCACTCAGGTCTTTCGCGACAGCTTTTTCCATGCCGATATGCACCCTGGCAACATCTTCGTAAGCTATGAACACCCGGAAAACCCGAAATATATCGGCATTGATTGCGGGATTGTTGGCTCGCTAAACAAAGAAGATAAACGCTATCTGGCAGAAAACTTTATCGCCTTCTTTAATCGCGACTATCGCAAAGTGGCAGAGCTACACGTCGATTCTGGCTGGGTGCCACCAGATACCAACGTTGAAGAGTTCGAATTTGCCATTCGTACGGTCTGTGAACCTATCTTTGAGAAACCGCTGGCCGAAATTTCGTTTGGACATGTACTGTTAAATCTGTTTAATACGGCGCGTCGCTTCAATATGGAAGTGCAGCCGCAACTGGTGTTACTCCAGAAAACCCTGCTCTACGTCGAAGGGGTAGGACGCCAGCTTTATCCGCAACTCGATTTATGGAAAACGGCGAAGCCTTTCCTGGAGTCGTGGATTAAAGATCAGGTCGGTATTCCTGCGCTGGTGAGAGCATTTAAAGAAAAAGCGCCGTTCTGGGTCGAAAAAATGCCAGAACTGCCTGAACTGGTTTACGACAGTTTGCGCCAGGGCAAGTATTTACAGCACAGTGTTGATAAGATTGCCCGCGAGCTTCAGTCAAATCATGTACGTCAGGGACAATCGCGTTATTTTCTCGGAATTGGCGCTACGTTAGTATTAAGTGGCACATTCTTGTTGGTCAGCCGACCTGAATGGGGGTTGATGCCCGGCTGGTTAATGGCAGGTGGTCTGATCGCCTGGTTTGTCGGTTGGCGCAAAACACGCTGATTTTTTTCATCGCTCAAGGCGGGCCGTGTAACGTATAATGCGGCCTTGTTTAATCATCATCTACCACAGAGGAACATGTATGGGTGGTATCAGTATTTGGCAGTTATTGATTATTGCCGTCATCGTTGTACTGCTTTTTGGCACCAAAAAGCTCGGCTCCATCGGTTCCGATCTTGGTGCGTCGATCAAAGGCTTTAAAAAAGCAATGAGCGATGATGAACCAAAGCAGGATAAAACCAGTCAGGATGCTGATTTTACTGCGAAAACTATCGCCGATAAGCAGGCGGATACGAATCAGGAACAGGCTAAAACAGAAGACGCGAAGCGCCACGATAAAGAGCAGGTGTAATCCGTGTTTGATATCGGTTTTAGCGAACTGCTAATTGGTGTTCATCATCGGCCTCGTCGTTCTGGGGCCGCAACGACTGCCTGTGGCGGTAAAAAACGGTCGCGGGCTGGATTCGCGCGTTGCGTTCACTGGCGACAACGGTGCAGAACGAACTGACCCAGGAGTTAAAACTCCAGGAGTTTCAGGACAGTCTGAAAAAGGTTGAAAAGGCGAGCCTCACTAACCTGACGCCCGAACTGAAAGCGTCGATGGATGAACTACGCCAGGCCGCGGAGTCGATGAAGCGTTCCTACGTTGCAAACGATCCTGAAAAGGCGAGCGATGAAGCGCACACCATCCACAACCCGGTGGTGAAAGACAATGAAGCTGCGCATGAAGGCGTAACGCCTGCTGCTGCACAAACGCAGGCCAGTTCGCCGGAACAGAAGCCAGAAACCACGCCAGAGCCGGTGGTAAAACCTGCTGCGGACGCTGAACCGAAAACCGCTGCACCTTCCCCTTCGTCGAGTGATAAACCGTAAACATGTCTGTAGAAGATACTCAACCGCTTATCACGCATCTGATTGAGCTGCGTAAGCGTCTGCTGAACTGCATTATCGCGGTGATCGTGATATTCCTGTGTCTGGTCTATTTCGCCAATGACATCTATCACCTGGTATCCGCGCCATTGATCAAGCAGTTGCCGCAAGGTTCAACGATGATCGCCACCGACGTGGCCTCGCCGTTCTTTACGCCGATCAAGCTGACCTTTATGGTGTCGCTGATTCTGTCAGCGCCGGTGATTCTCTATCAGGTGTGGGCGTTTATCGCCCCAGCGCTGTATAAGCATGAACGTCGCCTGGTGGTGCCGCTGCTGGTTTCCAGCTCTCTGTTGTTTTATATCGGCATGGCGTTCGCCTACTTTGTGGTCTTTCCGCTGGCATTTGGCTTCCTTGCCAATACCGCGCCGGAAGGGGTACAGGTATCCACCGACATCGCCAGCTATTTAAGCTTCGTTATGGCGCTGTTTATGGCGTTTGGTGTCTCCTTTGAAGTGCCGGTGGCAATAGTGCTGCTGTGCTGGATGGGGATTACCTCGCCAGAAGACTTACGCAAAAAACGCCCGTATGTGCTGGTTGGTGCATTCGTTGTCGGGATGCTGCTGACACCGCCGGATGTCTTCTCGCAAACGCTGTTGGCGATCCCGATGTACTGTCTGTTTGAAATCGGTGTCTTCTTCTCACGCTTTTACGTTGGTAAAGGGCGAAATCGGGAAGAGGAAAACGACGCGGAAGCAGAAAGCGAAAAAACTGAAGAATAAATTCAACCGCCCGTCAGGCGGTTGTCATATGGAGTACAGGATGTTTGATATCGGCGTTAATTTGACCAGTTCGCAATTTGCGAAAGACCGTGATGATGTTGTAGCACGCGCTCTTGACGCGGGAGTTAATGGGCTACTCATCACCGGCACTAACCTGCGTGAAAGCCAGCAGGCGCAAAAGCTGGCGCGTCAGTATTCATCCTGTTGGTCAACGGCGGGCGTACATCCTCACGACAGCAGCCAGTGGCAAGCTGCGACTGAAGAAGCGATTATTGAGCTGGCCGCGCAGCCAGAAGTGGTGGCGATTGGTGAATGTGGTCTCGACTTTAACCGCAACTTTTCGACGCCGGAAGAGCAGGAACGCGCTTTTGTTGCCCAGCTACGCATTGCCGCAGAATTAAACATGCCGGTATTTATGCACTGTCGCGATGCCCACGAGCGGTTTATGACATTGCTGGAGCCGTGGCTGGATAAAGTGCCTGGTGCGGTTCTTCATTGCTTTACCGGCACTCGCGAAGAGATGCAGGCGTGCGTGGCGCGTGGAATTTATATCGGCATCACCGGTTGGGTTTGCGATGAACGACGCGGACTGGAGCTGCGGGAACTGTTGCCGTTGATTCCGGCGGAGAAATTGCTGATCGAAACTGATGCGCCGTATTTGCTCCCGCGCGATCTCACGCCGAAACCATCATCCCGGCGGAACGAGCCAGCCCATCTGCCCCATATTTTGCAACGTATTGCGCACTGGCGTGGAGAAGATGCCGCATGGCTGGCTGCCACCACGGATGCCAATGTTAAAACACTGTTTGGGATTGCGTTTTAGAGTTTGCGGAACTCGGTGTTCTTCACACTGTGCTTAATCTCTTT